>Ga0184637_10000089_pt1 | contig 59351 bp, 61 predicted proteins | sample PLM3_127_b2_FD_133143 | JGI IMG/M metagenome (GOLD analysis project Ga0184637, IMG submission 133143) | Groundwater sediment microbial communities from an aquifer in East River, Colorado, USA - PLM3_127_b2 | ecosystem: Environmental > Terrestrial > Soil > Riparian zone | place: USA: East River...
AAGCTCATGCAACAGATCCGCTACTTGGACAAGCTGGTCGACGAACTGGCAAAAGGAAAGGCAATGGACAAGATCCTAAGGAAGTGAACCACGACTATCAGCAGGTTGATCGTCCGATGCAACCCAGGCTCTCATTCATCGCTCTCGGCGTTGCCCCAATACCATAGAGGTTATGACCGAACACGCAGTGTTGATCGCCGGAGGCGGTCCGACGGGGCTGATGTTGGCAGGCGAGGTGGCGTTGGCGGGCGTCGACGTTGCGAAAGTCGAGCGGCGTGCCAGCCAGGCCCCCCGCGGGCCGCGCGAAGGGGGGCTGCACTCACGCCCCCTCGCGGTGCTCGATCAGCGCGGGATCGCCGATCGGTTCGTCTCGCAGGGACAGAAACACCAGATCACGATGTTCGCCGGGACCTCGTTCATCAGCGATCTCCCTACCCGGCACAACTACGTGCTCGGGCTGCGGCAGAACCACATCGAGCGCATCCTGGCCGGCTGGGTCGACGAGCTGAAGGTGCCGATCCACTACGGCATTGAGGTCACCGGTTTCACGCAGGACGACACCTGCGTCGACGTAGCGCTGTCCGACGGCCGGTCGCTGCGTACACAATACCTCGTCGGCTGCGACGGAGGCCGCAGCCTGATCCGTAAGGCAGCCGGCATCGAGTTCCCCGGGTGGGATCCGACAACGAGCAACCTGATCGCCGAGGTCGAGCTGGCCGAGGAGCCGCAATGGGGCATCCACCACGACGCCATCGGCCGCCACGCCTTCGGCAAGTTGGAGGATGGGCTGGTGCGGGTCCTGGTGACCGAAGAGCACCTCCCCACCAGCGACGCCACCTTGCGCGATCTGAGCGAGGCGCTGATCGCCGTATGGGGTACCGATTACGGGGTCCACAGTCCCATCTGGATCTCCAGGTTCACCGACATGGCTCGGCAGGCCGCGGCCTACCGCGAACGACGGGTGCTGCTGGCCGGCGACGCCGCACACGTGCATAACCCGGTGGGTGGACAGGGCCTCAACCTCGGTGTGCAGGATGCGGTGAACCTGGGATGGAAGCTGGCCCATGTGGTCAACCAGACATCGCCAGACAGCCTGCTGGATACCTACCATGCCGAGCGCCACCCGATCGCCGCCCGCGTGCTGCGCGACACGCTCGCGCAAGTCGCGCTGTTCCGCCAGGACGACCACACGAAAGCCTTGGGCGAGATCATTTCCGAGCTCCTGAGTATGGACGAGCCTCGCACGCGATTCGCCGCGATGATGTCCGGTCTGGACGTTCACTACGACCTCGGCGAGGGACACCCGCTGCTCGGACGCCGCATGCCCGATCTCGACCTGGTCACAGCCACCGGCCCACTGCGGGTCTTCACGCTGCTGCATGATGCCCGGCCGGTGCTACTCAACCTCGGTGAGCCCGGCGGCCTCGACATCACTCCCTGGGCAGATCGGGTCCAGCTGATCGACGCCAAATACGTTGGTACGTGGGAGCTTCCGGTACTCGGCGCGGTCACTGCTCCCACTGCCGTGTTGATTCGGCCCGACGGATACGTGGCCTGGGTGGGAGACCGAACCCACCTGGGGCTCCATGACGCGCTAACCACCTGGTTCGGACCACCCACTGCGTAGCTCATTCTGTTAGGAGTTCTTAGTCCATCGTTTCACAAGTTCGATGTGCTGGGCCCAGTTGCCGAGCGCTACGGCATTGGGGCCTGGGTGCGCCTCGGCGCGCGCCGGGTAGCTCCCCGTAGGTTCGGACTGCCCGCCAGTAAGCTCGGCGCTACTGCGCGCTCCAAGTGACGTTACCTTCGGCGTCGAGCAATGCGATCGATGGGGTCCCGTCGCCGGCGACGCGAAGCCGAATGCGGGCCCGTTCCTCCGAGTCAAAGAGGAAGACGCCGATCCCCACGCCATCTTGGCCGGTCCCCAGCCGGCCCAGGAGCGCGCCCTCCTGGGACCAGATACTGAGGCCTGCACCTGCAAACCGCTGCCCTTGGTCAGCGTCAGGTCGGGGATGCCCGGTAGCCGCCTGCACCCGGACGGTGCCCTGGGCATCGAGTACCTGCATCGCTGCCGCGAACCCCGGCCCCGATTGCAGGCGAACCCGATCCACGCTGTTGTCGCCGACCACGGTGACCGCCTCCGCCCGGATCCGCCCCTCCTGCGCTGCGACCAAAGGCGGGACCGCCACAGCCCAGAGGAGCGATGTCACGGCCATCGCTGCTAGGGATGTCGCGAAAATAGAGATGCAGATCGTTCGTCCCATGACCAACCCTCCCTCCCCTGGCGTTGTGACCAGGAGCGCGCGCCATCGTACTGCATCGTTTCATGAGTTCGCACGCGTCTCGAGAGAAGTCAACTCGATCGACCAGGGCTCGCGTTTGGCGTGGGTCGCTCCCGTTCCTCGGCATCGTGCCGGGAACGGAGCCAATCGTTCGGTCGCAAATACGTGTCGTTCTTTATGAAACGGGGTACTTAGTCCTTGTACGACGGGTCGAGCTCGTCCAGCATGCGGAGAAGCGCCGGCCAGGCGCGTTCGTGCTCCTCAGGGCCGAACTGGTTGGCGGCCATCTCACATACGTCGCGCGGCGGGATAACGATGTTCGCACCCGTCGATTGCGCCTCGATCTGAATGCGACAGGCGCGCTCGAGGTAGTCCATCGAGACGAAGGCCTCGCCCACTGTACGGCCAGTGGTGAGCAACCCGTGGTTGCGGAGGATCATCACGGCGTTGTCGCCGAGGTCCTCGGCGAGCCGATCGCGCTCCTCTTCGGACACTGCGAGGCCCTCGTAGTCGTGGTACGCGACCCGGCCGTAGAACCGCATGGCGAACTGCGAGATCGGGAGCAGCCCTGAATCGATCGCGGCAACGGCGGCCCCGTACGGCGTGTGCGTGTGGATCACGCAATTCACCTCGGGCCGGGCTCGATGCACCGCGCTGTGGATCACGAAGCCCGCTGGGTTCACCGGCCAGGCGTTCTCGCCAACGACGTTGCCGTCGAGGTCGATCTTCACGAGGCTCGAAGCGGTGATCTCGCGGTACATCAGGCCCCAGGGATTGATGAGGAAGTGGTGCTCCCGACCCGGGATCCGCAACGAGATGTGGTTGTAGATCAGGTCCGTCATGCCGAAGCGATCGACCAGCCGGTAGGCGGCTGCTAGATGCACGCGCGCCTCGCGCTCGTCGGCGGGCTGCGTCTGAGGGCCCGGCGCTGCGATCACCTGCGCCATGCTCTAGTCCTCCGAGGTCACCCGTCCGTGCGTCGTAACGCGCCGGCGGCTTCCATCAGCTTATGAAAATTCTCGTAGGGGTGGGCGCCGACGAGCGCATAGCCTTCGGCGACGAACGTCGGCACGGCGGTGACGCCAGCGGCCCGCGCCTCATCGTACTGAGCCTCTACCAGGTCTCGATAGCGACCATCGCGGAGCGCCGTGCGGAGATCGTCCGGATCCAGGCCTAGCTGCTCGGCGATGTCGGCCAGAACGTCGGGCGAGCCGATGTTCAGGTCGTGGACGAAGTACGCCCGGTAGATGCCCTTGCGGAAGGCATCGCCGGCTCCGCGCTCATTCGCCCATTCGGCAGCCTCGTGCGCCGGCGTCGAGTTGTACCAGTGGATGCGAGTCCCGTGCTCCAGGCCACTTTCGTCGGCGAGCCGCGCGAAGTTTGATCCGCGCGTTGCGAGCTGCTCAGGCGTCCAGGGAACCTGCTGTCCCTCGGCCGGGATGCCGGGATGCAGCTCGAAGGCACGCCATTCGACGTCGACGTCGTAGTCGCCCAGCAGCTTGTCGACCCGTGCCTGGCCGACGTAGCAATAGGGTCAGATGAAGTCGCTGAAGACCGTCAGTTTCGTTGCCATGCTACTCACGCCCTGCCGAACGCTGCCTGTGGCAATCGGCCTCGGCCGAAGAAGCGGCCCAGCTCGCCCTTCTCCCACACCACCAGCAGCATCGTGGCGTAGAAGTGGCTGGACCACGAACCGACGATTACGCCGAGCAACAGCGCCAGCATGAAGCTGCGCAGCGAGGCGCCGCCGAACAGCCACAACACGAACATCGTGAGCATCACGGCGACGCCTGTCGCCAGAGAGCGGACCATCGTCTCCATGAGCGCATGGTTGACGATGTCGTCGAAGGGCTCTCCCTGGCGACGGATGGAGTTCTCCCGGATGCGATCGAAGACGACGATCGTGTCGTTCACCGAGTAGCCGATGACGGTGAGGATCGCCGTGATGAAGAGCGCGTCCAGCTCGACGCCGAACACGCGCCCGAGGATGGAGAACGCGCCGAGCACGACCAGCGCGACGTGGATGAGCGCGAGCACGGAGCAGGCGCCGTAGCGCCACGCGTCGGGGACGTTGCGGAACGCCCACCACAGGTACAGGAGGATGCCACCGCACGCGGCGAGGACAGCCAGGACAGCGTTGCGGACGATCTCGCTCGCGATGATCGGCGACACCTGGTCGTAGCTGAGGACGTTGATAGGGCCGAAGCGTTCTGAGAGCGCTTGCTCGATCCGCTGACGCTCGGATGCCGTTTCCAGCTCGCCCGTCTCGGTACGTCCCTCGCCAGCCAGCGACGTCGTCCGGACGATGTACGTGCCGTCATCCGATCGCTGAATGATCGCCTCGTCGTGCCCGAGCTCGGCATAGGCTTGCCGCAACGCCGATTGCTCCACGGGCCGCTCGAAACGGAAGACCATGATCGAGCCGCTCGTGAAGTCGATACCCGGCCGAACGCCGCCGGGAAGCACCAGCGAGACGAGCCCCGGCACCAGCATCAGGAACGAGATGAGCAGAAACCAGTTGCGCTTTCCGACGAGGTCCCACGGCATCGGCTAGGCCCCTAACTCCGCCGGGCGGAGCGCTGGGCGCGTTGGCACCGGCAGGCCGAAGAGCGACGGATTGACGTGGACTCGCCGCCCAACGATCGCCTGCAGCAGGCTCCGGGATACCAGCACCGCGCTGAACATGCTCAGGACGATGCCGATGAACAGGGTGAAGGCGAAGCCCATGATGATGCTCGCCCCGAAGTTGGACCCGAACCAGTACAGCACAACGCAGGTGATCAGGGCCGCGACGTTGGAGTCGCGAATCGAGGTCCAGGCGCGCCCGAAGCCGGCGTCGATCGCGGCGCCGACCGTCTTTCCGACCCGGAGCTCTTCTTTCATCCTTTCGAAGATCAGCACGTTTGCGTCCACCGCCATGCCGATCGACAGGATGAAGCCGGCGATGCCGGCGAGCGTGAGCGTGACGGGAATGAGCTTGAAGATCGCGAGCAGCGTGAGCGTGTACACGAGGAGCGCGCCAACCGCGATGACACCCAGCATTCGGTAGTAGAGGATCATGAAGGCGGCGACGATCAGCAGCGCGATCTCGCCCGCGAATACGCTCTTGCGGACGGAATCAGCCCCGAGCGTTGCATCCACGGTCCGCTCTTCCTCGATCGAGACGGGCACCGGCAGCGCGCCCGCATTCAACTGGATTACGAGGTTGCGGGCTTCTTCCAGGGTGAAGGTGCCATTGATCACTCCGCGGCCCTGGGTGATCGCCTCTTGAACGGTGGGCGTCGTGATCGGCTGGCCATCCAGGAAAATACCGATCTGCTTGCCCTTGAGGCGAGTGGTCGCGTCGCCGAACAGCTTCGAGCCTTCCCCGTCGAACTCGAACAGGATCTCGGGCTTGCCGCCCGTCTGGCTGAAGCCCACCTCTGCCTTCTTGAAGTAGCGCCCGGTCAGCTCCTTTTCCACGCCGTCGGTACCAGTGCCGGTGATCGCGACCCACTCCTGCTTGCCCTCGACGGTCTTCTGCTCGCGGAAGTCCATCTGGGCCGTCTTGCCGATCAGGTTCTTCGCCTCTTCGATGTTGCGGACGCCTGGCAGCTCGACTATCACGCGATCTGCACCGCGGCGCTGGACGATGGGCTCGCTCACGCCATAGGCGTTGATGCGCTTTTCGATGACCTTCGTTGCGCCATCGACGGCGGTGTTCGGATCGTCGCCGGGCCGCAGCCTCGACGTGTCTGCCCGCAGCACCAGGTGCGTGCCGCCCTGAAGGTCGAGGCCGAGACGGAAGCCCGTCCGGTGGAAATCGAGGAAGTCAAGGTGGACCCCCTGACTGCCGGGCCATGGAAGGATGGCTGGTAAGTAGTTCGAGGGGTTCTGCGGCCAGATGGTGATCAGCGATATCACCGCAATGACCGCGGTGGCCAGGATGAAGAAGTTGTTTTTGCGGTTCAGCATCGGGGACCCCCGGTGTTAGCACAGATGTACGGGCAGCGCCCTTGGAGTATACCTAAGCACCCAAATCCCAGTACCTGCTTAGTTAACGCGGAGGCAACCCTGGCGGATCGCGTCACCGAAGCGGCGCTCGTAGCCCTGACTTTCCTTGGATGGGTGGTGCTCACCTACGTGGTGTTTGCTCTGCCCGTTTCCCCGGGCGCCCAGGCCGTCCTCTATACCGCGGGGTTCGTCGCGATCGCCGGCTCCACCGCGCTCGTGTGCGAGCTCTACCAGTCGCGGACGCGGCGGCACGGCGCGCCACGTCGCGCGGTCTTACTCCTTGGCACGGGCATGCGGTTCGCACTCGCCGTGGAGTTCGCGCTCTGGCTGCAGTCGCTGCGCGTCCTCACCGCTGGCTACGTGGTGCTGCTCGTGGGCGCTTTCCTGTTCCTGGAGTTCCTCGCGAAGCAGGCTGCCGACGATCGCGACCGCGCGCGTGGGTGATTCCGACGTCGACCCTCGACGTTGGACGAACGAGCGGCTTCTGGCCCAGCTGTACGACTGGGAGCACGACACTTTCACATCGGACGTCGAGCTTTACACCTCGGTCGCCCAGCGGACGGGTGGGCCCGTGCTGGAGCCGGCGTGCGGAACCGGTCGCGTCCTCGAGCCGCTGGCCCGCCGTGGCCTCCAGGTCGTCGGCTTCGACTCGTCCCCTGACATGCTCGCCCGCGCCCGCGACCGCCTGGCAGATCTCTCGGGGCGGGCAACCGTCTCCCTCGCCGATCTCCGAGATCCGCTGCCGGCCGGCCCGTTCCGCCTGGTAGTTCTCCCGCTCGATGCGCTCGGGCTCCTCGATGAAACTGCCGCCCAGGTTCATCTGCTCAGTCGCATCGGGGCGAGCCTTGCGGCAGACGGCCTTCTCGTCCTGGACCTCGTGCACGCCGCCCCGCTCTGGGATCAGCCCCAGGGCATCCCCGTGCTGCAGCAGTCGGCGCCGGACGAGGAGATCGGTGCTCGCGTCAGCAAGTGGATGGTTCGTCGGCTGCTTCCATCCACCCAGCAGTCGGTTCTCGACTGCTTCTTCGATCTCGTCTGGTCGGATGGCAGCTTCAGCCGTCTTCAGGAAACCGTGCAGCTCCGCTACTTCTCACGGTTCGAAATCGAGCTGCTGCTGTCGGCCGCTGGCCTGGTCGTCGAGGCGATCCACGGGGACTACGCACTCGAGCCCTTCCAGGACGACAGCCCGCGCATGATTGTCCTCGCCGTGAAGGGAACGTAGCCCAGCGACCCGCAATTCTTGAGCCGCGAGGCTGAAAGCCAAGCGCGATGAATTGCGATCTTGAATCGTAGGCTAAAATCCTGCACTTTCGCGCAGGTCGAGATCCCGACATGTCAGAACCTTTTAACGCCCGGCTGAGGGCCGTCCAGCGCCGCACGAACAGCGCACTCTGCGTTGGACTCGACGTCGATCCCGCCCGGCTTCCCGCGGGTCTATCACAGGACCATCACGGTTTCGAGCGCTTCGTACGCGGGATCGTCGACGCGACCGCCGACGTGGTCTGCGCGTACAAGCCGAACCTCGCGTTCTACGAGGCGATGGGCGAGCACTGCTACTCGCTCCTCCGGGCGACGCTCGACGCCGTGCCCGGCGATCTGATCACGATCGCGGACGCGAAGCGCGGCGACATCGGCACGACGGCGGAGCGCTACGCAACCGCGATCTTCGACGTGCTGGGCTTCGACGCGATGACGGTCAACCCTTACCAGGGCGCCGACAGCGTGGAGCCCTACATCCGCGATAGCGGGCACGGCGCTCTCATCCTCTGCAAAACGTCGAATCCGGGCAGCGCGGACTTCCAGGACCTGCGCTCCGACGATGAAGGCGGGGCCCCTCTGTGGGAGATCATCGCTCGACGCGCGGCGGGGTGGAACGGTCGAGGGAACGTTGGGCTCGTGGTTGGGGCCACCTACCCCGCTCAGCTTGCCCGAGTGCGCGAGCTCGCTCCCGATCTCCCGATCCTCGTGCCTGGCGTGGGTGCCCAGGGGGGAGACGCGGCGGAGTCGGCCCGGGTGGGGGCTGCACCCGACGGAACGCTGGCGATCGTCAGCGCGAGCCGGCAGGTGCTGTACGCGTCGTCCGGCCCCGACTGGCAGGAGGCAGCACGGCGCGAGGCCGTTGCGCTTCGCGACGCGATGCGCGCAGTTACCGCTCGTGGTGAGCCTGTCGAACCACACGTCCTTCGACAGGCTCAGGATGAGCGGACTCCCAGCGCCGGGAGGTAGAGGTGCCGGTCGGGTTTCGGATCGGCGACGTCATCCGGCTTCGGAAGCCGCACCCCTGTGGTAGCTACGACTGGACTGTGGTTCGGATCGGCGCGGACATCGGTCTGCGCTGCTTGAAGTGCAATCACCGTGTGCTGCTCACGCGGCGCGACGCCGAGCGACGGTTGAAGGCGTTCCTCTCCCGCGCCGAGCACCCGGATCCGTTCGCGGGCGCGGACATCCTCGCCGGGTCCGGCCCGACCGATAGAGTCGAGTGACAGCCCCTCCGCAAGATCCCCCCGTCTGGCGCAACACGGCGTTCGTCCGCCTGTGGATCGCTCAGGCCATAACGCAGACGGCCATGAATGCCATCTGGTACGCGCTGCTCGTGATCGTCGAGGAGGCGAGCCACTCGCGAACCCAGCTCGGGATCACGATCCTATCGGTGATCGTCCCCTCGGTGCTCTTCGGCGTGCCAGCGGGCGCTTACGTGGACCGCTGGGACAAGCGGAAGGTGCTCGTGGTCACGAACCTCGCCCGGGCCGTCGCCGTCGCGGGCTACATCGTATTCAGCCCGACGCTCCCGCTGCTCTACGCCGTCAGCTTCGTCTTCTCGATCATCAGCCAGTTCTTCGCGCCAGCAGAGACGGCGGTCATTCCGTCGATCGTCGGCCGCGGGCGCCTGATGCAAGCGACCTCGTTCTTCCATTTGACGTTTACGGCGTCGCAGCTGGCAGGCCTCGTGTTTTTCGGCCCACTTCTCGTCAAGCTGCTCGGACCGGAGTGGCCTACCCCATTCTTCCTGACGATGGCGGCGCTCTATTTGATCTCGGGCGGGCTCGTGTGGCGGCTGCCACAAGACGCGGAGCCACCGGTGAAATCGGGCCACGTAAACCCGGTCGCGGAGCTATTCAGGCAGCTCCGCGAAGTCGCGCAGCTCCTGAGCAAGGACCAAGAGATGGTGTCGGCCATGGCGTACTGGACGCTCGGCGCGACGCTGACGCTGATCGTGGCGATGCTTGCGCCTGGATACGTCGTGCAGATACTCGGCATTGCAGCGGCCGACGCGGTGCTGGTGCTCGCGCCAGCGGGCGTCGGGATGCTGACGGCCGCCTTTGTCCTCAGTCGCGCAACCACCGGGTTGTTTGCCGACCGGCGACGCACCATCACGAACGGACTGGTGCTCGTTTCGCTCTCGCTGGCGATGACGGCCGCGCTGCCGGCCCTCGGCCGCCTCGTAGGTCTGCTGCGTCCCGAGTGGCACGAGATCGAGCTGGTCGGCGAGCCGCAGGCGGCCCTGATCGGTGGGGTGATGCTGATGGCGCTCTTCGCTGGCTGTGGGTTCGCGGCCATCATGGTCGCCTCGCAGACGCTGTTGCAGGAGCGAGCACCCGAGCGGGCGAGGGGCCGCATCTTCGCGGTTCAGTTCACGCTGGGGAATCTGGCGTCGATCGTCCCGCTTCTGGCGGCTGGCGGTCTGGCCGACCTGATTGACGCGCGCACCGGTGGTTCGGGGATTACGTACGTGATGCTGCTGATGGCGGCCGCGGTGATGGCGGCTGCGTGGTTCAGCCGCCAGCGGGGTCCGAGAGTGCCCATGGCCGAGCCTACATCTGGGAGATGATCCAGGCTGAAAGGCCGGCGAGCAGGACGGCGGCGATCACCAGCCAGATGCGCTGTGTTACCTCGAGCGGAACGTCCCGGACGGCGTTGAGTGTCAGGAGGGCCATCGCGACGGCGAGGATGACGAAAATGACGAGCGTCAGGTGCCTGACGAGGAGGGCACGGAGGCGGTCGATGGGTCCTCCCAGTCGCGTTGACGCTCCGTCCGGGCGGTTCCTATAATAGTTGGTGGCCTACGCCCCGGTGGCGGAATTGGTATACGCGGCGGTTTGAGGGGCCGTGGACGAAAGTCCGTGCGGGTTCGAGTCCCGCTCGGGGCACCACAGGTGGATGGGCGTAACCGGGGCGAATAGCTCAGCTGGGAGAGCGTCCGGCCTACACCCGGAAGGTCACAGGTTCGAGCCCTGTTTCGCCCACCTCTGGTCGTTTTCCCATGCCGAGGTAGCTCAGGTGGTAGAGCACGCGACTGAAAATCGCGGTGTCAGCGGATCGACGCCGCTCCTCGGCACCACCATTACTTAGCACCGCTCCGAACAACCGCTCAATGGCGAGCATGCTGGCGACGGGTGCTCTGTTGCCGCCCGTTTGCCGCCCAACCTCCGAAATGCCACCACCGTCGGCCGTGCTGGACTCGGCGCATGCCGATTTCCAGGGCGGCGAGCCTTCCAGGCCGTTCTCTGTGGACCACAGTTTAGATTTCCTCGCTGCCCTTCGGTCTGGCAGATCGCAGCAGCGCCGTGCTCTAAGTGAGTGTCCTCCCACCGCAACCCGAGCAGCGCGAGAACCGTAAGCCAGTGCGCACGGCCGCGTGGAATAGCCGCTACGTCGTCGCTCTCCACACGTGCGCTGGTTCCTGGCGAGCCGGGGACATGGCGTGTGATAGCATCCAACGATTAGGGGATCTGTGGAAACACGGAGAAATGCACCTGGCGGGGGCCGTAGAGCCATGCGTGGGAAACTGCCTCAGAAGAGTGTGCCCCTAGCCTTTATCGGCGCGGATGAAACGCCGATGCTGTATGCGAACCACTTTGTGATCCAGAATCAGCAAAATGAGTTCATCCTGACGGTCGGTCAGATCGCGCCGCCGATGTTGATGGGGACCGACGAGGAGAAAGCGGAGCAACTGGAGCAAGTCGATTATGTTCCGGTGAAGGTTGTGGCGAGAATAGTGGTCACTGAAACGAGGCTGAAGGAGCTCATCGACGTTCTGCAAACGAACCTGAAGGGGTATCAGGAAAGAACGCGGGGAGGCAGGTGAGCAGTGGCGATTGGCACCTACGTCGTTGCCGACGTTTCTGCAACGACTGCCAGCGCGGTCGCATTCACGATCGGTCTGTCCGCCGACGCTTGGAGCCCGCTGCCACGTTTGATCTCCCGCAGAGTCGCCCCAGTTGCATCTGGTTCGCAGGCTTACTACTGGACACGCGTGTGGCAGGAAGGTGAGCACGAGAGCCTGGGCGAATTGGCGGCTGGCCACGGCATTGTGTTCGACAATCCGCGGGATCTAATCCGCTATCTCACAGCGCCTTGAGTGCCGCTCTCTGTCGTTACCGAACCATCCTTCAAACGCCGGCTCAAGAAGAAGACACCCGCAATGGTCGCCGCAATAACAGAATGCATCGGCTGCTTGGCCGAGGACACTCGCCATCCTGGACTACACACCCACAGGGTTCAGGGCCCGCCCGGAGTCTTCGAGGCCTACGTCGACGCCTCGAACCGAGTGACCTTTCACTACGACGACGATGGACGTATTGTCCTTCGCAACCACTGTTCCCATGCGATCCTTGCACGGCCGTAGCCTTCTGCTTTCTACTACCTGGCCTGCTTGAACGCATCTCTGGGCTCGCCGTCAACCTCCAGATCGCTCCGTGCTACTGTGTAGCGGTCGAGCTCGCTCCCATAAGGGAGCGGCGCGGAGGAGCGGACCCTGCCTGGCGAGGAGAGCCCAGCCCCGGACCCATGGCGTCGTACGTTCGAGTCGCATCCGGAGTTCGACCTCGTCCTGGTTGACGGCGCTCGCTGGCACTGCCATCTTCTGCAGTGGAGCGCTGACGCCCTCCTCGTGGAGACCGAGCGCGGCACCTACCTGCTCCCGCGGCACTCGATCAAATACGTGGTCGTAGACGAGCACGTCGACGAGGTGCTCGAGCTCGCCGCCGCTGAAGTGCCGGCGCTCCAGGAATTCCTCGAGGGCCGCGACGAGCCGGATTCCGCCGCTTCAGGGGGTTCGAGGTAGCAGCATGAAGATCACCGATCTGCGCGTCCGCACGGTTACGATGCCTCGCGTCGATCCGACGTGGCGAACCGCGTCGTACGCGGCGAGCGCCGTCGAGGGGATTGCCGTCGAAATCGAGGCGGAGGATCTCGTCGGCATCGGCGGCACGGCGGCCCACCCGCGCGCGGCGGCGGGCCAGGACCTTCCCGGCCAGCTACGCGGCCCAGCGAGGCAAATCCTGATCGGGGCCGATGCGTTCGAGCGAGCGTCCATCCTCGAGCGGCTTCGAGCGGCGCGGCTCTACTCTTCGGTGGTCTCGGCCGTGGACCTGGCGCTGCATGACCTCCTCGGTAAGGCCGCGAGGGCGCCGTGCTACGCGCTGTGGGGAGGGGCCGCGCGGCGAAGCGGACCCGTCGCGCGATTCGTGGGCATCAAGACGCCCGCCGAGGTCGTGTCGGCCGCCAGCGAGCTGCTGGAGGACGGCTTCACCCACCTCAAAGTGAAGCTCGGCACGGGGCTGGCCGAGGATGTAGAGCGCATCCGCGCCTTGCGGAGCGCGTTCGGATCGGCCGTCTGGATCAGCATAGACGGCAACGGCGCCTATACGACCGACGAGGCCATCGAGCTGAGCCGTGCCCTCGAACGGTTCGAGGTCTCGCTGATCGAGCAGCCGATCGACTACACCGACCTCGATGGTCTGGCGCAGCTGACCGCCGCCAGCCCGATTCCCATCATGGCGGACCAGTACGTGCGTGGCATTCAAACCGCCCTCGCGGTGTGCCAGCGTCGTGCGGCCCACGTCGTGTCCATCAAGGCCGGGCAAACGGGCTCGCTCGACGAGTGCCGCCGCGTCGCCGAGCTGTGTCTGGCGTTCGGCGTGCGAGTCCACATAGGCGGAGGCGGGCATCCGTCCGTTGTCGACGCGGCTATGGCGCAGGTCGCGGCGTCGGTGCCGGGCATCGAGGACGCGTGCGAGGTGGGAGAATGCCTCGCCGTAACCGGTGACCCGACCACGGGATTCATCATCCGCGACGGGCGATTCGAGTTGACCGACGCGCCCGGGCTAGGGATAACGCTCAGCGAGCCTTGATCGCGATTCTCGTCGGTACAATGGTCGTTGTCCTGGTCTGCAATTTACGTGCGGGCGCCGCATTTGGGCGGTCGCGTCCGACAGATGGAGTGAGAGATGGCAGCAGTCCGGCGCGCCGAGGCGACGTGGCAGGGCGACCTGATCACCGGCTCTGGCCAGACCACCGCGGTGAGCAGCAAAGCATTTTCCTCGTTGCCGGTCAGCTGGGCAGCGCGGACCGAGGAGTCTGGCGGCAAGACCAGTCCCGAAGAGCTCGTCGCGGCGGCCCACGCGAGCTGCTTCGCGATGGCGTTCTCGGGTGGACTCGGCCGAGCAGGCTCCCCGCCCGAGCGCCTCGACGTGAGCGCCACCGTGACCTTCGACAAGGTGGGTGACGGGTGGAAGGTCGTCTCCTCCGCCCTGACCGTCCGCGGCCGGGTGCCGGGCATGGACGCGGATGCCTTCAAGAAGGCGGCCGAAGCAGCAAGAGATGGCTGCCCGATCTCCCAGGCACTGAAGGGGAACGTCGATCTGAGCGTCGAGGCGACGCTGGAGGGCTGAGCGCAGTTGGCCACCGAACGGCCCGACCCCCGCATCGCCGCCGTTCTCATCCTCGGCTATCCCCGCAACGGCGAATCCCACATCGTCTTCACGCAGCGCACCGAAACGGTGAGTAACCACCGGGGGCAGATCTCTTTGCCCGGTGGCGCTCGCGAGCCAGGCGATGGATCGCTCGAGGTCACGGCCCTCCGCGAGACGAACGAGGAGCTTGGCATAGGCCCCGAGCGCGTTCGGATCGTGGGCAGACTCGAAGACGAGTACGTCGTCGTCAGCAACTTTCTCATCGCCCCGTTCGTCGGTGTACTCGATGATGAGCCGACCTTCCGCCCCAATCCGACCGAGGTCGCCGAGGTGATCGAGGTGCCGCTCGAACGGCTCCGCGATCCGGCGATCTTTCGCGAGGAGGACTGGCATCGCCCGGAGATGCCGCGGATGCAGTTCTACGTGGTGAAGGGGTGCGAGATCTGGGGCGCCACCGCCCGCATCATTCGTAAGTTCCTGGCGAGCGAGTACCCCGACCTTCTCGCCTCCAACGATCGATTGGAGCCGACGCGTGGATGAGACGCGAGCGCTGGCGGCGTTCGCCGCGGAATACCCGACCGACGAGATCCCCTCGGACGTGCTGCACCTCAGCGCGCGTTGCCTGCTCGACGACCTCGGCGTGTCCCTTGGAGCCTGGGACGAGCCCGCGGTGCGCATCGCTTGCGAGGTCGCCGATGAGCTCGGCGGGAAGCCGCAGGCAACACTCCTGGGAGGCGGAAAGACATCGCTCGTTCACGCTGCCACGGTGAACGGCATCGCCTCGCACGTCCTCGACTTCGACGATACGCACGACCCGACGATCCTGCATGGGACAGGACCGGTGATGTCCGCCGCACTCGCGGCCGCCGAGCACGTGGGCGCCTCGGGACGCGATCTACTGGCGGCCCACGCTGTCGGCTTCGAAGTCGCGGCCCGGGTGGCCCTCGCCGTCCATCCGGAGCACTACGACCAGGGTTTCCACGTCACCGGCACCGCCGGCACTTTCGGCGCGGCCGCGGCGGCGGGCCGCCTCCTCGGGTTGGACCCTGAGCAGATGGCGAACGCCCTCTCGACCGCCGCCGCGCAGGCGGCGGGGCTGCGGGAGATGTTCGGGTCGATGAGCAAGTCGGTGCACGCCGGGAAGGCCGCCGCCAATGGCATGTACAGCGCCCTCCTCGCCAGGAGGGGCTGGGTGAGCACGCGTGAGGGGCTCGAGGGGCGGCGCGGCTACTGGGCCGTGCTGTCCTCTCGTATGGATCCGGGGACGGCTACGTCCGAGCTGGGCCAGCGATGGGAGCTTCGGCAAAACGGCCAGAAGCCGTACGCGTGCGGCGTCGTCAGCCACCCAACGATCGATGCGGTACGCCATCTGCGCGACTCGGCTGGGATCCCGGCCGACGAAGTCGCGACCATCCGCGCAGAAGTGAATCCGTACGTGCTCGAGCTGATGGGCAAGACCGAGCTGACCGTTGGGCTCGAAGGCAAGTTCAGCATCTACCACTGCGCCGCGATCGGTTACATCGACGGCACGGCGCGCGTACGCCAGTTCTCCGATGAGGCCGTACTGCGGCCTGAGGTCGTCGCCCTCCGCTCCCGGGTGCGAGCCGAGACGGACGCCGCGCTTCCCACCAGCTCCGCGCGCGTGCAAGTCACCGCTCGCGACGGTCGCGTCTGGGAGGAGTTTGTCGAGGCCGCGACCGGCACGCCGCGCAATCCGATGTCCGATGCCGACCTGGTGGACAAGTTCCTCGACCTCGTGACGGATCGTCTTGGCCCTATTCGAGCCAAGCAGATCGCCAATCAAGCCCTCGCGGCGGCAGACCTCAAGGACGTGCGGGAGCTGATGGGGATGCTGAGCGGAGATAAGTGAGCTGTCGGTGGGACGCCACCACCAGCAGCGCCACGATCAGCCAGAAGAGGCCCACCATGTGTGGGAAGGCGATGTTGAAGAAGTAGTGGTCGAACAAGCCTGCCACGAGCGCGGCAACGAGAGCCACCTCTAGAGCTGAAAGCATCCCGTAGAGTGCCGAGTCGCGCGGCGGCGTCGTGCTGATCGAGCGAGCCAGGGCCGCGAATACTATGGCGAGAAAACAGGCCAGGCCTGCAAGGCCCATCTGCTCGGCTATCAACAGATAGAGGCTGGAGACGCCGACCGCCAGGTCGACAAACGGAGCGTCGCCGAAGCCGATGCCGAAAATCGGATAACGCGAGATGATGTCCGCCGCGTTTCGGTATTCGGCAAGGCGCATCACCGTCGCCGGGTCGCTGGCCGTGAATGCCTCGCCAAGCCGTCCGACGACGGCGCGTCCCTGGGGAAGCAGAGCCACCGCCGCCGTGCCCAGCGCGAGCAGGGCCGCGGCGCGCCGCTCTCTTCGGATCGCGAGGAAGGCGACGCCGGCCGCGAGTCCGACCCATGAGCTGCGCGAATACGTCAGGGCCAAAGCGACGACCACAGGCAAGCCCATGACGCCGAGCAACGCTCTCGGCAGAAGCGGACTTCGCGCCAGGCCTTGAGCGACGAGCATCACTCCGACCAGCATGAGGAGGCCGCCGAGGATGTTCGGATCGACGGACGTTCCGGTGGCCCGCAGCGTCTCGGTTCCAGCGACCGGTCGAAGGATGTCGGCCGTCGGATAGCCGAGGACGTCCAGGCTCGCCAGAGCCGCCAGCGTCATGTCGGCGGGTAACACATACAGCACTACGGCCACGGCAGCCGCCATCGCCCCACCGAGCATCAGCGTGCGCAGCACCACTCCGACTTGCCGCTCGCTGCGCACGACCTGCACGACACCGAAAAAGAGGAGCATGCTGTTCACGAGCTTGAGGAAGAGCCGCAGCGTCTCGCTCGAAATGGCGCTCTGGGCCATACCGAGGATCAGGGAAACAACGGCCAGGCCGACGAAGAGCAGCAACAGCTGATCGAGGTGAGTCGTCTCGAGCCGCTCATCGCGATGCAATACGCGGACGAGCCAGGAGATGAGCAGCACCGTAATTGCGACGTCGATCAGTGTCGGCGCGAACACCACGCGGATCGGCAGAACGGCGAAGGGGAGAAGCGCCGCGACGGCTACGAAAGCGATGACACCGGCGAATGGGTATCGAAGGATCGCGACACCGGTCAGGAGCGCGATGAGGCAGACCGCCGCGGCAACCGGCTGAACCAACAGGAGGCTGGCACCGGCAATGCCGCCGGCGGTAATCGCCAGGGCTGTTAGCAGGAGATGCTGCCCCCCGAGGCGCCGCCCGTAGGCAAGGGCGGAGCTCAGCGGAGCTCGACCTCGGTGCCGATCCCGTTCTCTTTCGCCACGCGATAGACCCAGCTCGCCACGACGATGTCGTAGAAGCCAACGCCCGGGCTGAGGAACGTGATGATCTGGTCGTCGCTCGTCCGCCCGGCGTGGCGTCTGGTGATCAGCTCGCCCAGCTCGGCCTGGATGTATTCGGGCCCGACGACGCCGCGCTCGACCATCTGGGCGAACGGGGGGCGAGGTGGGTTGTCGTGGAGCGTTCTGTCTCTGCTGGTCACAAATAGATCCGAGCGAAGGATCGTCTTCTCGTCGATCTCTCCCGGGGTGATGCTGGTGACCGTCTGGCCGGGCTCCAACCAATCGCCATCGATCACAGGCTCGAAGTGCGAGTTCGTGACGATCGCCACGACGTCCACGCCCGCGACCGCCTCCTCGGGTCGGTCGACGGGCTCGAACGGGATCTCTAGACGAGCCGACATGATGCGAGCGAAGTCGCGCCGATGCTCCGGATTCGGGCTGTAGACCTTGACGCGCTCGACGGTCGGGACGTTCGCGATGATCGACGTGATGGACGATCGCATGATGCGGCCGCTGCCGAGGCAGCATGCAGTTCTCGAGTCCTTGCGAGCGAGGTACTTGGCGCCGATCCCGCTGGGCGAGCCTGCGCGAACGCCGTGCATCTGGTGGTCGACGATCAGGGCAACGGGGCGCATGGTGTCGAAGTCGTAGAGGAAGGTGCACGCTCCCGGCTCGCCGTCGTTTCCGCCCATGCCGCGCCGGTCGCCATCCACCCCCTCATCGAATCGATGGGCGTTTCCACCTGCGCCGACCCGAACGCCGGCCGTCTTGAGGGACGGAATAATCGCCGGCAGGTTCCGCATGTCATGCGTCCACCTGCTGCGGTGGGTATCCGGTGGGTAGAAGAGACGGATGCGCTCGCCGGGCGGGACTACGAGCCGTCCCTCGTAGTAGTCGATGAAGCCCGCCTCCAGCTCCACGACGATGGAATGGAGTTTCGGATCATGGTCGAGGGCGCGGACGGTATCGGCCTCGGTGAGAATCAGCATCGCGGGCGAAGAATGGCATAGCGCGCATCCGTCAGTCAATTCGACGTGCAAGCCGGCCAATGTGCTTTTGTTTGTGCCCGTTTAGTGACGGAAGCGGGTGCCCGCTGAGCGTTGTTGGACCGGTTACTTTGAGAGAAAATGGTCGCGTACGGGCGGAGCCTACGCAGGATACTTGCCGTGGATTCAGAATCAGCAAGAGAGCCACGTTCGTTCCGGGATCGACTGGGCGCGCCCCGGCCGACTGACCGGGTGCCGGACCCGCCAGGCGGCCAGGCGCCAGATACCCCAATCTCCCGGCTCATCTGGCACGATTTCGTCGAAGCGGAGCTCGAGCCGCTTCGGAGGGCCATCTCGCGACTCGAGGCGGGCCAGGCGCAGGACCGCGATGCGCTGCGGGCTGCGAGCAGCGGCTGGGCAGAGCAAATCGGGTTCCTACGCGGCCAGGCGGAAGGGCTTGAAGAACGTGTTCGGGCCGATCGCCAGGAGCTGCATACTGCTGTCGAGCGGCTCCAGGAAGAGATCACCCGGCTGGGCGGTTACGCGTTCCAGACGCAGGTACAGGAACGGATGATCACCCGCGTCGCGGAGGAGCACGGCCGCCTCGCCGAGACGGTGAGCGACCTGTCGCATGAAGTGGCGCTCGTCATCGAGCGGTTTGATAACCGGCTCGGGACGATCCAGGCGGACCTCGCGCGCCAGCGCTCTCGCATGACCGAGATCACCGTCGCCGTTAGCCTTGGCGCGATCGGGGTCATCATCGGGCTCGCGACCGCCCTCTGGCCGCGGCTGGTCTAGCAACAGAGCCGAAAGTGAGGGGCGACGTGCAGCTGGGAAGCATCGGCCAGATCTCCCGCGTGGTCAGTGACATCGCTGAGGCTGAAGCCTGGTACCGGGACGTGCTCGGGCTACCGCATCTCTACACGTTCGGCACAATCTCGTTCTTCGACTGCGGCGGGACCCGGCTCTTCCTCACCGAGCCGGCAGCGAACAGCACCCCTGGAGATTCGATCATCTATTTCCAGGTCGACGACATCAACACGGCCCACGCTGAGCTTTCTGGAAAAGGCGTGAGCTTCCACGGAGCGCCTCAGATGATCCATCGCCATGAGAATGGGGTGGAGGAGTGGATGGCCTTTTTCGACGATCTGGACGGCAAGATGCTGGCCATCATGTCCCAGGTGGGACCGAAGTAGAGCCTAGCCCGCGGTCGTGAAGGTCCAGGTCCGAGATATCACCCTGCCGTCCGCAACCGCCTCGACCGACGCCATGTAGGATTGCCCGGCTTCGAGCGGACGGTGCGGGATGATGGCCAGCGCGCGCATCCATTCGTTGCGTGGCGTGCTGACGTCGAGGGCATCGCCGGCCGCGTTCCGCAGCTCGACGTTCCGCCATTCGACCCGCTGCCCAACATGGAATGCTACGGTGACGGGATAGCCAAGCGGCCGCGGGATGCCGGGCGCGGGGTTAGGGGCTTCGGCTCCGTCCCACGAAGTGGGTACGCCGCCCGCGCCGTCGGGCGGATAGACCGACGGGAGAGTGACACCGGCCGGATCGCGGCGCAGCCCCACCTGGATGATATTGAAGCCGGATGCGTCTGACGCGGCCAGACCCACGTCGAGCGCACTCGGGTGGATCAACGGCAGGCGGTGGTTCACCGTGCTCATGTGCCAGTCGATCGCCCCATCGATGCTGCCGAATCCGGCGTTCTCGGTGACCGCTGAGCTAGCGTAGCCAGCGGCCCTTGCCCGAGCCTCCATGGACGCGCCGGTGAAGCCCGGCGCATCCGCTCGCTGCTCGTGCAGTCCCATCCCGACCAGGGAGGCGTCGCCTCGGTTGAGGTCGTAGTAGGCGACGTGGCCGGCGGCCGCGCGCATGAGAGCGGGGTGCGCAATCGCTGGAGAGACGCCCGCGCCGGCACGATACGCGTTGATGCGCTCCAGCGCGGACGACGCCCCGAGCTGCAGCGCGCTCGGCGGCGATTCGGGCGCATCGACCCCCTGGGCGGCGAGCGGAGCGGTCGATCCGGAGGCGAGTAGAGCGACGAAGGTGAGTATCGCAGCGCGCTCGAGGCGCCCGCGCAAGGTCAAGCCGCCGTCCCGAGAACCGAGCGGTAGAAACCGGCGGTGGCTCCCCCGATGCTCGGCCAGGCCAGTCGCCTGGCGAGCTGGCGGCCCGACCGGGCCAACGCCTTTCGCCGACCGGCATCAGCCGCCAGATTCCGAAGCTGGTCTGCGAGGGCCGCGGCGTCACCGGGGGCGATCAAGGCGGCAACCTTTTCGTCGATTCGGAAGTCGCCGGGCTGGTCGAATGGCTCGACGAGGTGTTCGCGCGTCGGGTGGGTTTCAGGGGCGGAAGGTGTCGTCACGACCGGCACTCCGTGGGCGAAGCAGGTAACCAGACTGCTGCGCCGCAGCGATGCACCGTCGGTGTAGGGAAGGGCCGCCACGTCCGCGGCAACGAGGGCGCGCGAGATCTCGGGAGCGGGGAGCCATCCCGTTTCGACGATTCGGCGTTCGAGACCGAGCTGTGATGCCAGAGACCGAACGTCGGCGGCCGTGGCCATGTTGGTGGGGTCGCTGACGCCCTGATCCGCGCCCAGAAACAGAAGTCGAAAGTCGGGTCCCGTTCGTAGGAGACCCTGGGCCGCGGCGAGGAGCGTCTCGACACCCTTGCTCGCATTCATGAAGCCGAAGTATGCGATCACGAACGCGTCCGCGTCGATATGAAGTCGTTCACGCGCCGCCGCCCGGTTGGGACGCCCGACGGGCACGACGCCCGGCCCAATCGGGATCCAGGCCGCCCTTCCTCGCGGGCGCGCGGACGTCAGGTCGCCCGGGTCGGTGAAGATGCAGCCATCGCTCGCGCCGAGGAGCACGCGGGACGGGACGCGCCGCAAGGCCCCCGCCTTGGGGAAGAGGTAAGGGACGCGCAGGTCGTGGAAGGTGCTGATGAAACGGGGCCGGCCGCGCCCGGTTCTAACGGCGTAGGGCAGAAGGCAGACGGCCGCGCTCATTCCATACGCCGCCGTCTGGTATTGCAGGTGGACGAGGTCCGGCCGCAGCTCACCGATTCGGCGGGCGATCTCGCCGATCGAGCCAAAGCCCCACCCGGGGACAGCTTCGATCTCTGGCTCACTCGCTTCGGCGCCCCGCCGGCCTGTGATGATGGTGACCCGGATCCCTTGCTCGCCGAGATGCCGCGCCAGGAGCGCCGAGTAGTCGGCAATCCCGCCGACGGCGGGCGGGTACTCGCCGGTGATCAGGCAGACGTGCAGATCGGGTCCCTATCTCGCGACGGTTAGCTCGTGGCGCGCCTTCCCCATGCGCACGGCGCCCCGCGGCGTGATGCGACAGGTGTCGCCCCAACCGATGCTGGTGCCGTTTCCGCCTTGAACCGAGGGCTTCAGGATGAAGACGCCGTTCTCGGGAAACTGCCAGCTTCCAAAGCGTTTGGTGGCCTCCTCGTTCGTGGCGAGGGGCACGTCGTCCCCGAGGCCGCGACCGTGGCAGACGAACCGAGCGCCGCCACCGGCAAGTGGCCCGGTCGTGGGGCACAGCTGCTTCCCGATCTCGCGCGTTTTGGCGATGGCGTCGCCCAGCGTCACACCGGGCTTGAGGAACTCCAGCAACCGGTCGTACATCTCGCCGTGGAACTCCATGAGGTCCAGATAGGTCGGATCGACCGTCCGTACAGCCACGGGTCGGACCTGCTGGCCGCGATAGCCGATGACGGAAGACTCGATCTCGTTGACGATGATGTCGCCATCCTTGAGCACTTTGCGCTGCGGCCGGGTCAGCGTGCGCGTCGGCGGGTTGTCCGCGATCCAGTTGAAGTGGACCGATAGCTCGCTGCCGCGACTGAACATGGCGTACATCGTGGCCGCCCAGACCTCGTAGTCCCGTACCCCGGGCTTCGCAGCCCACTCGATCTCGGCCTCGAGGCCCTTCTCGATGAGATCGACCGAGTCCTGTAGCACGTCGATCTCTTCCTGGCTCTTGACGCAGCGAACTTCTTGTAAGAGATCGGTGGCGTTAACGATCACAGAGTTTGGCACCGCCTTGGCGATCTCCTCATACGTCCCGTGCCAGACCGTCCCCTCGGGCGTGCGGGTGCCACCGGACAAGCCACAGATACCAACGCGCTTGCCATCGGCGTTCAGCTCGTGGAGGCGCTCGGCGATCGCGCGCCCGTAGTGGCGGTTCACATCCCGCACATCACTCACCCAGTCCTGGACGAGCGGGCCCCAGCGAACGGCCGATGTCGCTACAACGGTCGGCTCGTCGTTCAGGGGGAAGACGCAGCCGATGCTTGCATCCGGGCCGCCACCGCAGTGCGACAGGTACCGGGCGTCGGCCTGCCAGTCCGTCGAGTTGCCGTTATTCGGCGGAGCAATGACGACGTCGATGCCGTCGCGGGCCATGAGCTCGCGGATGGCGCGCCAGCGGCGGTCGCGCTCGGCGACGGAGAAGCGTCGGTAGTCGTACGTGTCCTCAGCCACGCTGCACCTCTCTCGTGGTGTTGCGGGCAGAGGGTATTCGGACAGCGAGACCGGCGCAACCCGCCCGCTCATCCTGAGCCTGTCGAAGGATGACGGTTCGACAAGCTCACCGCGAGCGGCGCTAGGGCGCTACGGCTTGCGGAAACCCGCCTTATCGGGGCGGACGCCCTCGGTGGACAACGCGAAGAGCTCGGCGACGTGGCGGTTGATGACGGCGAGATCGGCGCTGACCTTCACCCGCGGGTCGGGCAGGTAGATGGCCTCGACGTGCGTCATCGGCATGAAGTCGGCCGGTAGGTCTTCGAGCGCCTGGCGAAGGTGGGCGAGGCGTCGCAAGTGCACCATGCCGCGCAGCTCGAAAGGTGGGCTTACGGACGTTGCCCCCACCTGGGCTCGGTCCGCGTACAGGCCCGCGAGATATTGCTGCTTGGCGAGCTCCATCTCCGAAGCTTCGTGCGGGATTGCGAACACGATGGCGTCCTTCGTGACCTGGAGGTATTGAGCAGCGCGGGCCAGCTCATTGCTCGTTTGAGCCGACGTGCCCAGCGGGATCCGCACCGCGTTGTGGAGCAGGACGTAGGGTCGCTGCTTATCGTTCAGCACGTCGGCCAGCCGCCACCGATTCACTTCGGCGTCGCCGCTGACCTGATAGCTGCGCGTGTAGAACTCGACCCGGACGACGCTTTTCGCCGAGTATTCGAGCGCGGGACGGCGCAATCCCGCCCTGGTCTCGGAAACGGCCGGCGGTCGCTTTATCGCCATCTGATTGTCACAGTCGGACGAAGTAGCTGTCGCAGGCGGACTCGAGTAAGTCCTTCGAGAAGGCGCGCGGCAGCTCCATGTACTTGGCGATATCGATCATCTGGTCGACTACGTCGCGGGGATGGCAGCAGCGGGGCTCGATGCCTCGGCGGTCGTAATAGTCGAGCACAAACTGCACGGCCCCGAAGTCGTATGGAACCGCGCGGCTGTCGCACACGCGCCGGAAGATCTCCTCGTATTCCTCGACCGTCGGGTTCGGCACCTCGATCTTGTAGCGGATGCGCCGCAGGAACGCCTCGTCTACCAGGCTGGCCGGCTCGAGGTTCGTCGAGAAGATGATGAGCTGGTCGAAGGGCACCGTGAGCTCCTGACCCGTCTGCATGTTGAGGTAGTCCTCGCGCTTCTCGAGAGGCACGATCCACCGGTTCAGGAGATCACGCGGCGACATCTGCTGGCGGCCGAAGTCGTCGATGAGGAACATGCCGCAATTCGCCTTGAGCTGGAGCGGCGCCTCGTAGAACCTGCTCGACTCGGAGTAGACGAGGTCGAGGGCCTGCATGGTGAGCTCGCCGCCGACGACTACGACCGGGCGGCGCGATTTCACCCAGCGGCGATCGATTGCGTCGAAGCGTCGGTCGTCGTTCTCCAACGCCGCATGGAAGGTGGAATCATAGACTTTGATGACCTGCCCGTCATGCTCGACGGCGTACGGGATGTACACCGCGCCGCCCAGCAGCCGGGACGCGGTCTCGGCCAGCGAGGTTTTGCCGTTGCCGGGGGGGCCGAACAGGAAGATCGACTGGGCCGAGTTGATGGCGGGCCCGAGCTGGTTCATCAGCTTGTCGCTGATGACCATCTCGCCATACGCGTCGCGCACGTCCTGGCGCACGACGGAGACATTCGTAACGCTCTGGGCCTGTACGGACACCCAGTAGTCTCCGAGGCTCACCGGCGCCGCGCCCGCGTACGCGCAGCGGTCAATGAGCTCCGATGCGCGCTCTCCGCCCTTGCTCGTCACGAGATAGGTGTAGCTCGCGGAGGTGAGGACGTTTCCGCCGCGCACCTCGACGAGGCTTTCCCGCTTCAACCCGTCGAGGAGCTCGTCGACGACGCCCAGGAAAGGCAGCCGCATTCGGAGGGCGACTTCGTGTCCCGAGATGGTGCTCGCATAGTAGACGACCTTCAGCGCAAGGTCGGCGAGGAACTGCGAGCTCAGACCCGTTTCGTCCACCGAGTGAATCTGGGCGGGCTCGAAAACCATCGGGACAGAGAGAGACTGCGAAATTGCCAACGAGTCCTCCATGCTGGGGCCATTGGGCCGCTGCGCCAACGACGCTAATTTGTATCAACTAGCGTCGCTTTCAGGGAGGAAATTTGACCGTTTATGGACTGCAAAGCGGTGTGAATTGCTTCACTACGGCTCCAGAAAGAACGCTACGAAGACCCCGAGGCAGAGTCCCGGCCCATAGGGGATGAAGTCGCGACGGCCACGCATCCGGAGCAGCAGCAACACCGCAATGAAAACTGCGTTGACGATGCTACCGAGAAAGAGCGCGTTTACGATGCGGGGGAAACCCACCATGGCGCCCATTAGCGCCCCCAGCTCGATATCGCCCTTCCCGAGAGGCTCGCCTCCTCGGTAGAGGATCCGGCCGATGAGGTAGAACGCCGCGAAGACCCCCAGACCCACCCCGAACCCGATCAGCGTCTCCGCCACGCCGACCCCCGTGACGAGCGGCGTGAGAAGTAGCGAGAGGACGATGCCCGGATAAACGACAACGGCGTAAACGAACCGGTGGCGCAGGTCGACGGCGGCAAGGACGACCAGTACTGCCGTGTAGAGGCTGTACGCGACGACCAGAGGGGTGGGCCCGAACCGAATCGCGAGCGCCAGGAAGAGCGCGGCCATGATCCATTGGACGCGATCGTAGCGAAGCGGCTCGCCACACGCCGGGCATTTGTCGGACCGGCCGAATCGGACGAACGCGATGTTTGCGCCGCAGCCTTCACACGTCGGCGGCCGGAGAACGGGCAGGCCGCGCGGGAGCTGGTGGATCAGTCGGTTAAGGCCGAGGGCGAGCAGCCACCCGACGACAGCCCATATCGCGACGAACGGCTCGGCGCTCAGCTTGCGCTCGGAGCCTTGGCGAAGAACTGGATGGGCTGGGCGGTCGCCTGCTTCAGCGCGGCGTCGCGGTCGAGGACCAGCCGGCTGATGCTGGCGGCCGTCTGCTCTGCCGCGGAGCGGAACGCTGCGGCAAGCGGGGAGTCCGGTTCGCCGAGCACAATCGGATGCCCTTCATCGCCCGCGGTCCTGATCCGAACGTCGAGCGGGATACGGCCGAGGAGCGGGATGCCGTAGCGCTCGCTGATGCGCTCGCCACCGCCGTGGCCGAAGATCTCCGTCCTGCCGTCACAATGCGGGCAAACGAAGTAGCTCATGTTCTCGATGACGCCGACGATCGGCACGCTGAGCTTCTCGAACATGGCGACGCCTTTGACTACGTCCTGCAGGGCCACGTCCTGGGGAGTTGTCACGATGATCACGCCCGCGACCGGCACGAGCTGCGATAGCGACAGCGGCGCATCCCCTGTGCCGGGCGGCAGATCGACGACCAGATAATCGAGCTCACCCCAGTCGACGTCGCGCAAGAACTGATTGATGGCGCCGTGCACCATCGGCCCCCGCCAGATGACGGGGTTATCGTCGTCGCCGATAAAGAACCCGATGGACATCAGCTTGATGCCGTAGGCCATGAGCGGGACGATCTTCTGCTGTTCGTTGCCGTAGAGGTCAGGCTTCTCGTGGAAGCCCATCATCAGCGGGATGTTTGGCCCGTAGATGTCCGCGTCCACCAGCCCGACCCGGGCGCCGGTTTGCCCGAGGGCTACCGCGACGTTCGTTGCCACAGTGGATTTACCCACGCCGCCCTTGCCACTGGCGACCGCGACGACGTTGCGAACTTGTGGAATCAAGCGGTCGCCGCCAGCCGCCTTCTTCGCGGATGCGACATTGAAAGTCATGTTCACGTCAACATCGCGCACGCCGGGAAGATCAAGTACGGCTGCGCGGACCTGTTCGTGTAATGAATCCTTAACTGGACAGGCCGGCGTGGTCAGGACCACGTCGAACTTGACCCGTTCGTCGTTTATCTGAATGTTCTGGACGAACCCGAGGGAAACGATGTCGCGGTGCAGATCAGGATCTTGAACGACGCGCAACGCGTCGAGAATCTGCTCTGAAGTTACAGCCATCTTCTTCTCCCGCGCCGCCCGTACGAAGATGATAACAGAGGGGGAGGACGACGCCTGCCCATACAATCCCCACGGGTGAATAACCAGTTGCACGACGCCGTGATCGTTGGGGCCAGCTTCGCGGGCCTGGCCGTCGCCCGGCGCCTCGGCGAGAACGTCGTGGTCGTCGACCGTAAGCCGGTCGGCAGCGGACAGACGTCCTCGTGCGGAGCGCCGCTATCCATGATCGAGGGACTGGGCGCAGCCGACAGCATCCTTCAGGTCCACGACGGGATCGTCATCCACACGCGGCGGGCCGAGCGGCCCATCCCGTTTCTCCAGCCGTTCTGCACCTTCGACTACCGAGCGCTCTGCGAGACGATGCTACGGCAGGCGCCGGGCCGCGTTCTTCAAGCGAACGTCCACGGCCTCGAGGGCCAGTGCGTCGCGACGACCGCCGGTGCCCTCGAGGGGCGGGTGCTGGTGGACGCCTCCGGCTCGCGAGCAACCCTGGCCTCGCGGGTGCACCCCGGGTTCGCCGCCGGCCTGGCCCAGTTCTGCGGCGTCGAGACCGAAGTCCGGATGCGGGAGGAGGGCCTGCACTTCTGGATCGAGCCAGAGGGATGGCCCGACGTCCTCGGCTGGGCGTTTCCGTGCGGCGACTTCTGCCGGGTGGGGCTCGGAAGCTACGTCGGCGACCATCCTCTCGGCGCCAGACTGGATGATTTCCTCATGAAGCTCGGCGTGTCTGGCGGCACACGGCACGGCGGGTTTCTCCCCGGCGCGTTGCGGCCGGCGACCGTCGGCCACGTGTTCCTGGTCGGTGATGCAGCCGGCCATTGTTTCCCGCTCTCGGGGGAGGGGATTCGACCCTCGCTGTTCTTCGCCGACGCCTGCGGTCGAATCCTGCAGGATTTTGTGGGTGGCGGCGTCGGTTTTCTGCAGGCGCTGGACGCCTATCGGAGCGTGGTGGCAAGCCACCGGTGGGCTTTTCGGGCGATGCGGCGAATGCAGGACCTGATGCTCGCGCTTCCGCCGACGGCGCAAGACCTATTGGTCCGAACGGTGTCGGTCTCGCCGATCCGCCAGCTGCTGGAGCGGGCCTACGACGACGCGATCCCTTCGGGGACACTGGGGGCTCGGATGTGACGCCGTGGGCGCTAGCCCGCGTCACATCTCGTCAAGTTCCCGTACCCGGGCCCGGGGGTCTGGGGGCGTAGCCCCCAGTGATCTCACTCGACCTCGACTTCCTGGGCGGGCCGGCGCCGAGGCGGCTGCTCGGTCTCTTCGATCAACGCGTCGAGGAAGCTCCGCACCGCCAGGAGCCGCTCGCGCCGGGCGTTGCGGCTGTGGGTAACGACGTCCTCGGGCAGGTCGCTCAGGACGCGGAGCAAGCCCCGGCCGGGAATCATGTCGAAGAGCCAGTCTCGTAAGTTAGGGTCGATCTCGGGCAGACGGATCACAATCGTGTCTCGCCTGCGGGCTTCGGTCCTGTCCTCTTCCGTCTCCGCCTCGACTCGTCTACGGCGCTCTACGCGGGGTCCTGTTTCCATGGCTCCCTCCCTCGTCCCCCAGCCTCGCACGTTGCTTTGCGTATTCACTCCCGCTTTGCGAAGCGGATGATCAGCGTATCCCCTTCGAGCTTCGCTCCGCGAGTGGCAAGCCCGACCAACGCCCTCGGCAGGGTAACGTTTCGCTTCTGGTTGCCGACGTGGACGACGAGCTCGTCACCCGACGCGAGCAAGTGGATGTCCCCTTTCGCCGCGAACGGCACCCTGAGCTTCAGCAGGTATTCGCCATCGACCTGCTCCGTCGTGACCGTGCGCCCCCGGTAGCGGATCTCGGTTGGGTCATGATCCGCGTACACGACTTCGGCCATCTCGGACAGCGCTTTCAGCCCGACGATCTCCTTCCCAAAGAGCGGGACGTCGATGATAGGCAGCGGCGCGAAGCTCTCCTCGACCTGCTCGCGGTAGATCGCCTGAGATGCCTTCCACTCTGCGAAGTATGGGTCGTTCACGTGGCTGGGGATCAGCCGATTGCAGACCACGAGATCCGTCGGGTAGCCGAAGAGATTCAGGTAGGTGTACGTGCGCTGGGCTTCTTTGATCACCATCCGCTCGGGGTTCAGCACCAGCCGAACGGTCGTCGTCTCCTGATCGACGAGGGTGGCGTGCATCTCGTCGAGCTGGAAGAAGAGGTCCTGGACCGAATCGTAGACCTGGTTGTCGGGCAGCGGCATGCCGATCCAGGTGCGGACCACCGGCCGCAGCACGTTCGCCATGCGGCGGTGAACGGGCAGCAGCTTCTCCACCCACCACCGGGCGATCTCGGGGAACGAGAGGAGGCGCAGGGTCTCGCCCGTGGGCGCGCAGTCGACGATCATCACGTCGAACTCGCCGCTCTTGCGGTGCGTATCGATCCAGAGGAGGTTGGCGAGCTCGTCCATGCCGGGCAGGACCGCGAGCTCCTCCGCCACCATCTCGTCGACGCCGCGCCACGCGAACAGCGCGTTGATCCACTTCTGGACCGTTTTCCAGTAGAGGTCCAGGTTGTAGTAGATGTCCGATTCCTGCGCCCAGAGGTTCTCGGCGAGCCGGACCGGCTCAGGACCGAGCTTGATATCGAAGCTGTCTGATAGCGAGTGGGCGAGATCGGTCGAAAGCACGACGGTGCGGTAGCCCATTTGCGCGCAGCGGACGGCAGTGGCAGCCGAGATGGTGGTCTTCCCGACGCCGCCTTTTCCTGTGTAGAGCATCACGCGCATGGGCGCATCCTCGCTCTTGACGAGCTTGGCGAATCTTCGCCCTCGACAAGCCAACTTGACCTAATGGTACAGGTGCGGTGAAAGGACGGGCGAGCACCCAGGTGGCCCGAATATCCCCCGAATATCCCATTGAAGCGGGCTCGGCTATTCGCCTACCATGCCGCAGCGCGATACTGGCTCGCTCGCGCTCCGGAGCACATGCGGCTCACGCTGTTTGCCCAATTCACGCTGCTCATCATGCTGGGTGCGTCGACCATCGCGGTCGTGCTCACCGTTGCCACGATGCAGTACCGCGCAGCAAACCCGGACCTCGGGGAAAGCTGGGCAGTAAATTGGGTTCCTCCGATCATATCGGTCAGCCTCCTGTTCCTCCTGATGCTTCCCCTCGTGCGCCGCATTTCGCAGCTGTTGGCGAAGCGTGCGGAGGAGAACGCTCGGCTGATCGAGGAGTTGGAGCTGTCCTATGCCGATCTCGGGCGGGCGCTCGAGGCCGCGAGCGGCGCACGCGAGCGTATGACGCTCCTCGCGGCAGCCGTCGAGGGCAGCGCCGAGACCATCATCATCTCTGACACCGAGGGTCGGATCCTGTATGCCAATCCAGCGGCTCGCGAGGTGTACGGATACGACCCGAGTGAGCTGACGGGGAAGAACGTGCGGATGTTCGAGCCACCCGGGCGTCGGCCGCTTGCCGCCGAGATCCTGCGCTCTTCAGCGGAGGGCGTCTGGCATGGGCAGGTAAACGTGCTGCGCAGGGATGGCTCGGAGATTCCGGTACACCTGACCGCGTCGGTCGTGCGCGACGAGGCCGGCGCCGCTTCCCGTGTCGTCGCCCTCGTCCATGACCTCTCTGAAGAGCAGAGACGCCAGGAAGAGCTGATCCAGGCGCGCAGCCAGGCGGCGGCATTCCAGCGCGGCGAATCGTTGAAGAGCGAGCTCATATCGATCGTATCCCACGAGCTGCGGACCCCACTAACCGCGCTCCAGGGATTCTCCGAGCTGCTCCTCACGCGCGACTCTTCGAGCGAAGACGCGCGCCTCTGGATTAAGACGATCAACGAGGAAGCGAAACGTCTGGCGAAGATCCTCGACGATCTCCTGAACGTCTCGCGCATCGAGGCGGGGGCCATAAAACTCCAGATCGCTCCGACGTCGATCGAGGACGTCATTCAGCAGGTTGTCAGCCTCTTCGCGGCGCAGAGCTCCCGCCACCACTTCGTTCTCGACGTGCAGGAAGTCGACCTCGAGGTTTCAGCGGATCGGGAGCGGCTGATGCAGATTCTGGATAATCTGCTCTCCAACGCCGTGAAGTACATGCCTGGTGGCGGATCGATTCGCGTCGCGGTGTCGACGCGCGGCGGTGCGGCCGTCGTTTCGGTGACCGATGAGGGCATCGGAATACCGACTGAGGAGCTGCCGAAGCTGTTCACCCGGTTTCATCGCGTCGACTCGCCCGATCGCGTGTCGATCCGGGGGACGGGCCTCGGCCTGTACATCACCCAGCAGCTAGTGACAATGCACGGCGGCACGATCTCGGTCGAGAGCGTGGTCGGTCGAGGCTCTACCTTCACCTTCACCCTCCCGCTCGCGAGCTCAAAGCCCGAAGCTGTAACAGGTGCCCGATGAAGAAGATCCTGGTTGCCGACGACGATCCGACCATTCGGCTGCTGGTGAACGCCACGCTGCGTCGGGATTCTTACACGCTGATGGAAGCGGTGGACGGCGAGCAGACTCTCGAAGTCGCGCGCGCCGAGCACCCCGACCTGATCCTGCTGGATGTCGGCATGCCGAAGCTGGATGGCTTCGAGGTGTGCCGCCAGCTGAAGTCCGATCCTGACACGGGCGCTATCCACATCGTCATGCTGACGGCGCGAGCCCAGGAGGCCGAGCGAGAGCGGGGCAACGCGGTCGGCGCGGATGGGTACTTCACCAAGCCCTTCAGCCCGCTGGCGCTCCTGGACACGATCAGCGACGTGTTAGGGTAATTTGCCGCTCTATCCCCTCCCCCCTTGCGGGGGAGGGTTAGGGTGGGGGGTAAGCTTCCTTCGCAGCTCGCCGATCGGATCGGGGTCATCCTCGACGAGGAGGTTCACGGCCGCCACCTGATCGGCTCTTAGAACCCGGATCGCCGCGCTCTTCAGTCCCTGGCGGTCGCCCCCCGCTCGCTCGCCGGACTCGAGAGCGAGCAGCAGTCGCTCGGCGAGCGCGTCTCCGGCGCTTCGCTCGAACGAGAGCGACATTGCGCCGATGACGTTCGGCGACACCAGGCCCTGGCCGGCGGAGACGTGCTCGGTGCCCATCGTGTGGCCGAAGAATGCAGCGCAACCCCGTCCCGATCGCGCCGCTGCACGCCCAGCCGCGTCGAGCAGGAGAGCCTGCCATCCGGTGACTTCGGGTTCGACTGTGAGACGGGAAAGGGCATCGCCAGGACCGAGACCCGATTTCAACAGCTCCAGCGATTCGTCGGTGGGCGCGCCCAGTCGGTGCAGCGCAGCCAGACCAACGCCGACCTCGGCGATCACGTGCCAATCTTCACCGTGGGCCGATGCGCTCGCGAAGCCGATGCCGAGATTGCCGGAAATGTCGCGGCCGACGATAGCGAAAGGCACGGTTTACCAGCGAGCGACCATGATCTCCTGTGGTGCCTTCCCAAGACGGCGTGCTCCGTCGCTGGTGACGGCGACGGTGTCGCCCCAGTTGATGTGATACTCGCCGACGCGCGCCGACGGCTTGTACACGAAGCACCAACCCGGGGCGACGATCCGGTCGAGGTCAGTGGTCCGGGTGCCGGGTCCGGTGATGATCGGCGCATCGGACCCGAGGCCGCGGCCGTGCATCGTGATCGAGGATTTGGTGCCTGCCAGCCGCCCGCTCGATGGCGTCAGGCGGCGCGCCGTGGCAGCAACCGTCTCCTGTAGCTCGCGAACGGCGACCCCCGACTTGATGTGCCGGAAGGTCTCGTTCCAGACGTCGATCTCGAAACGCATCAGGTCCCGGTAAACGGAGTCGGGCTCGCCGCAGGCGAAAGGCTGGTCCCCCTGGGCGTGGTAGCCACCCCACGCCGCCTCGATCTCGCTGAGGAACAGCCAGCCCTCTTCGACCTCCCGAAACGTCGGGCGCGTCAGCGTCTGCTCAGGTCGGTGGTCGCCGATCCAATGCTGGTGCACCGGAATCTCGCTTCCCATCCGACATATGGTCTCGATGGCCGTCCCCCACACGTAGTAGTCCTTCACTCCGGGGCGGAGTACCGAGACGGCGGAGTCGTAGGCCGCGTTGACGATCTCCATGGACTTCTCGAGAAAGGCGATCTCCTCAGCGCTCTTGACGATGCGGATTTCCTCCATCTCATGGGTGAAGTCGATCCATTCAACGTCGCGCATCTCGTCCATCAGCATCTTCATGAATCCGTAACCCGCGGTGCCCTCCGGCGCCCGAACGTAGTCTCGGAGGCCGACGACGCCAATGCGCTTGTTCGGGAACCGGAGCTCACGGAGCTTGCCCAGAGCACCTGCCCCGTAGGAGCGGCCCGCTTCACGAAGGTCAGTGCACCACGGTTGTGTTCGCAACCAGCGAGTGGCGCTCGTCGCCACCGCCGCGGGCTCACCCTCGAATGGGAAGATCGCGGCGACGTCCGCGTCTCCGCCACCCCCGACGTGGGTCAGGTAGCGCGCGTCGGCCTGAAAGTGCGTCGAATGCCCGGTGTTGTTCGGAACGACGAGGCAATCCACGTTCGCACGCGCCATCGCTTCGCGGGTCAGCCGCCAGCGGCGCTCGCGCTCCTCGTGGCTGAAATACGGGTAGGGAAGGAGATTCCCTGCTTGCCGGTAGATGTTCTTCCCTTCGTCTTCGCTTCCCGGTCGCCCGGGCGCCGGTTCGTCGGCGGGTGGAATTTGTTGGGCCAACCCTGCCTCCTCGGCTGAGATCCTTGCCTCTGTGAGGGAATTGAATTCGGTGATCGCGAGTCTACGCTTGTGCCTAGCAAGCGTCAATTGCGCTGGCTGTATTGACCATAATCTGCTATCATGGCGCGCGGTTCGGTTCGTAACCCCGCGCAATCGTCGCCCGAGACCCGCAGGTCGGTCCCGTTCGACTCGCGCTGACGCGAATCCCAACCAAGAATTTCCTAGAGGAGTCAGCGTGAGTTACGCAGACAAGACTTTGACCTGCCGCGACTGCGGCCAACCGTTCACCTTCACTGCCGGCGAGCAGGAATTCTACGCGTCCCGCGGCCTCATGAACGAGCCCGGGCGATGTCCCACGTGCCGGTCAGCGAGACGGGGGGCCCAGACCGGCGGTTACGGATACGGCGGTGCCGGCGGTGGCGGCGGTGGTTACGGCCGCGAGCGTGAGATGTTCAGCGCCGTGTGCAGCAACTGTGGAAAGGAAGCGCGGGTGCCTTTCCAGCCACGTAGCGACCGACCCGTTTACTGCTCGGACTGCTTCCAGCAGGTTCGCGGCGAGCGATCCGGCTATCGTTAGCCTGTAAAGCGAAAAAAGGCGGGGCGCGGCCTCCTGCGGGCCGCACCCCGCCTTTTTTATTTGGCCCAATCGACGGTGCCAAACCCTCCCGGGGTGAAAAGTGGGGTCAAACGCCCCCCACCGGCAGGCATCGTCGCCAGCGCGTCCGCGGTGAAGATGGCGAGCTGGGTCCCGTCCGGCGACGGAGCAACCACCGGCTCGTCGGCGCCGATCGCGGCCACTTTGGTCGGGGTGCCCCCAGCGAGCGACGTCGCGTAGACGTCCTGAGGTAAACCGTGCGCCAGGGCGCGGTCCACACCGAGCAACGTCAGCGCAAGACCCTCCGGAGAGAAAACCGGGGGCGCCTGTGCGACGAGCGCCGCGGCCGAGAAGAGGAGTCGATTCGAGCTCGGCTCGAATCGGGGCGCCGAGATGGTATCGAACTCGCGCTCGGGGACAATCGTCCGCTGCTCGCCCGAATTGAGGTCGACCAGCAGGATGGACTGCCCGAGATTGCCGGCGCGGGCCACCGCCATCCAGCGCCCATCTGGCGACACATCGAACGGGGCCACGTCGTTGAAGACCACCTCGCTCACGCCACCTGCCAGATCGAGGCGTTCGATCCTTCGAACGCGCTGTCCCTGATCGAGTCCGGTGCGCGTGAGATACAGCTGCGCGCCGTCTGGCGCCCAGATCGGCGACCCGAAGGCAAGGCCGCCCTCGGACGAGAGGAGCGTCTCTGTCCCGGAGCCATCGGCGGCGGACACGCGGATCTCGGAGACGGGTATTCGTCGGTTCCGGACTTCTGCGAACGCGTAGGCCACTCGCGTGCCGTCTGGAGACCAGCGCGCCGCGGTGACCTGGCCCAGCTCGGGCGCGGGCACGATCTGTCGCGCCTCCGCCGACTGGAGCGCCAGGGTCCAGAGGCCGCCATCTCTCGTGTACAGCAGTCGCCCGCTGAGGCCGGAGGGCACGGCGGGGGTACTGGACGCGCCGACCCCGCCCTGCCCGGGGAGGGATGAGCAACCGACAACAGCCACCAGCACAAAGAGGGTCGCGCAGAATATGAGGCGGCGCATGGGGAGCTTCACCTGATGCTGCATTCTACAATCGAGGCAGCCCGTCCTCCCCGGAGCTGATTCCATGACCCTACCCGCCGGCGTCGCGAGCAGATACGTCCAGGTCGGTCCGATCCGCACCCACTATCTCGAAGCGGGCGAGGGCGAACCCGTCGTCATGCTGCACAGCGCTGAGTTCGGCGGCCGGGCGGAGTTCAGCTGGCGCTACAACATCGCTGCCTTCGCGACAAGGTTTCACGTCTACGCGCCGGATATGGTCGGCTTCGGCCACACGGACAAGATCTACAACTTCACCGACCCTGCCGGGTTCCGCGTGCGCTTCATCCGCGACTGGATGGAGACGCTGTGCATTCCCTCGGCGCATTTCGTCGGCAACTCCTTCGGCGGCTCGCTCATCCTGACGGTCGCAGCGAGCCGCCCCGTGGCATGGAGTATCCGCTCGATCGTCACGTCGAGCGGCGGTGGGTTCGCGCCCGTAAACGAGGCGCGAGCCACCCTGAATGAATACGACGGCTCGCGCGACTGGATGCGTCGGATCCTCCAGGTGCTCTTCTGGAACGAGCGATGGTGGTCGGAGGAGAAGGTCGACGAACGCTGGCGTGCGAGCCTCGAGCCCGGCACCTGGCCGGCGACGGCCGCCGCCCGGCTCGCTCTGCCCGGGCAGCCGAGGGCAGCCCCGCCCGAGCGGCCGGACTACGCTCACGTGCAGGCGCCGACGCTCATAACCGGTGGGAAGGAGGACCTGCTCCGCGAGCCAGGCACCTGGGAAGAGCTGCATCGGGCGGTTCCCGGCGCAGAGCTGCACGTCTTCTCCCCGGCGCGACACTGCGCTCACATCGAGTTCGCCGACGAGTTCAACCGGCTCGCCATCGACTTCATCGATCGCCATTGACCCCCAACCCGCAACCCGCGATCACCAGGCCCCCGGCACTCGGCTCGCTTCAGTTGGTCGTTCTGCTGTTGTCGGTAGCGACGACCGCTGCGACATGGCTCGCCTTCATGCTGAAAGTCCCGGCGCTGCGCTGGAGTGCCGAGCCCCTTCCATTCGAGGAGATTGGTCGATCTGCCTGGGGCATTGGACCTACTACCGACACGACCGCGTTCCTGGCGGCGTTACTGCTCGCGTACGTCGCGCTCGCGTGGGTCGTCTGGACGGCGGATGCGGATCTCCCCGCGGGCCTTATGCTGACGACTTCGGCTCTCAGTGGCGTGTTCGCTCTTTTCACCTATGCGCTGTTCGCCGAGGATGTCAACGTCGTGCTTGCCAGCGTGTGGACGTACGCGATGGCGGGATTCAACCCGTATGTCGTGACACCGAACATGGTCTTCGGCAACCCGTTCAGCGATCTCACCGCGTGGGGCAACCTCGAATACGTGTACGGACCAGCCTGGCTTCCAATCAGCGGCGGCCTGATGAAAGTCATCGGGCCCAACGTCGTGGCCAACGTGATGTCGACGAAGGTCCTCATGTTGGGAACCCTCTGGGTCATGGGGGTAATTGCCTGGAGTCTCGCCCGAGTCCGAGGAGCTGATAAGCCCGTCGCGGCGACGGCGCTGGTCGTTTTGAACCCGTTGCTACTGACCGATGGCGTGATGACGCCGCACCTCGATTTGCCGATGGCCGCCGCGATCATGGCGGCCCTTCTCGCCTGGGCGTCCCGCCGCGAAGGGGATGCGATAGCCCTCTTCGCGTTGTCTATCGCCATCAAGTTCATTACGGTCGTGCTGGCGCCGCTCGTGGGATTTGGCATTGCGGTCGGGCTTCTCTTCACCGGCGAGAATCGCCGCCGCCGTGCGCTGATAACGGTGGCGTCTCTCGCCGCCACTGCGCTCGCCATGGCCGCCCTCTGGCCGCTCGCCTGGAAGCCGTTCCTCGACCACGGCATGCAAACCTCGCTCGAGATCAACTCGAACAGCGCGCTGATCCCGAACGTCATCAGCGGGCTGCAAGCCGCTGGGCTCCTCTCCGAGGCGATCGCGCCCGTGCCAGAAGTGAAGGCATTCCGTTGGCCTCTGTTTCTCGCCTTCTGGACGCTGGCTACGGCGCTCGGCGCGCTCGTCGCGTGGAAGCGGAGCAGGGAGCTACCCTATGCTCTGTGCCCGCCGCTGGCGCTGATCATGCTCGGATACCACCTGCTCTTTACGATCTGGTTCCTGCCCTGGCACCTGTTAACGGCTCTGTGCGTGTGCCTCATCGGAATGGATCGGACGGCTCTCTTGGCCGCGGTGCTGATCACCGTGGGCGGGATGCTGCTCTATCTGAATGCGCAGTGGGTTTGGGTCCATCCGTGGAGCGACCTTCGCGCCATCAGCTGGATCCTGAGCGCATCCCTGGTGTCGGGCCCGATCGTCGCGGCGCTGGTGTTGGCCGCCTCGACCGTGCGCGGCCTTCAGGTTCGCCCTTCCGCCCCGAAGTAGCCGGTCTGGAGGCGATCGTCGATCACCTCCAGCTTGCGCGCGAGCTCGACTTCGACGTCGATCCCGAGGTGGTTCGCCAGCACCACGCACAGCATGACGATGTCTGCGATCTCATCGCCAATTTGGGCACGATCCTCCTGCGTTACTGGCGCAAACCCGTCCGGGCGGGCGATCGCAGGGTCCTTTCGCCAGAGCTTCTTCATGAAGTTTGCCAGCTCGCCGGCTTCTCCAGCGACGCTGAGCGCAAGGTAGCCGGGTCCCAGCGTCCGAAACCGTTCGGTGTCGAATCGGGCGATTCGTTCCTGCATCTCCCACACAAGCTCTTCCCCTCGGGCTCCGCGCGCCGCCCACGGTGGACGGCCGCCGGTGACACCCTCTTTCCCGGCACGATATACTGGCTTGGCGCACACCATCCAGCCCTTTCGGCTCCGTGCCCCTGCCCCATCCCCACCGGTTGACTTGCGCTGCGAAAGGACGGGTTCTCCGATGGCCTGGGTGCAATGGCGGTTCTAGATGCGCTCTGGTTCCCCATCATGGGAATTTACGCCCTGGTTCTCGCCTTCTTCTTCTGCGTGGGTCTCAACCTCCTGTACATGACCGTGCTCGCCGCGAGGCGACGCCCCCGCCACCCCAGGCCGGGCCCCCTCGAGCATCACCCCCACGTAACGGTCCAGCTGCCGATCTTTAACGAGCTGTACGTAGTGGAGCGGCTGGTGACGGCCACGTGTGCGCTGGACTGGCCCCGGGATCGCCTCGAGATCCAGGTTCTCGACGACTCGACCGATGAGACGCAGTTCGTGGTCGCGCGACTCGTCCGTCGCTGGTCCGAACAGGGGTTTAACATCTCTCACATCCGCCGGCCCGATCGGGAAGGCTACAAGGCCGGCGCCCTCGAAGCGGGCCTGCGCGATGCGCGCGGCGAATTCATCGCGGTGTTCGACGCGGATTTCGTCCCGCCCCGCGAGTTCTTAAACGAGACGATTCCGTACTTCACGTATGAGCGCGTGGGCTTCGTGCAAGCGCGGTGGGGACACCTGAACCAATCCTATTCGCTCCTCACCGAGCTACAGTCGGTCATCATCGACGCTCACTTCTTCGTGGACCAGGTCGCCCGAAACCGAGGCGGTTTCTTCATGAACTTCAATGGAACGGCGGGCGTGTGGCGGCGCGCCGCGATTGCCGACGCGGGCGGCTGGGAACACGACACTCTCGCCGAGGACCTCGACCTGAGCTACCGTGCACAATTGCGTGGCTGGGAGGCGGTCTACCTGCCCGATCTGGTCGTCGAGGCCGAGCTGCCGGTCACCGTTTCGGCGTACCGGGCGCAGCAGCGCCGGTGGGCGTCCGGTAGTCTGGCGTGCGCGATCAAGCTTCTACCGACAGTGCTGCAGGCGCCCATATCGCTCGGTGTGAAGATCCAGGCCGCGCTCCACCTCATGGGATATGGCAGCCATGCCTGCCTGCTTGTGATGTTCTTGCTGCAGCCCATCCTGCTGACCTATTCCCAGCGGTTCCCCCAGCACGCGACGGTGGTTTCTATTTCTCCTATCTGGCTGATAGTTGCGACAGTGCCGGCGCTCGCGCCGGGTGTCTATCTCTGCTACGCCCAGTGGCGCGCCAGCGGTCGGCTCATCTCCCGCATCCCCTACATCCTGGGAGCGTCTGTTCTGGGCGCCGGCATCATGCTCACCGTCGTGAGCGCCCTCGCGCGAACGCTCTTTGGGAAGCCTTTCGCCTTCGAGCGAACGCCCAAGTACGGCATTGCGCACCCGTCAGACTCGTGGGACGGCAAGCGGTACGTGCTTGGCCTCGACCCTGTCCTGGTGATCGAGCTGCTTCTCGCGTGCTTCAGCCTCGGCTCGATCGCCTATGCCGCCGCTCTCAAAAGCTGGAGCAGCTTCTTCTATACGGGTTACTTCCTGCTTGGACTCCTCTTCATAATCACGTTGAGCTTTGTCCAGCTCAGCGTGCCCACCGTGTCGCACGTTCTCGCTTCTTCAACCCCGGGCAACCGCGAGTCGTAGGCTCCGGTAAACTCCCTCGCATCCGGGACGCCCGCGGTCTGCGTATGAGGGTTAGATGCATCCACGGTCGGAAGCCGACCAGGCGCTAGTCGGTCGCGTGGCGAGGAGCGATCCGGATGCGCTGGACGAGATCTACGGGCGTTACGCGCGCTCCGTCTATGGGCTAACGTACCGCATACTGGGGGACGCATCCGCGGCAGAAGACGTCGTTCAAGAAGTTTTTCTGAAGCTGTGGCGGCAGCCGTCGAGCTACGACGCGGAGCGCGGCTCGCTAGGCTCATGGCTGTTGGGCGTTGGCCACAACCGAGCAATCGACGTACTGCGGCGCCGTCGAACCCACCAGGAGCACCCCTTGCCCGAGGCGGGGGAGCCCGAGATCGTGCCCGATGGGCTCGTGGACATGGCGGATGCCGCGAGCGTGCACGAGGCGTCGGAAGCCGTACGTCGTGCGCTAACGCACATCCCGCCGGAGCAACGGCGCGTTATCGAGATGGCGTTCTTCGAGGGGAAGACGCACGTCGAGATTGCCCAAGAGCTCGGCGAGCCGCTGGGAACGGCGAAAACGCGAATAAGGCTTGGAATGCGGAAGCTCCGCGCTCTGCTCGAAGCAGAAGGGATTGTGACGCAGTTCAATGACGTGCGCTGAAGTCGAAGAACTCATCGAGCTGTACGTGATCGGCGCGCTTCCCGCCGTGGAGGCGCGCGAGGTCGCCGTGCATCTTGATAGCTGCCCGGGGTGCCGCGAGCTCGAGCATCAAGCGAGTGAGGTCGCCCAGGTTTTGCGCCTCGGGGTGGATCAGCTCGACCCTTCGCCCGGGCTTCGGTCTCGAGTCCTGGCGGCCGTCCGAGAGGGCGAACCGGCGATGCCCGTCGGAGCAGCCGCCGCCTCCCCTGCGTCCTCCCCCTGGCATGCGATACGGCGTTGGCTAACGCCGGCGCTGCCCGTACCTCTCGCCGCGGCGGTCGCGGTTGTTCCCTTACTGCTCAGCGCCTGGTTAGCCATGCAGGTAATGCAGCTCCGGTCTGAGGTGCGGTCTACGGAGACGGCTCTCGTCAACAGTTGGGAGACCTCTCAGAACGCGGCGGAGATCCTGGGTAAAGCCGTCGAGCGCGGCGGTGCAATGGCTCGCCTGCAGGGAATGGAAATGGCCCCCGCCGCGACCGGCGTGCTGTACTACATGCCCTCGGAAAGCGAGGGTGTTCTCGTCGTAAGCGGGCTGCCGGAAATCGGCCGCGGAAAAGTGTTCCAGTGCTGGCTCGTGAGTGGCGACCGGCGTGTGAGCGGAGGCACCTTCTACCGTGAGAGTGATGGCCGAGCTCTGCTCGTTGTCAAATCTCCCATGTCCCTCGCCGCGGTGGAGCAGGTCGGCGTGACTGAGGAGCCGCACGGCGGCAGCGTCGAGCCCGGCGCCCAGCGTTACGTGTGGGGACGGCTCAGGCGGGTCTAGACCTCGCCAAGGCTGCTGAAGCTGTGCCGGCGCGGAGCATTCGACTCGGCACCTCGTGGCCAATGATCGAGCTCACCAGCCGCCGCATTCCGTGAGAGATTCGACGTCGATCGACGTCACCACGCCGAGGCATTCGAGCAGGTGGACGGTGTCCTCCGTGCACACGTTGCCCGTCGCGCCCGGTGCGAAGGGGCAGGCGCCGATCCCGCCGACGGATGCGTCGAAGCGGTCGACACCGACTTCGACCCCGGCGAGGACGTTGGCGAGACCGAGACCGCGCGTGTCGTGGAAGTGCAGCCCGATGGCGAGCGCCGGCCACCGTGCTCGCAGCTCCTCCACCAGGAGCGTGACCAGTCTCGGATGGGCGACGCCGATCGTATCCGCGAATGCGATCTCTTCGGCTCCAACGTCCACGAGCTGCTCGACTACGGCGGCGACCTGGCTCGCGTTCACCTCACCCTCGTAGGGACAGCCAAAGCAGACCGACATGCCGATCGTCGCCCGCTTTCCGGCGGCGCTGGCGACGGCCGCGATGCCGCGGTAGCTCTCGACCGATTGGGCGATGTCCATGTTCAGGTTGCGCCGGTTGAACGCCTCCGTGGCGCTCAACACCACATTCAGCTCGTCGGCGCCCGCGGCGATGGCGCGCTCGGCTCCCCTCACGTTCGGAACCAAGGCTGTGTAGCACACTCCAGGCACACGCTCGATCTCGCGCATCACATCCTCGGCGTCTGCCATGGATCGGACCAGACGTGGATGGACGAAAGACGTGACTTCGATGCGTCTGAGGCCCGTCTTCGAGAGGGCGTCGAGGAGACGCACCTTGTCGGCAGTCGATATGCTGGCGCCTTCGGACTGCAAACCGTCGCGCGGACCGACTTCGGTTATGACCGCGGTTGCGGGAAGAGGCATAGCTAGGGAATCTGCTCCTCGTGGACGGTCGAGTACTTACTCAAGTAGTACACCAGGGGCTCCCCGCCGGCTGACGCGACGTCAAGCGGCTCGCCGACGAAGATGGTGTGAGTCCCGAACTCCATGGATCCCGCAACTTGACAGTCGAGATAGGCGACGGCGTGATCGAGGATTGGCGCGCCCGTCTCTCCTGTGTGGTACGCCACCCCCTGAAGGGCAGCTTCAGGGGTGTCAGGCCGAGCGCAGGCGCGGGACAGCTCCTCCTGGTCGCGGGCGAGAATGTTGACGCAGAAGATGCCGCCGCCAGTCAGGACGCGGTGCGTGATCGCGTCGCGGTTCACACAGACCAGGACCGAGAGCGGGTCCAACGACACGGAGGTGAATGAGTTCGCGGTCATCCCCCGGACCTCGCCGTCGTGGGCCGTGGTCACGAGCGTGACGCCCGTGGCGAAATGGCCCATGACGCGCCGGAAGTCATCTCTGGTCGGTGGCACGTCGTTCTTCCAGCATGCGTTCGTACATGCGCTCGTAGATGAAGTCTGTCATCACTTCGACGGTGAACCTCCTCGCGAGTCGGTCCTCGAGCCGACACGCAAGCGTCAATGATACCTACGGGCGAATCATGCGTGAGCGCGCTCGACGCGCAATTGGATCGGCGAGAGCCAGTGCTACAATCGGCGCACAGTTCGCAGAGGAGAGGTAGGGATGGCTCAGAGTTTTGCCAGACAGATCGACCATTATGTGACTGCTATCCAGGATCTGAACCGCGCAGAGCATTTCTACTGCGACCTTCTTGGCGGCAAGGTCAAGCGCAAGCGGCTCGACTACGGCCGAGAGCCGGAGGCCGATCCGTTCGGCACGCGGCCGCCCTCGATGTTCATCCAGCTCGGAACCGTCGAGCTCGGGCTCTTCGGCGATGAGCTCTTCGGCCTGCCGTACCGAAAGGACAACCGCGGCATTCCGCGCTGGGCATACGAGGTCGCGACGGAGGACTATCCGAAGCTGCTCGACCGCCTGCGCGCCGACGGCATGACCCTGGACGGGCCGGATAGCAGCGAGGGCGACGACGCCTCCCACGCTTGGCTGCACGACACCGAGGGTAACTTCGTCGAGCTGGTGGATCGAGGGACGCCAAAGCGGCGACCACAGGACGATGTCGAGATCATCAGGCTCGATCGCGTCGAATACGAGTCCGAGAACCTTCGCGAGACGGAGGACTTCTATACGAACGCGCTGGGCTTCGAGGTCGCGGGTCGGGGTCGCTCCCCCGAGGGGAACCCCTGCGTCGACTTCCGGGTTCCCAGCTCGGGCCAGATCTTCCGTTTCCACCGCGTGGAGCGCCCGTCGATTCAGACGACGGCGACCTTCCGCGGCAACCACCTCGCGTTCTACGTTCCGCGCGACGAATTCGCCGCGGCGTGCCTGCAGCTGGAGGAGAACGGGATCATCCAGCACGACGAGCGTGGGGACGCCACACACGGCGACTTGCGCATCGTTCGCCGGGAGCCGGGGCAGGGTGAGGGGACCTACTTCACCGACCCCAACGGCTACAAGCTGCAGTACATCGCGCACGCCGGGACGTACCTGGATGAGACTCCCGAGCGGAGCGGTTCGGGCCGGCCCGCGCACTAGGCTAATTCAGGCGAGCGCGGGCCTCCGCCGGGAGAGTGCGGCGAACGCCATTCCGAGGACCGCCCAAAAGAGCGTGAGCCCGGCGAGTGAGAGGCCGCGGAAGGCCGTCAGCACGTCCTCGGGCATCGCAACCGGGTCGGGGTTGGCCGGAAGGAGCGCGTACACAATCGCCGCGAAAACGACGACGAAGCCGAGCGCGGCCGACCAGGCAATAAGGTTCTGCACACCGCGCTTCTGCGCGTACCGGGCGATGGCCGCCGCGAGCCACACTCCGGCAACAGACAGCACGAGCAAACCGACGTACAGGCTCTGCCGGTAGGTGATGGTCTCGGGATCGCCCACCCCCGGGGGGTTCGCAGGGTACTTGAGGAACGGGAGAAGCGCCACGGACAGATAGCCCATGACAGCCAGCAACAGGCCGCTACCCCAGACCGTGGAGGCGGGCAGCCAGCCCTGGGTCAGGTGATAGACGACGCCAAAAAGGAGAGCCCAGATCGCGCCGTACAGCACCAGCCCGAGCACGAGGCCGGCCTTCTGCGCTTCGCGGCTGACGATCGGCTGCTCCTCACCATGGCCCGATCTCATCTGTTCTTCGATCCCGATGGCTCGATCGATCACGGGCTCGGTCGCGATGAGGTGAAAAATTGAGACGACGATCGCCGCGGCCAGCCCCGCGAGCAGCGCGCGTTTCAGCGCCGATCCGAGAGTAATGCTCATCGGACCCGGCCCCTAGTGGCAGGGGAAGCCCGCGGCGTGGCGGGCGTCGTGTACGAGCTCGTGGATGAAATTCATTTCGAACGCAGCGGTGCCCTGCAGCAAGCTCAGCAGGTGACCCTGGTCCAGCGCCATTACGTAAAAGGCTACGAGGCTGAGCAATGTCGCGCCCGCGTAGATGAGGGTCGCGTTCCGGGGCGGAAGCGCCTGCACCATGAGCACAACTCCTGTTGATGAGATTGCTCTGTTGCGACGAAGCGATTGGTTGCTTGCTGAATGATATTAGTCGCCAGTCAGGCGGGCATCAAGCTCCCCGGCCTCGAGCGGCATCCAGAAGAGCCCTTTGCTCCGACCGGGTTATGCCACCTAGCGCCAGGAAAAGCACGACATAAAGGAAGGCGCCGGCGGGAATCGCTAGCGCTGGCGCACTCTGGAGCATCCAGACCACTGGGGCCATGGCCGCCGCGGCCAATGCGGGCCTCCATGCAAGACCCGCCAGGCCCATCGGACCGACGTGCTGGCGGACCGCCCGCGAGAACGCGGCGAGGAGCACCAGCTCAGAGAGGATCGTCACCACGGCCGCCCCGACGTAGCTCACGCGCGGGATCAGCAGCAGGTTGGCGATGACGTTGAAGATCGTGGCCGCGAAGAACGTCTTCGTGATGAACCGCTGCTGATCCACGGCGATCAATACGTACTGCAACAGGCCATTTATGAAGCTGAAGGGCAGAAACCAGATGAGAATCTGCAATGTGATCGCCGAGTGGGGAAGGTAGTCCTCACCGGCGAGCGTGCGAATGATGGGTTCGGCGAGGAATGTGGTGCCCACGGCGATCGGGAACGCCAGGGCGAGAAGCACCTTGAGCGCCAATTGTGTGGTTCGAGCCAGGCTTGATGCCGAGCCGGGAGAAGCGGTGTCGATCGCCAGCCGGGACAGGATCGGAAACAGAGCCAGAGTGACGTTCGTGGGCAGGATCGTGAGGCCGTCGATGAACTTGTAGGCCATGCCATACCAGCCCAAGGCGGCGTCGCCCGCGTTTGCCCGCAGGATGAGCCCGTCGATGCGAAAGAAGACCGTCGCAAGCAGGTTGTTGATCATCAGGGGGTACGACGAGCGGCCGACGTCCAACGCGAAGCCGGGGTCGGTCAGCGGTCGAAGGCGGCCGAGGACGAGCAGAAGCAGGACGACCAGGACGGCGCCAGAGACGAGATTGACGGCGATGGAGACGAAGGCAACCCCCACAATGCCATGGCCCAACAGGAGCACGGCTGCCCCTAGACCGAGCTTCAACACGGTCGTGAGCACGGTCACGAGCGCCGGGTACTCCATCATCTCGCGTCCATTGAAGACCGCCGAACAGACGCCCGACAGGTTGGACACCCCGATTCCGACAGTGAAGACCACCAGCGCCGTACCCATCTCCGCGGTGATGCCAAGCGGACCGGCCAGCGGGCCGGCGATGAGCAGGGAAAAGCCGAGCGATAGGACCCAGAGCGCCACCCGGGCGATGAGTGCCGCGCCCATGTAGCGCGTGGTGGAGGCCGCGTCGCGCGCGACCTGACGGGCGATGAGGATGCCCAGGCCGAAGTTGACGAGGATGTCGAAATAACCGACGACGAGGACGACCCAGGTGTACCGACCCAGGTCTTCCGGACCTAGCGTGCGTGCCAGGATGATGGCGAAGACGAGATCGAGAGCTTTGTTGACGAGGCTCGCGGCCGTTGGGACGGCAGTATTCTTCGCGATCCGACGGAGCGTCGATCCGTCTGTGCTCACGCCGCCCAGGCGGTCGCGAAATGGGTCAGCAGGCGGACGCCGACCCCGGTCCCGACGTCCTTCTGTAAGTAGGGCGGCGTCACGGCCCAGCCTCCTTCGGTCCACGCCGTCCCCGCGATGTCGAGGTGCGCCCATGGGGCGTCGCCGACGAAATTCGCGAGGAACCACGCCGCCGTGATCGAACCGGCCGGCTGGCCACCGATGTTCTTGAAGTCGCCCAGGGGAGCCTTGATCTGCTCCCGGTATTCCGGCCAGAGGGGCATCCGCCAGAGGCGCTCGCCAGATGCATCGCCCGCGGCGAGGAGGCCGTTCGCGAGGTCGTCGTTGTTGCTGAACAGGCCGCTGCAGACGTGGCCGAGCGCCGTGACGCACGCACCCGTGAGCGTTGCAAGGTCGACGATCGCGTCAGGCTTCTGTTCGACGGCGTAGGCGAGCGCGTCGGCGAGCACAACCCGCCCCTCGGCGTCCGTATTGTGGATTTCCATGTACTTGCCCGAATAGGACCGAATGACGTCGCCTGGCCGATACGCGCTGCCGCTCGGCATGTTGTCCGTCGCGGCGAAGATTCCCAGGACATTTACTGGCAGCTTGAGTGTGGCCGCGGCCTGCATGAATCCAATGACCGCGGCCGCGCCCGACTTGTCGTGCCGCATGAGATGCATGTTGTTCGATGGTTTGATCGAAATACCGCCCGTGTCGAAGGTGATGCCCTTGCCGACGACGGCGAGCGTCTTAGCGCCAGCCTTGCCGCAGTCGTAGCGGAGCACGCCCATGGCGGGCGGCTCCGCGCTACCCTGATTCACCGCGAGAATGCCGCCGCAGCCCATTTCCTCCAGCTCCGCCTTGCCGAAGATCAAGGACGAGAACCCATGAGTCCTGCCTAGCTCGATGGACTGCTCGGCAAGATACGTGGCGGTGACGAAGTTCGCCGGGCCCGTCGCCAGGTCGCGCGCCGTATACGTGGCGGCTGCGAGCTGCTCTCCGTCTGCAACGCCGTCCCGCAAACCTGGAATAGTGGGCGCGTCCGACTGGGGAATGAGCACAGATTCGATTTCCGGCGGCTCGTCGCCGTCGCGCTCTGACTTGAAGCGGTCGTACCGGTAGAGGGCGAGGTGGATGCCCTCGGCCAGAGCCTGGCCGACCTGCCGAGGCGTGTTGCCGCCGGATGCCATGCCAAACGGCGTGAGGGCGAAGCTGCGCACGCGCAGGTCGTGGGCCTTCTTCGCCGCCACGGCGCCGTAGGCGCGTACGGTTTCGAGGCTGAGGCCCTCGCGCTTGCCGCGCCCGATGATCGCCACGCGCTCTGCCTTGATCGGCGAATCGCCCCCGGCGAGCGCAGCGGTGTGGATGACGGTGACGGTCTCTTTCTTGCCGGTGATCTCGCCGGTCTCTTTCAACTTGGAGATGGCGCCGCCGAGCGCTTGATCGATGCGTCGGATCGCACCGTCGATCTCCTCTCCCTCGAAGATGCCCATGGCGAGCATCGGGGTCTCCAGCTCGAGGCGGTTGCGGTCTTCAACGGTGATCTTCAGCATGAGGACCCTCCAGCTTCCGCGTGAGAGACGCCTGCTGTTATATCACTCGGCCCAGGCACGAGCGGCGCGCATGACTTGGCGCTGGCCGCCTGACCCATTGATAATCGGCACATGACACAGCCCGCTGTCTTGTTCGACAACGTCTCGAAGCGCTTCACGATCCACCACGAGCGGGCGCGCTCCTTTCAGGATCTGCTCGTGCGGCGATTTCGCTCGAGCGCCACCAGCGAGGAGTTCTGGGCGCTGCGCGACGTGTCGTTTGCCGTCGAGCCCGGCGGCGCGCTGGGCATCGTGGGCTCCAACGGCTCGGGGAAAAGCACGCTCCTGAAGCTCGTTACTCGCATCCTGGCTCCCACTAGCGGCTCCGTCAGTGTGCAAGGCCGGGTGTCCGCGCTCCTCGAGCTGGGAGCCGGCTTCCATCCCGAGCTCACCGGCCGGGACAACGTCTTCCTCAATGCGTCGATACTCGGGCTCCGGCGGAGGGACACCGCGGCCCGTTTCGACGACATCGTTCGATTCGCGGGGCTAGAGCGCTTCATCGACATCCCTTTGAAGCACTACTCGTCGGGCATGGCCGCTCGCCTCGGCTTCGCGGTGGCGATCAACGTCGATCCAGATATGCTGCTGATCGACGAGGTGCTGTCCGTCGGTGACGAGGCGTTTCAGGAGCGGTGTCTCGAAGAGATTCATCGCTTCCATCGCGCCGGCAAGACCCTGCTCCTTGTCAGCCATGATCTCGAGTCGATCCGCTCGTTGTGCACGGAGGCCGTCTGGCTGGAGGGCGGTCGCGTGGCCGCCCATGGAGCGCCGGACGACACGGTGGCGGCCTACCTGGCCCACGTTCACACCCGTCCAGATCAGGCTGGCCGTGATGGAGTGCAGATAAATCCGGGTTCGGGACCCGAAACTGGTACCCGCTGGGGAAGCGGGGAAGTTGAGGTGCTCGCCGTCGATTTTCTCGACGGCGCCGGCGCAGGGGTCAGGGCGATCGAGAGCGGAGCGCCGCTCACCATCCGCGTGAGCTATCGCGCGCGCGAACGGGTCGATCGACCCGTGGTGGGACTCGCCGTTACGACGGTGGACGGGGTTGTCATCAGTGGCCCGAACACGCGATTCAGCGGCTATGCCCTCCCGTCGGTCGATGGTGAGGGCTTCGTTAGCTACACGATCGACTCACTGTCGTTGCTGCCAGGCGAGTACCTCATCACCGCGGCCATCTACGACCACAGTTGCCGCCATCCGTACGATCACCACGAGCGGATGTACCGCCTGACCGTGTATTCCAGCGCCCCCGACGGCGAGCGCTACGGCGTCGTACGTTTTTCGGCTCGCTGGTCTCATCAGACCCGGGCCGAAAGCGCGGACGGAACAGTGGAGTCCGCCGTAGTGCGCAGCTCGTAAGGCGCGTGGCGATGAGTGCCGCGGAAACGGACCTCGCGGACCTCTCCTTCGACCTTTACTCCCGCCATCGGATTCTCGAGCGTGTGGCCGAGTGCGCGAGAAGGAGTCACGACCAGGCCGCGCTGGACGTTTTGGACGTAGGAGGCTTTCCCTGCTACGCGCCGCGCTTCCTCTCGTCCGACCGGGTGGTCGTCGCCGACGTCGTCGACCCCGGCGGTCCGGCCCCGAGCTCGCGCTACGTTCGGGCCGATGGAGCTGCGCTGCCCTTTGCCGACGGGTCGTTCGATGTAGTCGCCTCCCTGGACTCGCTGGAGCACGTGTCGCCGGAGCGACGCGAGGCGTATGTCGCCGAGCTCCTACGCGTCAGCAGGCGCTACGTGGTGATTCTGGCGCCCTTCGCTCAGCCGGAGACGGACCTCGCCGAGCGGGTACTGGCGGAGTTCGTTCGGGTGTTCGACGAGGAAGAGTCGCCCCAGCTCCAGGAGCACCACACGTACGGGTTGCCTGATCTGGCCCACTGGATCGATTTCGTTCGATCTCGGGACTTTGCGTGCGTCTCGTTTCCGAGTGGCTATGTATACAACTGGCTGCCGATGATGCTGGTCAAGTACTACCTCGTCGCCCTCCCCGATACCCTCGACCTGCACCATGCGCTCGACCGCTTTTACAACAGCATGCTCCAGGAGTCAGACACGCGCGCGCCCGGCTATCGGCAGTGCATCCTGGCCGCTCGCGACCCCGCCTCGCCGGTCCTCGCCGAGGTCGCCACTGCTTTCGCGCCGCGCGAGCCGCCGGATCGACTCGAAGTCATCGAGCGGATGGCGCAGATCGACTTGCTGCTGAAGCTCGCGGACCTGCACGTGAAATGGCGGAGGGACGAGGCGCTGCGTGAAGACGTGCTCGCCAAGGAGCGCCACATCGCCAACCTTACAGATCAGCTCGACGCACAGCGCGCAAGGGCGGACGCCCTGGAGTCGCACGTCCAGGCAATTCAGAATGGACGGGCGATGCGAACGTTGAGCGCCGTGAACCGCTTGCTCGGGCGAAGCCAGTGACCGCCGAGCTGCCATCGGCGACGATCGTCATCCCCAACTACAACGGTGTGCAGCACCTCGACGACTGCCTGTCGAGTCTGCGTGGCTTGCAGTACGACGGGCCTCGCTGCGAGGTGGTCGTGGTCGACAATGGGAGCGGCGATGGCTCAGCTGAGTGGACTCGCTCCCACTACCCCGAAGTGCGCGTCGTGGAAGCAGGTGGCAACCTCGGCTTCGCGGGCGCTTGCAATCTGGGGGCACGGGAATCCGACAGCGCGATCGTTGCCTTTCTGAACAACGATATGCGCGTGGACGAGGCATGGCTCACCGAGCTGGCGAAGCCGTTCGCGGAGCATCACGACGTGGTGTCGACCGGAGGCAAGATTCTTAGCTGGAATGGGAAAGCCATCGACTTCGTGGGCGGCCAGGTCAACTTCTATGGCCACGGCTTTCAGCCGTTGCACGGCCGGCCCGCCGGCGATGCCGCCGAGCTGGTGACCAGGCCCGCCCTGTTCGCATGCGGGGGCTCGATGGCTGTCCGACGCGAGCTTTTTCTCGGATCGGGCGGCTTCGACGAAGACTATTTCGCTTTCTTCGAGGACATCGACTTCGGCTGGCGATCCTGGGTACTCGGCCATCGGGTTCTGTTCGTGCCGGCCGCAATCGCGTACCACAGGGGCCACGCCACCGGCTCCCGCCTGCCCGCCCACCAGCTGCGCGTCCTTTATGAGCGAAACGCGCTGACGTCCGCGATCAAGAACTACGACGACGAGAACCTCGCCCGCGTGCTGCCGGCGTCGCTTCTGCTGATGGGCAAGCGCGCCCAGGTCTACGGCCACATCGACGCAGCACCCTACCAGGTGTGGGCCGATTCGCCTGAGGAGACGGAGATCGTGAAGCGGGCCGGCATCAGTCAGGTGATAGCACTCGCCGAGCTTGCTCGCGACGCGGAAAAGATCTGGGCGAAACGCGCGGTGATCCAGGCCGCGCGAGCCCGCTCCGATCGAGAGATCCTGCCGCTACTGGAGACGCCGTTCCAGACCAACTGCCTCGACGAGCAGTACATGGAAATCCAGCAGACGGTCCAGCGTGTCTTCGGACTCGACAGCATGTTCGCGGCGGCTCCGGCCGCACCACGCGTGCTCGTGATCAGCAACGACACGGTCAACGAGCGAATGGCCGGTCCCGGCATTCGGTCCTGGGAGATTGCGAAGGTCCTTTCTAAACGGCAGCCGGTCACGCTCGCGGTCCCCAATGACGACCCTCTGGCTGGCGAAGGCTTCGACGTCGTCGGCTATGGCTCGACGCTCGGCCGTGGCCTCCGTAAGCTCGCGGCCGACCACGACGTCCTCGTCGTTCAGGGCTTCGTGCTCCATCTCTTCCCGTTCCTCACCGAGATGGGGAAGACGATCGTCGTCGACCTTTACGACCCCTTCACCCTCGAGAACCTGCACGTGTACTCTCACGATCCCATCGACGAGCGGCTCAGTACCCACGAGGCCCATCTTGGGGTGCTCAACGCTCAGATCCAGGCCGGCGACTTCTTTTTGTGCGCTAGCGAGAAGCAGCGCGACTACTGGCTGGGCATGCTTGCCGCGAACAACCGCATCAACCCGCCCCAGTACGACGCCGATCCAACGCTCCGCGGCCTGATCGACATCGTTCCCTTCGGAATCGCTTCGGATCCGCCCACCCGAACCGGCGCCGCGCTGAAGGGGGTGGTCCCCGGCATCGGGGCCGATGATCGGGTGATTCTGTGGGGAGGCGGCATCTGGGAGTGGTTCGACCCGCTGACCCTGATTCGGGCCGTCGGCCGAATCCGAGGGACCCGCCCCGAGGTGAAGCTCTTCTTCATGGGGACGCGTCACCCCAACCCGATGGTCCCCGAGATGGCCATGACGGCGCGCGCGATGGAGCTCGCTCGGGAGCTGGGGCTGGAGGGGACCGGCGTCTTTTTCAACGAGTGGGTGCCGTACGACGAGCGCCAGAATTACCTTCTCGAGGCCGACGTTGGCGCCAGCCTCCATTTCGACCACCTCGAGACGCGCTTCTCGTTTCGGACGCGCGTGCTCGACTACATCTGGGCGGGCCTCCCCATCGTGTGCACGCGAGGCGACGCGATCGGCGATCTCGTCGAGTCTCATGGACTGGGCCGCGTCGTCGACTACCGCGACGAGGACGGCCTGGTAGAGGCGCTGCTCGCCATTCTCGATGACCCCGGTGGACGTGCGGCGTACGCCGAGCGGTTCAAGGCCGTGACCGATGAGCTGGGCTGGGAGCGCGCGCTGGGTCCGCTTTTGAAGTTCTGCGCGGAGCCGCGCCCTGCGCCGGATCGTGTGACGGGCATGGGGCTGTTCCAGGTCCGGATGGAAACCGCGAGCCAGCGCGAGCGTGGCTTCCAGCGTGCCGGCCTCCTTGCACCCGCGCCTCCGTCCACGCCGCTGCTGGCGCTGCCGTTTCGTGCGCTCACGTACGTCCGTATGGGTGGCCTGCCGCGTCTCTGGCAGGAGGTCCGCTCCTACCTGCGCTGGCTGCGAATCCGCGGCGTTCAATAGTGGGGTACCTACCGCTCGTCCTGAGCCTGTCGAAGGGCGAGCCTCGCATAGCACAACTTGGAGTTCATGGTTCGACAGGCTCACCATGAGCGGGTCTCGCCTGCTGCTGGCAAGCGCCGCGCTGGCCATTGCACTGGGCGGATGCATTCAGCGGACGGAGCCTCCGCCTCGCCCCTCCGAGCCGATCGGCCCCATCTGGGGGCTACACGTCGCCAGCCAGACGTTCGCCCCGCGGGATCTCCCGCTCGTGGGCCTCGACGTCCAGATGGCCACTTACGCTCGGACCAACCAGGGCACGGTGACGCTGCACCTGCGTGACCAGGAAGAGGGACCCGACCTGCGAACGGCGACTGTTGGAGCGGCGGACCTCCGGGATAACGTGATGCACAACTTTCGCTTCGACGCGCTGTCTCCGTCTCTGACCACTCGCCAGCAGCCGACGTGGGCGTTCCTGGTGCAGAGCTCGGCGGCGAGTCCCGATGACGCGATCACGATCTGGGCGTCGGCGAGCGACGTCGTGCCGGGTGGCTCGGCCGCTTACGACGGCCAGCTGCGCGCAGTCGATCTCGTGTTCACGCCCGTTTACGCTGAGCCATTGCCGGGCGCTTTTGGAGTCCAGCTCGATCGCTTCCGCCAGACCTGGCCCAAGCCCATCCTGCCGGCAGCGCTGATCTTTCTCCCGGGCTTGCTCCTCGCCCAGCTCCTTCTCAGCCGGGCCGACCATGGTCTTGGCCTACAGCTGGCCGCCGCGCCGGCCTTCGGTCTTGCGGCTCTGCCGATCATGGCTCTCTACGCCACCGTGCTCGGCGTTCGATTGTCGTCGGAGACGATTTGGGCGCTGACCGGCGGCTCGGCGCTCGGGATCGCTGCCATCGAGCTCGTCCGACGACTCCGAACCGCGGCCGGGACGCCGCCTGCAGGCGGGGCGCGAGCCCCGCGCGAGCGCGACTGGAGCATCGCGATCGTTCTGGGGGTAACCCTCTTCGGACTGGTCGTCCGCGGAATTGCGCTGGAGGACGGGTCAGTGCCTCCCGGCGCCGATACCTATCACCATGCGCTCATCGCGCAGCTGTTCGCCGAGCGGGGAGGGATTCCCACGTCGTATCGGCCGTACGCCGACATCGACTCGTTCTCGTACCATTTCGGTTTCCACGCTCTCGCCGGGCTCACCGCGCTGGGAACAGGTGACGGCGGCATTCCCGCGATCTCGGCCGTTGCGCCGCTGATCAGCGTGCTTTCGGCCCTGTCCACGTTCTTTCTTGTCCGCGCGAGCGGCGTCGGTCGGACCGCTGCTACCGTGGCCGCCGTTGTGCTCGCGCTCGTCGATCCTCTGTCGGTCGCGCTTCTAGGCATCGGCCGTTATCCCCAGGGGGCGGCGTTGGCCATTCTTCCGGTCGCCCTGGCCTTCGCGCTCGGCTACACCAGCCGCGCGGAGGTCGGCCAGACACGTCTTGGGCTTGCGCGCGCAGTCCTCGGCGCTGCGATCCTGGCAGCCGGCCTGTTTCTCACGCACTACCGCGTCGTCCTCTATCTGGGAATCATCCTGGCGATCGACACCGGCTGGGCCGCGCTGCAGGCCGCTCGCGCGCACCCGACGCTGATCTGGCCAGCCGTCCGACTGCCGCTCGCTTTCGCCGCCATCGCCCTGGTCCTTTGCGCGCCGTGGCTCGGTCGCCTCGCCGAGGGCTTCAGTCTCGGCTTACGGGGGAGCGAGGGCCGCTACGCCCCCGCGTACTACGCGCTGGACCGTCTGGGTGGCGTGCTGTCGCACCCGGCAATTCCCCCGCTACTCTTCCTGGGCCTTTTGGGCTTGGTCCTCGCGGTCGTCACCCGCCAGCCACTCCTGGTCTTGTTGGGAAGCGCGTTCCTGGTGCAGCTCGGGCTCTCGAACCCGCACTGGCTCGCGATTCCGGGAGCTGGCTGGGTCGACACCGTAACCGTCGTCAGCTCGGCCTTCATCCTGGTTGGTGTAGCCGTTGGGTTCCTCGTGCGTCGCGTGAACCAGCTCTTGGCAGCACGCTTCGGTCGAGTGGCGACACCAGTCGTCGCCCTGGCGACCGGCTGCGCGGCTGTGTGGGGCGCCCTTCAGCTTCCTTCGGTCGTGGAGCCTGGCCATAGGCTGGTCCACGAGGCCGACCTGGCGGCCGCTGCCTGGAGCCGTGATCGCCTTCCGGCCGACGCGAAGTTCCTCGTCAACACTTTCGTGCTGCGCTGGCAGCCAGACTTCGTCGCTCCGACGGATGCCGGTTACTTCTTGCCGCTGATCGCCGGGCGACCGACCACCCTGCTGCCGATGGTGTACCCTGCCGAGCGGGGGATCCCGCCCGGTGCCGTCGAGCGGATGGAGGCTATTGCGAGGTCCAGCGCCCTGGGCCCGACCTCGCCCGAAACGCTTGCACTGCTCCGAGCGGTGGGCGTCACTCACGTCTATCTCGGGGTGCGACGCGGGCCCATCCCCGAGTACCGGCTGGCGGCCAGCCCCGCGTTCCGGCGCGTGTACCAGGAGCGAGGCGTGTCGATCTATGAGCTGGTGCCGGAGGTTGCCCGGTGATCAGCCCGGCCGTCATCGCCGAGACGTTCCGCTACCGCGGGTTGCTCCGCAACTTGCTCGCGCGCGATTTGTCCGTCCGGTACAAGAACTCGGTGCTCGGCTTCCTGTGGACGTTGCTCAATCCCCTGCTGCTAATGCTGGTCTTCACCGTCGTGTTCCAGGTCCTGATCCCGACAGAGATCCCCTACTTCCCGGTCTTCATTCTTATTGGGATCCTGGCGTGGAACTTCTGCGCCGGGGCGGCGATGGCCTGCACCCACAGCGTGGTGGGTAACGCCGATCTCGTTCGGAAGGTGTACTTCCCGCGGGAGATGCTGCCGCTCTCGGCCGTCCTGGCCAGCCTTGTGCACTTCTCGCTCGCGCTAACGCTGGTCTTCGTCCTTGCGCCCCTCTCGGGGATACCGCTCACGCCGCTTGCTCTGTGGCTCCCAATCGTTGTCCTCTTCCAGACGATTTTTCTGTCTGGCTTGGGCCTGTTCCTGGCGGCGGTGAACGTTTTCTTCCGCGATACCGAGCCCATCATGGATGTAGCGCTCCTGGCCTGGTTCTTCCTCACGCCGATCTTCTACTCGCTCGACGTGCTTTTCGATAAGACGATCGGGCAGATGAACGTGGGCTGGCTCATGCACGTGCTTAACCCGATGGCCTCGTTCATCAGCACGTATCGGCTGGTGATCATCGACCGAGCGCCGCCGGATCCCGCGTTCCTGGCACGGACGTTCGCCGTGTCGCTCCTCGTACTTGTGGTGGGCTACGTCCTGTTCAAGAGGCTGGAGCCGCGCTTCGGCGAAGAGCTGTGATCGGCGAGGCGCCAGGCAGGGGGCCGTCACGCGGAGTCGCTCATGGTGAGCCTGTCGAACCATCGGCCGATCGTCGGTCTGCGCGCTCATCCTGCGACAGGATCAGGACGAGCGGCCACGACGTGGCCCATTACCTGGTCGTCGCCGGCCTGGCACTCGTTGCCGTGCTGTTACGGCTCTGGCAGATCGACCGCGAGAGCCTGTGGCTGGACGAGGCTGGACGCGCGGCGATTGCGTCGCTGCCCTTCAGCCAAATCGCCCATGGCGTCGCGGTCGTCGAGCTCTCCCCGCCGCTGTATCACTACGTCCTGGCGGCCTGGATGCGTGTCATCGGGGACGGCGACGCGGCGGTGCGTCTGCTCTCGGCCCTGCTCGTCGTGCCGGCGGTGGCGCTGGCGTGGTCACTCGGCCGCGCGGTCGCCGGGTCATTCGTTGGCCTGGGTGCCGCGGCAATGGTCGCGGTCAACCCGTTCGCCGTGCACTACGGGCAGGAGGCGGCGATGTACGGCCTCCTTCTCCCGCTCGGCCTGGCCGCGATCCGTGCCGCGGTTGGGGCCCTTACCCCCCTCCCCAACCCTCCCCCGCAAGGGGGGAGGGGATTCGTTGATTCACCCTCCCCCTCGACGGGGGAGGGTTGGGGAGGGGGTGAAAACCCGACGATCGCGGCCCGCCGCGCCCGCTGGCTCCTCGCCTACGTCGTCCTCGGAACAGTGGCGCTGTACGCCCACTATTACGCAGGCTTCCTGCTCTTCACGGTCGCCGTTGTGGGCATCGCCTACTCGCTGGCGAGACGCGCCTCGCACGGCGCGGCTATCTGGCTCGCGGCGCACGCTGCCATCGCGCTCGCCTTCGTGCCCTGGCTCTCGTCCCTCGTCAGCCAGGCTGGGCTCGCCGCTTCCGTGGAAGAGTGGCGCGGGATGGGACCCGGGGAGGCGCTCCTGAGCTGGTCGGGTGCGCTCGTCGCGGACGGCGCCGCCGGCTGGGCCGGCCCGGTCGCCCTCGGAGTCGCGATCGCCGGCTCCGCTCTCGGTGCGTGGAGGCTCCGCGGTAGAGGCCCCGTCGTGTGGCTCCTGGTTGCACTGGTCGTCGTTCCGCTCGTCCTCGCGACGCTGGCTTCGGGGTTCTTCCACTCGTTCCGCGAGCGTGGGTTCATCGTTGTCGCGGGAGCGCCCTGGGTGCTGATCGCCTGCGCCCTGTTTGGCCAGAATGACGCCGGCGAAGGAGACGGGCCGTCGCGCTCCGACCTGGCCCTTCGCGCCGTTCTCGGCGTGGGCGTTCTGCTCGTCACCGGGCTGGGCCTCTCGGCGCACTATGCGGAGCGCAAAGAGGACTGGCGGGGAGCCGCCTCTGCCGTCGCAGCCGATGCTGGACCGCGCGACCCGATCTTCTTCGTCCACTATGCCGCGCAGATCCCCTTCGACCGCTATTTCCACGGCCTTCAATCGGGGACGCCACCCAAGATCGGTCTGCCAGCCAGTTTCGACTGGGCCGAGGGCTATCACGCGCGATATCGTGTGAATCCGATCGACGTATCGCGTCGCGTGCCGCCCGCCCTCACTGGCGCTCGGCAGGCGTGGGCAGTGCTCTCTCACGACGGCGGCCGGGGCAGCGAACATCTGATTGCCGCGCTCGACAGCTGGGGCACGCGGGTGGGCGAGCACCGGCTCGTGGGCGTGCGAGTTCTTCGGTATCAGGCTCAGAGTTTGTGAAGAATTCATAGTGCCCCCGAGGATTGTGCTGTTTTCGGCGAATTGCGGCACTGATCTCCGAAGGGTCTCGATAACCTGGTGGACGGTTCTTGGCGGATTCACCAAATGCTCGGCCTGCAGCGTTAGGATGCGAGCCATGGCTTCCGGTTCCGCCGACCACAGGTCGCACAGGAACTCGTCCGGGTCTTGCACCTCAATGTCGTAAAGGGCACACGCCTCGGGCGGAAAGTGTGCCCTGTTCCAGGTCACGATCACTTGGCTACGGGACCGGACCGCCGCAGCAAGAACATGGCGGTCACCCTCGTCGTTGCGCATCTCGGGGATCAGTTGCTCGTAGCCTTCCACAAGGCATTCGGGGAAGTGCGTGAGGATCTGATCGACGGTTCGGTTGATGCGCGCGGGGTCAAGGTGGGGCCGCCTGGTCTTCAGTGATCGCGACATTTCTTCGAGGATCTGTCGAGTCCACACCGGGCGGAACAGGCCCTCCTCGGCGGCGATAAGCAAGGTATCTCGGAGCGCTGCGGACCATAAGACGTTCGCGTCTAGCAGCGCGACGAGGGGCACGAACTACTCGTAAAGACCCAACTCTTGCGCCTCCCGCGCCATCTCGGCCAAGATCGTGCGCCGTTCCTGGCTGCGTGGGTGGCGATACGCCATCACGTCCTGCAGGCGGACGCGACGGTGAGTTCCGACCCGGTGAAAGGGGATCGTCCCGGATTCGAGCAGATTCACAAGAAACGGACGGGACATGTTGAGTAGGTCGGCCGCTTGCTGCGTCGTGAGTTCAGCGTGGACTGGCGCGATGGTAACCGCGTTTCCGCGGGCGAGCTCGTGAACCATCGTGGCAAGGAGCCGATGAACAGACGCGGGCAGTTCGATCCGCGCACCATCCGGGCTAATGATCCAGGCTGCGCCCGAGGGGATCTTGGCTAGGCTTGAATCCAACTTGCGGACCGCCGCGGCCTCTGCATCCGACGCCACCACAGGTTCGCGCTCGATCACAACGGCCATCCACTCACCTCCGGTGAAAAGAGGATAGCCGCTATTCGAAATATCCGCAACAGCCGAATCGCCGAGCGCTCGCGACTAGCGTGCCCAGGCTATGGCGTAGATGTCGTTGCAGGCAATGAGCTTCAGTGGCGTTCGCAGTGCGAAGCGGGCGAGCTGCTGCACGACCGGGCGACGAAAGAAGCCATACGAGGCGCCGCGTACGTCGGCGAAGGCGTCCGAGCGCTGCTGCCAGCGGGCCTGCTCGAGCGTGAGATTCTCGAGCCAGACTCTCGATCGAAGACCGGCGTCCCGCAGCGTGCGCGTCAGCCCGATCAAGTCCTGCTCGTTCACGTGCACTTCGTGCTCGTAGTCCGTTCTCGGGTCGGCTGGAAGCGATGGTCGCAACAGACGGAGCAGCGGGTAGCCGATCTCGAGCGCCCAGCGGTTCGGCACGGTGTGGATGACGGCGTAGCCATCCGGTCGCAGAACGCGGCGAACCTCGCGAAACGCCGCTTCGAGCTGCCACGGGTGAAGGTGCTCCACGACGTCGAGCATGGTGATCCGATCGAAGGTCTCGTTGGGGAAAGGAAGCGCGGTCGCGTCGGCCTGCGCCAGTCCAACTTCAAGTTGGCTGGCTTCGGCTTGCAACAGCGCGACCGTTTCCCGAGTCAACCGGACGCAGTCCGTCGAGTAGTCGACGGCTACGACCTCGGCTCCGCGCAGGGCCGCGTGGGCGGCTACTTCGCCGCGCCCGCAGCCAAGGTCGAGCAGC
>Ga0184637_10000090_pt1 | contig 59203 bp, 51 predicted proteins | sample PLM3_127_b2_FD_133143 | JGI IMG/M metagenome (GOLD analysis project Ga0184637, IMG submission 133143) | Groundwater sediment microbial communities from an aquifer in East River, Colorado, USA - PLM3_127_b2 | ecosystem: Environmental > Terrestrial > Soil > Riparian zone | place: USA: East River...
AGAGGAACGAGGTTCATGGGGGAACCCATCGCGTAGCGATCGGGTTGTGAGTCGGGGGAGCCGCCGAGAAGCTTGTCGATGACGCTTCCGCAAACGGCCTGCTCGTGGAGATAGGCGAGATCGGGCGCGGGAGCGAGACCGAGGACCGCGCCGGGGAGGACCGGGTTCTCGGCGCGGAACGGCTCGCGGTCCGTGAGCTTCGAGCGCGCGGCAAGCCAGAGCGCCAGGTGCCCGCCCGCGGAGTGGCCGACGGCGAGGACGCGGTCGAGGTCCAGGGGGTAGGATCTTGCCAGGACCCTCAGGTGGTCCGCGCCTCGCGCGACATCCTGAAACGTTCCGGGCCACCCGCCGCCGGGGTTTCCCACCCTCCGGTACTCGAGGGCCCAGGTGGCGATACCCGTTTGCCTGATCGCCGCCGCGAGCTTGCGAAGGTGAGTGATGTCAAAATCCGAAAGCCAGCAGCCTCCGTGAATCAGGATGGCGACGGGATGCGGCCCCGCGCCTTCGGGGAGCCGGAGCTCGCCGAACTGCAAAGGGTCGTCACCGTAGGGAATGCGCTGGTCGGGCTCGGGCGATGCGAAAGAGGCGAGGTCGCCCGAGGTCATGAGGCGAGGTTCCTGTGCCGCGAGTAGCGAAGCGGGGATCGAAAGAAGCAGGGCAGCGGTTCGAACGCAACGTTTAGCTCCCGCCACTCGTCCCCCGCGCTTTTTCCCGCAGCTCGTCCTGCCGCATCACCATCTGATAAGCCAGGTAATACTTGTAGATGTTGGCGACGTACTGGACCGTTTCCCGCCCGATACGCTTGGCGGCGATGAGCTCGACATGGTTGAACCAGCGGTTCGGGTCGAGCCCCTGCTCTTCCGCTTCTTTTCTCAGGCGCCCGACGCGGCCGGGACCGGCGTTGTACGAAGCGAAGGCGAAGAGCTGGCGGTCCACGGGCCGCATGCCCTCGTCGTCATAGAAATTGTCGACCACCCAGCGGTTGTACTTGATCCCCGCGTGGATGTTGCTCTCGAGGTTCTCGATGTCGGGGATATTGACCGCTTTGTCCTGTGCCGTCGCCGGCATCACCTGCATGACTCCGATGGCACCCACGTGGCTTCGCTTCGACTGGTCGAGACCGGACTCCTGATAACCCTGGGCCGCCATGAGCAGCCAGTCGAACTCGTACTGGGTCGAGTATTTCTTGAAGAGCTCGACCATCGACCGGAATCGCGCGATGTCCTCTTCGCTCCGCGCGTTCTTCACCCATTTGGTGCTCTTCAGGTACTTGTTGATGAGAACGTTTCCCGCGAGGGTCCCTTGCTTCTGCGTTTTCGCGAAAGCATTCACCACCTCGGCGAGCTTCGGGCTTCCCTTACGGAAGGCCCAGGCGATGTCCCCGCCGGTCGCTACCGCGACTTCGGGGTGCGGCTTCAGGGTGGGGAACACTTTGGCCCACAGATCGACCATGAAGCTGTCCGCGACCGTTGCGGGAAAGAGACCCGCCGCGACCATCTCGAGTAAATCGCCATCCTCCAGGAGCTCGTCCGCGGGCACCACTTGAACCGGGGCCTTGCCCTCGGAGGCGAAGCGTTCGTTCAGGGATTTCAGGTGCTCGGCGTAACTGCTGGAAGCCCGGACGTGAACTTCCTTGCCGGAGAGACTATCGAGGCCCGCGATCTCGGGGCCGCCGGGGCCGCTCACGACGATTTCCGAGATTCCGCTCCCGAACGGTTGGGAGAAGTCGACTTGCTGCAATCGCTCCGGGGTCACGGTGAGGGTCGCCGCGGCAATGTCGCCCTGGCCCGCGAGGAGGCGGGGGATGAGCTCGTCTCGTCCGACGGGCATGACGAGAACGTGGACTTTCACGTGGCCGGTACCGAGCTTTTCGTTCAGTTGGATCTCGAACGCTTTCGCCGCCTCGTAGGTGATGCCGAGCTCCCGGCCCCGGTCGACGAAGTACTGCACCGGGCTCTGCACGGTGAGAACGCGCACGAGACGCCGCTCCGCCATCCCGTCGAGATCGCCCGTAAACGGCGCGACGAAAGGGGCCAGCCCCGGGGGAGGCGGCTCCGGCTCGGGCGCCGGCTCGATCTCCTCGGGCTCCTCGGGCTCAGCGGGCGCAGGAGCTTGCTCCACTGCGGGGACATCACTGGACCCGCAGGCGCACAGAACCAAGCCCAGGATGCAGGTCGCGCCGAACTGAATCGCTTTCTTTATCATTCGGCTATCCTATTTCGCGGCCCGCGCCGATACAATACGACTCTGGTCGGACGGGCAAGGAGGGATCGATGGATCGCACCCACAGCCGCCGGGATTTCATGAGAACTCTCGCGACCGGTGCCGCGGCGACCCTCGCCTCGAGCGAGCTTTCCCGGGCTCGCGCGCAGTCGCCGAAATGGGTTGGCATCCAGATCGGTCCCCACAGCCTCTACGACGAAGGCATCGAGCGCGTCCTCGATCTGCTGCAGGAGTCCGCGGGCGTCAATACGCTCCTGGTCTACAGCCACACCTACTACACCGCCGATGACATTCGCCTGAAGCGGTCCCCCGGCGTCCTCGCCACCGACCACGGTGTCCCGGTGCGGGACATCGGAGCGCGCGACCTCCCCTACGTCTGGGTGAGGCATCACGAGGAATACTTCAAAGCGACGGTGCTCCGTCATCCTCCGCCAGGAAAGGAACAGGAGTACTCCGACCGCGACCTCTTCTCCGAGCTCGCGGAGACCGTTCGGCGCCGCGGCATGAAGCTCTACGCGCGCGTTCTCGAGCCGTTCCGGGTCGATACCGCCGAAGTCATTCCCAACTGGGTCCAGGTCATGACCGTGGACGTGTTCGGGCGGACGGGCGAGGTCCCTTGCTGGAACCATCCCGACTATCGCAACTGGTGGCTCGCGACGGTGGAGGACCTCTTCAAGAGTTACGAGCTCGACGGATTTCAGTGGGGCGCCGAGCGCGTCGGTCCGCTCTCGAACCTCCTCTACCGAGGGACCATCCCCTACTGCTTTTGTCCCCACTGCCGCGCGCGGTGCCGCGACAAAGGCATCGACGTGGAGCGGGCACGGCAGGGGCTAAGGGAGCTTCACGACTTCGTTCAAGGGCTCCTTTCGAGCGAGGCGAGACCGGTGGACGGAGTGCTGACGACGCTCTTTCGTCATTTCTTCCAGTACCCGGAAATTCTCGCCTGGGAGCGCCAGTGGCGGGAGTCGAAAGAGGAGCTCTTCGCGCAGATGTGCGGGTCGATCAAAGCCATCGTTCCCGCGGCGGACGTGGGCCGGCACATCGACCACCCCGGCTCGACCTTCGACCTGCTCTATCGCGCGGAATGGAGCTACGCGGAGATGGCCCGGACGTGCGATTTCATCAAGCCGATCCTCTACCACGACATCGCCGGTCCCAGGCTTCGCTACTGGTATCTCGACCGGCTCCAGAAAACGATTTTGAGCGAGCTTTCGCTCGAGCAATCGACGGAGCTCTTTTACGCGCTGAAAGGGTATGACCGGACGGTCGAGCCTCGCCTCGACGAGCTCGGACGGAGGGGCTTCACTCCCGATTATGTCTATCGCGAGACCAAACGGTGCGTCGAGGCGGTCGGGGGCAGGGCCAAGATCTACGCCGGCATCGGCATCGACATCCCGTGGAACTACCAGGAGCGCGTTCCGAGCGATCCGGAGAACGTCTACCGCGCGGTTATGAGAGCCTTCGAAGCCGGCGCGAGCGGGGTTCTCGCTTCCCGCGAGTACGACGAGATGCGTCTTCCCGGTCTCCGGGCGTTCGGTCGCGCGGTGCGAGAGTCCCACGCCGTAGCCTGATCGGGCATGACTCGAGCCGCACCCGCCGCCGTGAGCGCGGAGGAGCTCACCCAGACCTTCGAAACCCGCACCGTCATCGAGCGACTGTCGTTCGAGGTCGGCGAGAGCGAGTTTCTCTCGATTGTGGGGCCGAGCGGCTGCGGCAAGTCGACGACGCTCCGGATTCTCGCCGGTCTCATCCACCCCACATCGGGAAGGGTGCTCGCCCGCGGCCGCGAGGTGCGGGGACGCTTCGAGGATGCGGCGATGGTGTTCCAGTCGCCGGTGCTCCTCCCCTGGCGTCGAATTATCGGAAACATCCTCTTCACCGCGGAGATGGCGGGTAAGGACAAGAACGCATTTCGAGGGCGGGCGCAGGAGCTCGTACGGCTCGCGGGCCTCGAAGGCTTTGAGCGGAGCTACCCGCACCAGCTCTCGGGAGGGATGCAGCAGAGGGTTTCGATATGCCGGGCGCTTCTCCTCGACCCCGCACTGCTCCTGATGGACGAGCCCTTCGGGGCCCTCGATATCTTGACCCGGGAGAGGATGGGATTCGAGCTCCAGCGCATCTGGTCGGCGACGAAAAACACGGTGGTCTTCGTCACCCACAGCATCGCCGAGGCGGTGTGGTTGTCGGACCGGATCCTGGTGATGACTGCCCGGCCGGGCGCGGTGAAGGGGGTAGTTCCGGTCGACCTCCCCCGGCCGCGGAGCTCGAGCACGTTGAAGGATCGGCGTTTCGTCGAGCTTTCGGCCGCCGTTCGAGATCTCGTCGAAGCGGAGTGGATCGAATGAGGCGGGCCTCCGTTGGAATCGCCGCCGGCGCCTTCGCCCTTCTGCTCGCGTGGGAGTACGGCGTCGGTCCCACGGGGATACCGGAGTACCTCCTTCCCCGGCCGTCGATCGTTATTTTGAAATGGTGGCAAACGCTGGCAGTTCAGCTCGAGCACCTCACGGTCACGGCCGCGACGACCCTCGGCGGCCTCGCGCTCTCGCTCGTCGCCGGGCTGCTCCTGGCGCTCGTTACGATTTACGTGAGACCGCTCAAGGCCGTCGTGCTTCCCGCGTTCGCCGCCTTCAACGGAATTCCGAAGATCGCGATTGCGCCTCTCTTCGTGACCTGGTTCGGCCTCGGCGCGGAGCCGAAGGTGCTTCTCGCGTTTCTCATGGGCCTCTTCCCAATCTTCGTGAGCTCGGTGACCGGCCTCGGCGAGATCGAGCCCGACGTCCTCGACCTGGCCAAATTGGCCGGCGGGACCGAGTGGCGCGTCTTTCGCAAGGTGCGCCTTCCGAACGCCCTTCCCTATCTCACCGACGCGCTCAAGGTGGCGTTCCCTCTCGCGCTCGCAGGCTCGATCGTGGGCGAGTTCATCGGCGGAAACCACGGCATCGGCTATTTGATCCTCTCGGGACAGTCCAACCTGGACACGCCTCTGGTGTTCGCCTGCCTCGTCTCCGTCACTCTGTTCACTACTGTTGGAATCGCGATCGTCGCACTGGCGGAACGATCGCTTCTGGGGTGGAGGCCGTCTCGGCAGCGGAAGGGCCGATCTTGAGTCAGCGTGGGGCGACGTTCGCGAAGACGTCCTCGGGAAGGAGATCCTTCTCGAGCGGGAACGCGCGTTTCACGAGCTCGATGGTCCGCTTGAGCCGCTCGTCCGAGGCTCCGCCGTAGCCCGCGCTCCGCACGTAGGGCGTATCGATGGCGGCGATCGACTGCCGCCACTGCGCGAGCATGAGGTCGTAGTCGAGCGTGGGATTGTGGCGAACGAGGATCTGGGTGGCCTCTTCGGGGTGATCGAGGGCGTACTTCACCGAACGGGTCGTGGCTTCGGCGAAGGCCCGCACTTGCTCCGGGCTCGAAGAGATGCGATCGGCCTGGGTGACGAGGAAGTAGCCGAACGCGTCATAGCCCCAGTCGGCGAACGACGAAAAGTAAACGGTCACGTTCCGGGGACCAGCTACGCGCCTCAAGGTGGGGACGTCGCTATCGATCGACGCGGTGATGAGCTCGGCGCGGCCCTGGAGGAGCAACGGAAAGTAGATGCTGGGGTCCGCGGAAAGCCACGAAAGGTCCGAGGGCGGGAGGCCCTTGAGGTCGTAAATAATGGGCAGCACCACACGAGCGCTGTCGGTTTGCGAGGCCGCGATGGTCCGGCGCGCGATCGATTCCGGGGTGGGATAGGGTTTCAGAGACGCGAGGCCGCTCGGGCTCGCGTCCATGTAGACCCCGAATGCTTTCACTCGCGCACCCTTGCCGATCGATTGCACCACCGGGGCCGCCTCGGCGATGCCGAAGTCGGCTTTCCCGCCCTCGAGCGCCGCGATGACGAAGCCGCTTCCGGTTGCGGGCGAGATGGTGACGTCGAATCCCGCTTCGCGGTAGAACCCTTTTTCCAGCCCCACGAAGAACGGCGCGTGGCGCCCGAGGAACACGTAGTTCGTGAGGAACACGATCGGCTTCGGCTCCGCTCCGACAGCGAGAGAGAGGGCCAGTAGAACGATCAACGCGGCTCTTCCAGATAATCGTCGGGACGGAGCTGCCTCCAGTTCGGGGGCTCGGCGGTCTCGGGAAAGGAGGGGTCGAGAGGTTTCGTTGCGTCGATGCCGAGGCGCGTGCTCAAAAGCCGCGGCCCGCCCGCTCCCGCATGCCACGGTGGATAGCCCGTGGGGTCGACGCGCGAGATGTAGGACCCGGGAACCTGAAAGAAAGACTGATCGGCCTGGGTCCTTGTCATCACCGCCCAGAGCACTTTCGCGTCGTCGTAGATGTCGATGTCCTCGTCGACGACGATGGCGCACTTGAAGCGGTAGATGCCGAGAGCGGCGAGAGCAACGTTGACCCCGAGCCCCTCCATGTCTTTTCGGATCTGGACGTAGACGAGATTCCCCGAGCCGCAGACTGGCACGTGGATGGCCCGCACCTGGGGGATGAGGCGCCTCAGCTGCGAGAAGAGGGTCCCCTCCATGCCGAGCGAGAACAGAACCACGTGCTCGGGGCCAACGTTGAAAATATCGTGGAAGATGGCGTCTTTCCGGTGGGTGATCGCGGTGACCTCGAAGACGCGCGCTCGTTTCGGTGGGGCGTAATACAACCAGTAGTCCCCGAAGGGGCCGTCCTCTTCCCAGAGGTCGGTGCGAATCCTTCCCTCGATGACGATCTCCGCGTCCGCGGGAACCGGCACGTCCACGGTCTCGCAGCGGACGATGTCGACGGGCTCGCCGAGGAGCGCCCCCATCGTCCCGAGCTCGAACTCGCCGAGCTCGCCGCGCTGCTGGGAGGCCATGCCCATCGCCGGATGGTGGCCTACCACGATCGCTCCTTCGACCGGGACTCCGCGAGACTCCGCGCCGCGCGAAATCTCGGCGGCATGGCTCAAAGGAGCGAGGTTGATCGTGAGAGTCCTCGGCGAAAGCAGGAGATGGCGGTAGATGCCGCCGTTCAGCTTCCCCGAGATCGGGTCGCGAACGACGGTCATTCCCGATGTGAGGTACGGACCCGCGTCCTTCTCGCAGTGAGTCAGGAGCGGAAGGACTCCGAGGTCGGCGCGCTCACCCGTCAGGACCACGTCCTTAACCGGTCCGCTCGCGACCTCTCGGGGCGGAATCGGGTGCTCCTGCGCCGATGCGAAGCGGGAGACGACGTCCTCGGGCGACGTGTCGAGCGCGAGCGCGAGATGCTGCTTGCTGGCGAAGAGATTCACCACGACCGGCATGGTGTGGCCTGCCACTTTCTCGAACCAAAGGATGGGAAGCTCCCGGTCGGCCTCGAGCCGTTTTTGAAGCGCCGAGACCTCCCACAGGGGGCACACTTGTCTTTTCACTCTTCGAAGGAGCTTCGGCGCTCGCTCCTCGACGAGGCGCAGGAAATGACGGAGGTCTTTGGTCACCGGGAGAGTTTATCGCGGGGGAAGCTCGCGGCGAAGAACAGCATCACCCCGAGCGCGAATGCCCCCGGAAGGAACCAGAACGTCTGCCACGAGGCGAGGACGCTAGGATCGGGAACGATCGCGTTGAAGACCCACCCGGAGACCTGAGCCCCGAGGAGCATCCCGACGCCGTAGGTGACGAGCACCAGGAAGCCCTGGGCCTGCCCGCGGATTTCGTCCGTCGATTTCTTGTCGATGTAGACCTGTCCGGTGACGAAGAAAAAGTCGTAGCAAATTCCGTGGAGCAGGATCCCGAGAAGAATGAGCGGGTGACTTCCTCCGGTCGCGGCGGAGGCGAAGAGGAAGTAGCGGAGAACCCACGCGGCCATTCCCGTGACCAGCATCCACTTGACCCCGAGGCGGGCGAAAAAGAGGGGCATCGCCACCATGAACAGGACCTCGGACATCTGGCCGAAGGACATCTGGAACGCCGGGCTCTTGAAGCCGGCGGCGCTCACGTAGACCGGAGCATAGGCGTAGTAGGCCGAGAGCGGGATGCAGATCAGAAGCGAGCTCCAGATGAAGATGTGAAACGGACGGCTCGAGAGCTTCGAGAGCGCGTCAAGGCCCGCGATGGCGCGGAAAGTCGGTCTCGTCGCTGCCGCCTTCGGAGGGGTGTGAGGAAGCGTCAAGGAGTACACCGCCATGAGGATCGACGCCGCGCCCGCGATGTAGAGAGGAATCGGAGTCGCGTCGGCGCCGAGGACGGCGCTCACCAGCACGTTCGCCGCGATCCAGCCGAGAGTTCCGAAGACGCGAATGCGCGGAAACGTCTTCTCCTGGTCCTCGATGTGATGGAACGCGAGCGAGTTCGCAAGACCGAGGGTCGGCATGTAGAAGAGCACGTGAAGCAGAAGAAGCAGGATGAAAAGGACCGCTGAGTGCGTGGTCAAAGGCGCCGCCAGGATCGCGAGCCCTCCGAGTAAGTGGAGGACGGCGAGGACCTTTTCGGTGGCGAAGAACCGGTCGGCCACCATTCCCAGAAAGAAGGGAGACACCACGGCGGCGATAGGGCTCACCGTGTAGGCCCAGTAGATGACGCCGGTGAGGCCAATCTCGGTCATGTAGTTCCCCACGGTGACGTACCAGGCGCCCCAGATGAAGAACTGGACGAACATCATCAGTCCGAGTCGGGTGTTGATGCGTGGGCTCATGGGGCGTGATTGTACGAGATCTGCGATAGGACCGACCCGTACATCTTTCATTTTCCCGACGGGAACGCTTCGATCCCGAAGCTTCTCGTGCGCTCTCTCATCCCCGCGGTCGCTTCCGGCAGCACTATGGACGACGTGGTGGAAGCTCGGTTCGACTACGGGAAGCTCGACGAGGAGCGATCGAGGTCGCGAACTCCGACGCCGGTGGCGAGGCCTACGTCGACTGCGCCATCGATCAGGCCTACCGAGCGGTCGAGGAGATTAACGTCCCATCGCGTACTCGAAGCTCACGGTAAATCGCGAGGGGGGGCTCCGCTTGAGAATGACGTCCTCGGGCGCGATGCCCGGATCCTGCCAGCGGAACGCGAGGTTCATCTCTCGATTCAGAAACGCGGTCAGGCTCACTTCTCTGGAGACTCCGCGGATGCCGCCGGAGTAGTCGTTGTCTCGAACGAGGATCTCGGCCAACAGGAACTCGACCGAGTCCTCGCTTCGCAGAAGCGGCAAGCCCACGGGCCAGGGAACGCCGACGAACGCCCGATAGCCTCGGCGCTCGATCCCGGAGACGGAGTCCTCGCCGAGCTCGATCTCGAAGCCGAGCTGGGGGACGTTCCGGTCTCGAACCTGCGCGCGGTAGAGCTCGTCGAGAGCTTCTTTCAGCTCGAGGCGGGCGGGCGAGAGCCCGAGCCGCTCGCGAAAACGCCGCAGCCCTTCGAGGTCGTACACTCGCCTCTCGTTGTACCCGAGGGCGTTCGCTTTTCTCTGGAGCTCGAGGATGCGGGGGGTCGCCTCGCTTCGGCGCGCAAAACGGTGGCGTCTTGCGAAGAAGACGACTCCGATGCGGTAGTCGTCCTCGAACCTCAAGACTCCAGGCTCCCAGCGTTGGAGCGTTGACGCTCGAGCGAGGACGTGGGAAGAAACCTCGGCGTCGACTCCGACGGACGCGGTGAGCGCCCGCGCCGCGAGCCGCCCCGAGGTGCTCTCGTAGGATAGCCCGCCTTCGATCTCGAGCCGGTCGGGGTTCCACATAGTCGCGAAACGATAGCGCTCGACGTCGAGATCGAAACCGGCCTCGGTGCGAACGCGGGAGAAGCGGGCGTCGGCCAGCGCTTCGAGATGGTTCTCCCGCTGATACAGGAGACCGAGCGAGCTTCCGCGGAGCTCTCGATTCGGCGGCCCGAGAGGGGGAAGAATTCCGCTCCCCGCGAACTCCTCGACCGGCGACGAGGTGAAGAGGCTCTGGTCCAGATCGTGCGAGTGAGAGAGGAGGAGCTCGACGTCATTCGTGAGTCGAACCGAGCCCGCCCCGGAGACGGCCCACTCGCCGTCTTCATGAACGGCGCGGGTGCCGAGGACGAACCACGGAGCCCGGAACGAGCCTTCGATCTCGTAGCTCCCGTTCTCCTCCGAGACCCCGAGCTCGATCCTCTGGGTGTCGACGAAGAGACCGCGCCTTGCGCCTGTGACCTCGCCGCCGACGAAGAGGCTTCCTCCCACGCGGACGCGAGTCTCGAAGCTCGAGAGCGTACTTCCGTCGTCGGTGAACGTGTAGCGGAGATCCGCGACGCGGAAAGGTGTCGCTGCATCCGCGATCGGGGGCAGACGGAGGGGGCCCAGCGGGTACTCGGGGCCCTCGCTCCCCGCCCCGGCGAGAACCGCGAAGAGAGACGCCTTCAATAACGCCAAGGGCTGGGACCGAAAGAGGTGGCGCCGAGGATCCGAATATCTTCCTCGGTCGGGAAGTAGAGGGTGACGTCGGGAACCAGCTCTCGATAGGGGATTGGGGGGACACCCGCGAGCGCCTCCTCGACCCGTGAACGGAGCCAGTCGAGGGCGTCGGCAGACTCGGAAACGACTTCAATCGAGCCGTCGAGTCTGGGCACGAGGTCGATGAGCCGGAAGCCTTCGGGTTCCCGATCGTAAAGATCGAACCAGAAGATTCTCTCCGTCCTCGGGACCTCGCGCCGGATTCGATCGAACGTGGAGGTCATCCATTCGCGGTGTCTCGCCCCGCCGCGCACCGCGGACTCGGTCACCCACACCGGCTTCTCGGCGAGCTTCGCGACCTGCGCGAGAAACTCGGTGCTGTAAAGATGGAAGGCCACTCGGTCGCAATAGAGCTCGAGCCCGGCCTCGATCATCTCCCGCGACTGCAGAAGACCGGCGGCGCTTCCAATGGCAGCGGCAGAAACTATGGGGATCCCCGGGTTGTCTTCCTTCAAGTGATAGTACGCGGGCCGCAGAAATTCCCGAACGTAGGCGACGGGCGTGATTCCGAGAAAGTGCGTCGGCTCGTTCAGAATTTGAACCGCGAAGCGACCCGGAAGGGGAATCGCCGGAGAGGCAACGAGCACGCCGGTGTCGAAGATGTCGAGGTAGGTTTCGAGCACCTCGTCCCGAGCCGCAGGATTGGCGATGGCCTGGGCGAGATCGTACCCGGTGAATTGGCCGATCACGCCGAGGACGTCCATGCCCAGGGCCCGCGCCGCGCGGACGTAGGGAATGGCGGCGATGAAATCCGGCCCGAAGCGGTCGAACGAAAGCGTGAGCCGGACGTGCTCGAACCCGAGCTCGTAAAGAGCCCGTATCTGCGCGTCCACGATCTCGGGCACGATGAGCGGTGGGACGAGCCCGGCGTCGGGGTCGAGGCGACGAACGGGCTGGATATTGATCCCGCCATTCACCCGCGGTACCGCAACCGGAGCCGCCGTCTGGACACTGGCCCCTGCGAGACCGCCGAAGCCGAGGCGCAGGAAGTTCCGCCGGTCCATGCCAGACTTGCGCGAGCCCATCAAAACGATTGTAGCGTTCTCACCTCCACCGATCCGTTAGCTTGAACACGATCTCTCGCGATGGTGTCGTAGTAGCTTATGGGTTATTCTCCCGAAAGGAATGTAATGACACATGGATCTTAAGCTACTCCTTTCCACGTTCAGTCTGGTTTTTCTCGCGGAGCTCGGAGACAAGACACAACTCGCAACACTCAGTCTCGCGGCCTCCGGCAAGTCGCGGCTGATGGTGTTCGCCGGCGCGTCCTTCGCCTTGATCGTGACGAGCGGGCTCGCCGTACTTGTCGGCGAGGCCGTGACTCGTGTGATTCCGGCGGCGTGGATACACCGCGCAGCCGGAGTCGCCTTCGTGGTGATGGGAATTCTGCTTCTGCTCGGGAAAGACTAGTCTGTCGAGCGTGCGCCGGTCGGTCAGTGGCGCGTCGCCACGGCGGAGGCACGTAGCGCGAGGTAGTCCACGAGCTTCACGAACGGGTCGAATCCCACCACCTTCTCCGCATCGGTGACGAAGTTCGAGAGCGCGTTGATGTCGTAGTAGTAGATCTCGCCGTCGCGGTCGTCGACCAGGTACTCCACTCCACCGACGTCGAGATGGGCGGCCTTCGCGATTCGAAGCACGTCGCGAATGACCGCGTCCTCGGGCCGATAGCCCTCGACCTTGATTCCGGAATCGACGGGGCAGAGTCCTGCGCCGGGCGACGGATTCTCATGGCAGATATCCGCGGGGCAGAGGTTGAAGCCCGACCCCGCCTTCGGATACACGCGGATGGTGTAGAGGAACTCTCCGTTCAGAACCTCGACGCGGACGATGTGTCCTCCTCTGGCCGGGAGCACTTCCTGCATGAGAGCGGTGTGGTCGCATCCGAGATCGAGAGTTCCATCCGCCGCGGCCTGCGCGAGCTCCGCCTCATCGTCGAACTTGCGAATTCCGGCGCCGCTTCCGCCGACGTTCGGCTTGATCAAAACGGGGTACCGGAGCCCGGAGGCGGCCTCGACCGCGAGGCCGGTGTTGTTGATGACCCGGGTCGGAGGATGGCGCAGGCCGAGCTTTCGCAGGATGGCGAGCTGCACCGTCTTCGAGATCTCGACGGCGTAGGCGTCCTTTCCGTTCACGGTAGGGACGCCGAGCTCGTGGAGATACGACAAGTAGTGAAGCGTCGAGAAGATCGCGTGGCCGCTCCCGCGCAGGAACGCGGAAGGGCTCATGCGGTTCACGACCAGCGAGTACTGCATGACGGCGTCGGGGTCGAGCCGGAGCTCGCCCGCGTGGATCGCGTCGTAGGCGAGCCCTCGACGGTTCAGCTCGCGAAACAGAGGCCGGAACCACTCCGGATGCTCGTAGAGGATGCCGATCGTCTCCATACCTCACCTCGAAAATGAAAAAGCCGCCGCCCAATGTCCCTTCAGGAGGGCACCGAGCGGCGGCTTCGAAGCTTTTCTTGCTTGGCTAGGTTTCGCTCTTGTCGAAACCTGCACCCCCGCTCGACGAGCGACAACAACAACAACGCCGGCGAGCGGGGCTCGAGTTCATTTCGAAACCAGTATGGCTTGAAGCTTCAGGCGGCGCAACTTGCTCGCTCCCCGGCCGTCGATTACCATCCAGAGAGTGGGAGACGAGCTGAAGACCGGCGCCATCGATCTTACCGGCGAGAGGATCCATTGGGACCTCGAAGGGGGGATGAGCTACGCGAGCTATCTCCAGCTGGAGAAGATCCTGGGCGCCCAGAGCCCAATCTCCGGCCACCACGACGAGACCCTCTTCATCGTCATCCATCAGGTGTCGGAGCTCTGGATGAAGCTCTCGCTCCACGAGCTCCGGGCCGTCGTTCGCCAGATTCAGCAGGACGAGCTCGATCCCGCGTTCAAGATGCTCGCCCGAGTCGCCCGCATCCAGGCGCAGCTCGTCTACTCCTGGGACGTGCTCTCGACGATGACCCCCTTCGATTACGCTTCGTTTCGCGGGGAGCTGGGGAGAAGCTCGGGCTTCCAGTCCGCTCAGTACCGGGCTCTCGAGTTCCTCCTCGGGAACAAGAACCGCGAGTTGATCGAGGTCCACCGGAGCGACGAGACAGTGTACGAGGAGCTCCGGAAGGAGCTCGTGAAACCGAGCCTCTGGGACGAGACGCTGCGGATGCTTTCGCGGCGGGGGCTCGACATCCCCGGCGAGTACGTCGAGCGCGATTGGGCCGAGCCCTACGTGCCCCATCCAAAAGTGGAGGCGGCCTGGCTCGCCGTCTACCGCGACGTGACCACGCACTGGGACCTCTACGAGCTTGCGGAGAAGCTCGTGGACCTCGAGCAGAAATTCCAGCAGTGGCGGTTCGCGCACATGAAGACCGTCGAGCGCATCATCGGATACAAGCGGGGAACGGGCGGCAGCTCCGGCGTCGGCTACCTCCAGAAAGTGCTCAGCTTGAAATTCTTCCCCGAGCTCTGGTCGGTGCGGACCTCGATTTAATCTCCGCGAAACCCATGACCGAGCTCACCCGCGAAAAGATGACCTCCTTGGACGAGGCCGACCCGCTCCGATCGTTTCGATCGGAGTTCGATCTGCCGGAAGGTGTCCTCTATCTCGACGGAAACTCTCTCGGGGCGCTTCCCAAGAAAACGGCCGCGCGTCTCCAGCAGATCGTCGCCGATGAGTGGGGCCGGGACCTCATCCGGAGCTGGAACGCGCATGACTGGATCCGGTATCCCCGCCGCGTAGGCGACCGCATCGCGAAGATCCTGGGCGCCGTCCCGGGTCAGGTCGTCGCCGCGGACTCGACCTCGGTCAACCTCTTCAAGCTTCTGGGCGCCGCGGTGGGACTCGGAAGCGGCCGAACGCTAATCCTCTCGGAGGAGGAGAACTTCCCGACGGACCTGTACGTCGCCCAGGGATTCTCCGAGCTCCTCGGCAGGTGCCGACTGAAGCTCGTGCCGCGTAAGGATCTCGCCGCGGCGATCGACCACGACGCCGCCGTCGTGACCCTCACCCACGTGGATTTCCGCACCGGGGAGATGCACGACATGCGGGAGCTCACAAGGCTCTGCCACGAGCGGGGCGCCCTCGTAGTCTGGGACCTGAGCCATAGCGCCGGCGCGGTTCCGCTTCATCTCGATCGCGACGACGTCGATTTCGCCGTCGGCTGCGGATACAAGTACTTGAACGGCGGTCCGGGAGCGCCCGCGTTTCTCTACGTCGCCGAAAAGCACCAGGGAGCGATCCATCCTCCTCTTTCGGGATGGATGGGGCACGAGGCGCCGTTCGCGTTCGATACCGACTATCGCCCGGCGCCGGGAATCGAGAGACATCTCTGCGGGACGCCGGCGATCCTCGCGATGGCCGCCCTCGAGGTCGGGGTCGAGATCGTGGCCCGCGCCGACATGGAGCAGCTGCGAGCGAAATCGCGAAGGATGGGAGATCTCTTCCTTCGTTTCGTGGAGGAGCGTTGCCAGGGCCTGGGACTCACTCCGGCGGGCCCCACTGATTCTGACAAGCGAGGGAGTCACGTCTCGCTTCGCCACCGACAGGGTTATCCCATCATGCAGGCGCTCATCGCCGAGAACGTCATCGGAGATTTCCGCGCTCCCGATATCCTGCGGTTCGGCTTCACTCCGCTCTACCTTCGCTACGTCGACGTCTGGGACGCGGTCGTGGTACTGAAGCGAGTCCTCGAAAGCGGAGTCTGGCAGCGCCCCGAGTTTCAGAAGCGACAGCTCGTCACGTGAACGAGACTCGCATCCTGGTTCTGGCAGGCAAGCCCGATGTCTACCTGGAGCCCATCCGCGCGCGATTTGCCGACGTCGTCCTCGAGAGCTGCCGCGATTATAGCGATCTCGAGGCGACCCTTCGCGACTTCCGCCCCGCGATCGTTCTCGCCGCCAAGATCGGAATTCCGTTTCCGAAGGAAACGCTCTTCGAATGCCCGTCGCTCGAGTGGGTGCAAACGGCATCGGCGGGAGTCGACCACCTTCTGCCCCTGAACCCGCAGGTGATGGTGACGTCCGCGTCGGGAATTCACGACGAAGTCCTGACGGACTACGTGATCTGTTCCGTCCTCATGTGGAACCTGCACTTCCCGAGGTTTTTCCAGCAGCAGCGAGAGCACGACTGGAAATCGACGGAGCTCGTTCCGGCGGCTGGCCAGACGCTTTCGATCCTCGGTCTAGGGGGCGTCGGGAGGCTCGCGGCGGTGAAAGCGAAGAAGCTCGGGATGCGGGTCCTTGGTTTGAAGGCTCATCCTTGCGAACCGCCCGACGGAGTGGACGAGGTTCACGGAGTCGAGCGTCTCTCCGAGGTTGCGCGCCAAAGCGATTTTCTCACGGTGACCCTTCCTCTCACGCCGAAGACGCGGGGCCTAGTGGATGAAAGAGTCCTGCAGTCGATGAAGCCCGGGTCGGTCCTGATCAATCTCTCTCGAGGAACCATCGTCGACGAGAACGCGCTCTCGAAGGCGCTCGGGGCCGGACCGCTCCGAGGAGCGGTAATGGACGTCTTCGCCGAGGAGCCTCTTCCGAAGGAGAGCGAGCTCTGGGATCTCCCGAACCTCGTCATCACCCCGCACACCGGCGACATCCAAGGATGGAGGGAGAAGGTCGGGGATCTCTTCTGCGAGAACCTCGCGAGGCGGCGCTCGGGCGAGCCTCTAAAGAACGTCGTCGATCCCGAGCGAGGGTATTGACGCTTGTCGGGGCAGAACTAATCCTTCGTAAGGTACGGATACCGGTAGTTCGTCGCAGGCACGAAGGTCTCCTTCACCGTCCTCATGCTCATCCAGCGCATGAGGTTTCCCGCTGAGCCGGCCTTGTCGTTTGTCCCGGACGCGCGGCTTCCGCCGAAGGGCTGCTGACCGACGACGGCGCCCGTGGGCTTGTCGTTGATGTAGAAGTTCCCGGCGGCTTGCCGCAGCACGGTATAGACCTTCTCGATCGCGGCGCGATCTTGGGCGAATACCGCGCCCGTGAGCGCGTAGGGCGAGGTCTGGTCGCAGAGCGCGAGCGTCTCCTCGAACTGGCCGTCGGGATAGACGTAGATCGTGAGCACCGGCCCAAAAATCTCCTCCTCCATGAGCTTGAACTTCGGGTTCGTGGTGACGACGGTCGTGGGCTCGATGAAGTAGCCCTTCGACGAGTCGTACTTGCCGCCGGTCAGGATCTTTGCCTCGGGGGATTTCTTCGCGTACTCGATATAGCCGGTGATGCTCTCGAAAGCGCCCTGGTCGATGACCGCTCCCATGAAGTTCGAGAAATCAGTGACGTCCCCCATCCGGATGGTCTCCACCTCGGCGACGAAGCGGTCCCTGAGCTCGTGCCACAGGCTTTCGGGAACGTAGGCCCTCGAAGCCGCCGAGCACTTCTGACCCTGGTACTCGAAAGCGCCGCGGAGGAGTCCGGTGACGACGGCTTCGAGCTGCGCCGAGGGATGCACGAAGACGAAGTTCTTTCCTCCGGTCTCACCCACGACGCGGGGGTAGGTTTTGTATTTCTTGATGTTCTTCCCGAGCGTCACCCACATGTCGTGGAAGACCTCGGTCGAGCCGGTGAAGTGGATTCCGGCGAGAGACGATTGATCCATTACCGGGCCTCCGACTTTCCCGCCCGAGCCGGGGATGAAGTTGATGACTCCATCGGGAAATCCCGCTTCCTGGAAGAGCTTCATCAGGTAGTAGCCGGAGTAGACGGCGGTCGAGGCCGGTTTCCAGAGAACGGTGTTCCCCATCAGCGCCGGGCTCGTCGGGAGGTTCCCTCCGATCGAGGTGAAGTTGAAGGGCGTCACCGCGAAGACGAATCCCTCGAGCGCCCGGTACTCGACGTAGTTCCACATCCCTGGTCCGGAGATCGGCTGCTGGGAGTAGATCTGCTGCATGTAGTGGGTATTGAACCGGTAGAAATCGACGAGCTCGGCTGCGGAATCGATCTCGGCCTGGTGCGGTGTCTTCGACTGGCCCAGCATCGTCGACGCGTTCAGGATCATCCGGTGCTTGCCCGCGAGGAGGTCCGCCATCTTGAGAAAGATGGACGCCCGGGCGCGCCAGTCCAGAACCGACCATTCCTTCCACGCGGCGGCGGCGGCCTTCTCGGCCTCCCCCACGATCTCCGCGTTCGCCTTGTGGAACCGCCCGAGGAGGTGCCCGTGGTCGTGCGGCACGCGGATGTCACCGAGATCTCCAGTGCGAATCTCCTTGCCCCCGACGAGGATCGGGACTTCGATCTCGGTCGAGAGCATTTCCTTCAGTTGAGCCTTGAGCGCTTTCCTCTCCGGTGTTCCCGGGGCGTAGCTGAGAAGCGGTTCATTCGTGGGCTCGGGAATGTGGATGACGGCGTTGGTCACTTTGCCTCCTGAAGGTACGGTTCGAAGGATTCAATTTTACTCCGAGGCGGGGATAGAATGACGGGCGAATGCAGGACGACGAGATCCTGTCGGAAGTGCTGGCGGCGGAGGGTCGAATCCGCTCCCACGTGCGGGAAACTCCCCTGGAGCTCTCGCCCTATCTGAGCGCTGAGGCCGACGCCGAGGTCTACCTAAAGCTCGAGAGCCACCAGATCACGGGCTCGTTCAAGCTCCGCGGGGCGATGAACAAGTGCCTTTCGCTCTCCAAAGCAGATCGCTCGAGGCCGGTCGTGACCGCGTCCTCGGGAAATCACGCCGGCGCTGTCGCCTACGCCCTCAAGGAGCTCGGGGGAACCGGCATCATCTATTTACCGTCCACGGTCTCGCGGGCGAAAGTCGATGCCCTCGAGCCGTACGGACCGTACGGACCCTACGGAGTCGAGCTCCGCTTCGTGGGAAGCGATTCCATAGAGGGCGAGCTCGAGGCGAAGCGCGTCTCCCGGGAGGAGGGCCTTCTCTACATCTCTCCCTACAGTGACCCGCAAGTCATCGGAGGGCAGGGGACGATCGCGGTCGAGATCGAGCGTCAGCTCGAGCGATTCGACGCGGTCTTCGTTCCCGTCGGAGGCGGAGGACTCATCTCCGGCATCGCCGGCTACTTCAAGGCGCGGAGCCCCTCGGTTCGCATCGTTGGATGCCAGCCGCATGCGTCGCGGGTGATGTACGAGTCTCTCGCGGCAGGACGGATCCTGGATCTCCCGTCCGAGCCCACGCTCGCGGACGGCACCGCGGGAGGACTCGACCCCGACGCCATCACCTTTCCCGTCTGCCAGCGGGATGTCGACGAGATGGTGCTGGTGAGCGAAGAAGAGATCGCGCAGGCGATGAGGCTCGCGATCGAGAAGCACTGCATGCTTATCGAGGGAGCCGCCGCCCTCTCCATCGCGTCCTTCCGAAAGATGCGTGCGGCCTATCGGGGACAGACCGTGGTCCTCGTCGTGAGCGGGAAGAAAGTGTCTCTCGATACGCTCAAGACTCTTCTCTAACTGCCCGTAGGGGTTTCCCAACAGGCGCGCAGCCATCCCCCTTGCGGAGGAAACCCGAACGCTATGCGGACAGGAGGTTTGCGCTCTCTTGAGTTCTGGCGTCATCCTTGCAGTAGCGAACCCGATGGACCCACAACCCATGGAAGGTGATCTCGGTCTGGGAACGCTCCCCTGGCTTCTCAGCCGACTGCATCAAGAGCAAAGCACCGGCGTCCTTCACATCCTCGTCGACGGCGAGGAACGGCGCGTCTACTTCAAGTGGGGCTTCGTCCTCTTCGCGAGCTCCCGGCTTCCCAAGGATCGGCTGGACCAGTGCCTTCTGAGGGAAGGGAAGCTCTCCCCGGCGACCGTCGAACAGGCGTACGCCGCGCAAAAGTCGACCGGGAGGAGGTTCGGCGAGTGCCTGGTCGAGATCGGCGCCGTCACCAAGGACGAGCTCCACGCCGCGGTAGAGCGTCAGGTACGCGACATCATCACCTTCTTGTTCTCCATCGCGCGAGGTCATTTTCGATTCGAGCCGTCCGAGGAGCCGCTGGACGGCGATCTGATGCTGGAGTTGCCGATGCAGCAAATCCTTCTCGATGGAATCCGCTCGATGACCGATCCTCTCGCTCTACGCATCGGCGTCGGGCCTATGACCGATGTCCTCCGCCTCGAGGGCCGGCGAGCGACGGGGGACGAGCCCCGGCTGAACGCGGCCGAGGCGTTTCTGCTGTCGCGAATCGACGGAAAATCGAGTGTCCTCGATCTCCTCGCCATCTCACCGCTCGGTGAAGTGGAGACTCTGCGGGGCCTCGCAGCGTTGCTATCTGCGGGAGTCGCGGCCGCGGAGCCTCCCCCGAGAGGTTAGAACCTCTCCTCGACGAAGGCGAAGGCCGCGCGCATCCCCATGGCTTCACCACCCTCCGGGCGTCCGGGCCGGGAGCTCCCGTTCCACGCCATGAGGTCGACGTGGACCCAGGGGATCCCGGAGGCGACGAACTCCTGAAGGAAGAGCGCCGCGGTGATGGCTCCGGCGAGAGGCGAGTCGGTCGAGTTCGTGAGGTCCGCGACCTTGCTCTCGATCTGTTTCCGGTAGGGTTTGAAGAGCGGCATCCGCCAAAGGGGATCGGACTCGGAGTCGGCGTTCGCGAGAAGCGCCTTCGCGGTCTCTTCGTCGTTGCAGAAGAGCGCGGGGAGATCGGCTCCGAGAGCGACCCGGGCCGCGCCGGTCAGCGTTGCGAAGTCGATGAGAAGCGCCGGAGTCTCGCTCGAAGCCTCGGTGAGAGCGTCCGCGAGGATGACCCGTCCCTCGGCGTCGGTATTTCCGATCTCGATCGTCGTCCCCTTGCGGCTCCGCACGACGTCGAGGGGCCGAAGCGCCGATCCCGACACGCTGTTCTCGACCGCGGGGATGAGGACGCGAAGGCGCACCGGGAGGCCGGCGTCTCGAATCATGCAGGCGAGACCCAGGACATGGGCGGCGCCGCCCATGTCCTTTTTCATCAGCTTCATGTTCGTCGCCGGCTTGAGATCGAGGCCGCCGCTGTCGAAGCAGACTCCCTTGCCCACGAGGGTCAACTTCGGGTGACTCGGATCGCCGAACTCGACGTCGATGAGCCGGGGCGCGCGCTCCAGCGCCGCCGCTCTGCCGACGGCGTGGACGGCGGGGTAGCCCTCCCGCAGGAGATCGTCGCCCACGATGACCCGAAACCGCCCGTCGTACTTCTTCCCGACCTCTTCGGCGGCTGACGCCAGCTCCGCCGGACCCAGATCGGACGCCGGGGCGTTGATGAGGTCGCGAACCAGAAACGTCGCCTCGGCCGCGGACTGGACGCGCTTTCGATCGCAGGTCTCGGGCCAGGCGAGGCGAGCGAGCTCTTTCTCCGAGCTTTTTCGCAGCCGGTCGAACCGATAGGTCCCCAGAGCGAAACCGAGAGCTCCGGCATCGGCGTCTTTCCGTCCGAGCTCACCGACGACGTGGAACGCTCCCGCGGGAAGCTCCGCCGGAAGGGCGGCCCAGTCCCAAAGGCTCGGCTCGTCCGCGATGCCGAGGACCACCTCGGCGATCTCACCGTCCCTTCCGGGAACCATGCGGTGCTTGCCCGCATCGAACTCGAACCGCGTCTGGTCGAGCCAGCGCTTAACCTCCGGGGGGGCTTCGGACAAGAAGCGGGCGTAATCGGTCTTGCGCAGAGGCCGGATCGGAACGGAGCCCGCTCCCGGGGAGTCCAGAAGGTGTGTCAATGCCATCGTACCTCTCAGATTCTCTTGAGCTGGGAGCGATAGAACGTGAGCTCGGTGATGGAAGCCTGGACGTCGTAGTAGGCGTCGTGCTTGTCCCCGGCGATCGGGTCTTGGCCGCGGTAGAGCTCCCGGATACTCTCCGGGCTTCCGAGTTTTTCGAACTTCTTCCCGCGATAGTGGAAGAGCCATTCGAGCTTGAGCGTGGTCACGTCGAAGAGCCGGTAATTCAAGTGCGAAAGAAAGCGCGGGAGAAACTTGCGCGCGAGAAAGTAATCGGCGTAGATGCTGTTCCCTGCGAGGACCGGACGCGCCCGGACGTTCGCGAGCCGGGTCTCGTCGAACGAGTCTATGTAGCTCGAAAGATGGGCGTCGACGTCTTCCGCGCTCCGCCCCTCCCGCCGGCAGCGCTCGAGAAGCGGGCGGTGGTTCTCCTTCATGTACTCGGAGATCTCCGCTTCGGGAGGCGGCGCCAGAAACGCGGAAAAGCCGTCCCGTCGAAGCAAGCCCTCCGGAACGTTCGTCGGCGTTCCCGGAAGCGGCAAGAGCGCGTCGTCGGTGACGATGAGGGCGACTTCGAGAAGGCGTGCGCGCTCGAGCTCGAGGGTGGTGTACTCGGTGTCGAACCAGCAGTAGAGACGACGCGGCTCCGTCATTCTTTTTCGAGAATGCTCAGGTATTCCTTCCACGGCCCTACCGCTTCGTCGTACTGGTAGGCGAGGACCCGGACGACCTGGCGAATATGGCCGAGGTCGTGAACCATCCAGGCGGCGAAGAGCTGGCCGAGGGTGACCGCCCCGAGCGCGGGATGCCTGCCTTTCCGCGCGAAATCCGCCGCCGTGAGCGAAAGGCCGCGCACGTAGTCGAGGTTGTCGTTTCGAAGATTGCGGAACTGGCCCAGGAGGTCGTCGATGCCGCGTCCCTCGATCGCCTCGCGGAAACCGAAGCGGTCGAACGGCGTGAACGCCTGTTCTTCTCCGCGCTCGAGAATGAGCCGGATCCGCGGAACCCAGTCGGTCTCCTCGCCGTGGATCAAGTGACCGAGGACGTCGCGCGGGCTGAACGTGTCCGGTCCTTCATTGGCGTCGAGCCAGCCATCGGAAAGCCCGTCGAGAAGCGACTGGAGAACCCCGGGCGTCCGCGAGAGGACTTCGAGAGTGCGCGGGAAATCGAAGCTCATCGGGGGGGTGGCGCCGCGTGCGGCGTGTTCGTAGTAATGATGACGATCGAGAGCAACATGCCGGCGATGCCGACCCATAGCCAAGGGCTTGCCCGAAGCGAGCCACCGGAGCTCCAAATCGTATAGAGCGCGGTGACCGTGACCGCCCCTCCGAAAACGATGGGCATCACCGTGTGGGGGATGCGGGCCCCGCCGCTGAACATCGCGAGCGTGAGAGTGAAAGCGCCGAGCGCCCCGAGGGCTCCCGCGATGACTCCAAACCGGCCTCCGGCGCCGACCTGGAAGGAATCGCCCTGAAACCACATCCCGATGAGGCCTCCCAGGACCGCGATGACCAGGTAGGCGACGCCGATGGCGACGTAGGGCTTGAAAGGCGACGTGTCGGCGACACGGGCTTTCCCGAGAATCGGACCGTAGAGCCCCCAGCACAATCCCGTGGCCAGCGCGAAAAGAACGGGGAGGTAGTTCTTCATGAGGGAAACTATACCGCATCCGTGGCCGAGGCGAATTTGGCCCGACCGCTGGTGGTCGCGGAAATCTCACCCGCGATTGCGGCGCTTTCCTCCTCGGTCGCGCGGACACCGAGGAGGACCCGATCGGCGTAGTCGACCGAGAGAATCTCGATCCCGAGTCGAGTCAGGACTCGCCGCGCGGTCTGCTCGTCGCCGTAGTCGAGCTGGACGAGGAGGGGAGAGCGCTTCGTCAGAGTTACGAGCTCGACCTGTTCCAGCACCCTGCTTGCCGTTCCCGAGTAGGCGCGCACCAGTCCGCCGGCGCCGAGCTTCACCCCTCCGAAGTAGCGCACGACCACAACCAGTGCGTCTCCGACCTTTCGCCGCTTCAGCACGTTCAGGATCGGTTTTCCCGCCGTCCCCGCGGGCTCACCGGCGTCGTCGAAACGCATCTTCGGGCCGGCATCGGGATTTCCGAGGACGTACGCAAAGCAGTGATGGGTGGCGTCGGAAAATTCGTTGCGGATCTTCGCGAGCTCTTTCTCAACCTCTTCGAGAGTCGAGACGGGTGCGGCGATCCCTGCGAATCGGCTCCTCTTGATCTCCTGTTCGAATCGCGCCGGCCCCCGGGGAGCGCGGTAGGAAGTGGTCAGGATGTGGCCGGCTCCACGGCCTCGAGGATGCCGCGAAGAGCTTCGTTCAGCCCACGTCTCATCTCCTCGCCGGCGCCCCGGAAGTGTCCCATGCGCACGATGACCAGATCGTGCGAGGGCACGACGAAGGTCGTCTGCCCTCCCGCGCCCGCCATGTAATACGCTTCCTTCGGAAGCGCGTAATCGCCTTTTCCGTTCACCCAGAAGAGACCGCCGTAAACGGGCTCCTTCCATCCTGGCGCCGGGGTCGAGACGAACTTGGCGAATCCTTCCGGCAGGATCCGCTCGCCGAGCCATACGCCGTCGCGAAGGTAGAGAAGTCCGAGCCGGGCCCAGTTGCGGGCGGTTCCGTAGTCGTACCCGGTGAGGAGGAAGTTCCCGTAGGGATCGGTCTCGAGGACTTGCTTTCGGATCCCGATGCGATCGAAGAGCGCTCGCTGCGGAAAGGTGAGGTAGTCCTCGCCGCGCTCGGTCACGATGCTCTTTACCAGATAGCCGAGTGTCAGCGGATCGGAGTTTCGATAGCGGCCCTCGGTGCCCGGCGGGAACTGGAGCGGCTTCCCATAGGAATACTCGAAGGCGTCCACCGCGCCCGTATAGATGAACATGTGATCGGGGTAGCCCTGGTCCTCGCTGTAGTCCGGATCCCGGGGGGCTGTGAAGTGGAGCCCGCTCGACATGTTGAGGAGATTCCGGACGGTGATGGCTTTTCTCGGGTCACCCTCTGCCTGCCACGCGGGAACGGGCGCGGGCTCGTCGAGCGAGAGGGCGCCTTCCCGGATCAGGAGCCCGATGAGAGTGGCGGTGATGCTCTTGCCCATCGACCAGCTTTCGAGCTGCATGTCTCGATGGGCGTCCTCGCCGTAGCGCTCCGCGACGATCTGGCCTTTGTGAAGGACGACGAAGGCCGCGGTGAGGCTCTTCGGGTCTTTGAACGCCAGCCCGACCGCGGCGTCGAGCTTGTCTTTGTCGACCCCCGCGGGGAGGCTCGAGGGGAGGACGTCCCCCATCGGCCAGTCCTGAGTGGTGGAGTCGGGAAGAGTCGTGGTGACGGCGGTCGGCTGGAAGAAGACGCCGTCCTCGCCCTCGGGAATGATGACGCAGCCCTGATCGCCGAAGTACCGCGCCTCGCGGGTCAAGAGGTCGCGAAGCGTGACTCGAACGGCTTTTCGATCGTGGTCCACGGAGATATCGGTGATTTGCTCGAAGTCCTCCTCGGGGACGAGGAAATAGCCGCTGACGTTTCGGGCGTCGTCGAGCTTTCGGCCGGAGACGAAAACCGCCGAGCAAAGAACTTTGGCGTAGCCGGCGATCCCGAGGTTACTCGGGGTGACGCTCGGAGCGTAGGGAACTTCATCGATCGGTCGGGATTCGGCGGCCTCGTCCACGGCGGGTGGAGGCGCGGCGCAGCCGGCGGCCAGGAGGGCGATGAGCGGGAGCCAGTGCTTCATGTCGAATCACCTCGGAGGGATTCTAACTCCGGGGATTGCTATATTGGGGAGCGTGAGCCGAATCGAGCGGGACAGCATGGGGGACATCGAGGTTGCCTCCGACAGGCTCTGGGGTGCTTCGACCGAGCGCTCACGGCGAAACTTCCGTATCTCGACGGAGCGCATGCCGGAAGCCCTGATTCGTTCGCTGGTACTGGTCAAGAAGGCAGCTCTGTCCGTGAACCGCGATCTGGGTCTCCTCGATGCCGATAAGGCCGCGGCAATCGAGAAGGCCGCGGACGAGGTCCTCGAGGGAAAGCACCCCGACGAGTTTCCTCTTCTGGTCTGGCAAACGGGAAGCGGAACCCAGACCCACATGAACGTCAACGAGGTGCTCGCGAACCGCGCGAGCGAGATCCTCGGCGGCAAACGCGGTCCCGGAAGGCTCGTCCACCCGAACGATGACGTGAACCGCGGCCAGTCGTCGAACGACGTCTTCCCAACGGCGATGCACGTGGCCGCGGTCGAGGCTCTCCGCGAGCGCCTTCTTCCCGCGCTTCAGCGCCTCCGGGATGCGCTCGCTTCGAAGTCGGGAGAGCTCGCCGACATCGTCAAGATCGGACGAACGCATCTCCAGGACGCGACCCCCTTGACCCTCGGGCAGGAGTTTTCCGGCTACGTCTCTCAGCTCGACCACGGGATCGTCCGTGTCGAGCAGTCGCTCCCGCATTTGCTGGAGCTCGCCATCGGGGGGACGGCGGTCGGAACGGGGCTCAACACTCATCCGGAGTTCGGCGAGCGCGTGGCGACAAGGCTCTCAGAGCTGACGGGACATCCTTTCGTCTCGGCCTTCGTCTCGGCGCCCAACAAGTTCGAAGCGCTCGCGTCCTGTGACGCCCTGGTCTTCGCTCACGGAGCGCAGAAGACCCTGGCCGCGTCCCTCATCAAGATCGCGAACGACATCCGCTGGCTCGGCTCAGGGCCTCGCGCCGGCCTCGGAGAGCTGCTCCTCCCCGAGAACGAGCCGGGAAGCTCCATCATGCCGGGAAAGGTCAACCCCACGCAGTCCGAAGCGCTGACCATGGCGGGGGCGCGGGTTTTTGGAAACGACGTCGCGATCAATTTCGGAGGCGCCTCCGGAAACTTCGAGTTGAACGTGTTCCGGCCCATGATCGTCGACGCGTTTCTCCAGAGCGCGCGCCTTCTCGCCGACGGGTGCGAGAGCTTCCGAGAGAACTGCGTCGAGGGCATCGAGCCGAACCGGGAGCGGATCGCGGAACACTTGAGAAGCTCGTTGATGCTGGTCACGGCGCTCGCGCCGCACATCGGATACGACAAGGCCGCCCACATCGCCAAGAAGGCGCACGAGGAGGGGACCACGCTGCGCGCCGCCGCCCTCGCTCTCAACTACGTGAGCGCGTCGGAGTACGACGCCTGGGTGGACCCGAAGAAGATGACCGGACCGAGCGGTTAGTTAGGCGGGAGCTACGCCTTCACCAATCGTCCAGGGAGCTATTGCTCAACGTCATCGAGACCTACTTCCGGCTCACTGCCTCTGCATACGCTGACTGGGCGGCCTACAATCCTTGGCCTGGTCAATCTTCGTCGTCCTGGTCAAGAGCGCAAACGACAGCCAACTTCATTTCTCAGAAGCTATCTCTCTGCGGAATCGCAGGTTGACTCCTCCGGTTATCGAAGGCAAGTGGCGTAGAAACACAAACCACAGAAAAGAGTTGGCCGCCATCTCCATCGCCTCTTCGATCGATTTGGAAAAATGGCGAACGGTATTGAAATCGGAACTTCCGAAACGAGCTCGAGTCCAGGGATCGATGTCGTAGTGTTCAACCAGCCAGGTGAAGGCGTTCCATGGATGATCGTCATCGAGCCCCTCCACGAAATCCAATCCGACGGCGACGGCCAGAAGACATAGAGCGGCTGCGAGAAGCGTCCGCAAAGAACCTTCGCGGAGCTCGAGCCACGAGAAAACTAGGGTGAAGAACCCAAGGGCAGCGAAGAGGGGTAGGAAGAGGAGCTGCCAGGTGTAGCTCGGAAAGAAGCCGAGTGAATTACCGGCTGCCACGGACGCCGTCTTGAAAGCGGTCCCGAGCCGTTCGTGAATTTGCGCTCCGTCGTCGACGGCCATGTAGGTGAAGAAGACCGCCAGAACGAGCCAGCCGGTCACTCTCCACCGCGGGTAGTCTGACCGCCTCAGGATCGCATAAACAAACCAGAGCGTGAGGGCGATCAGGAACGCTTGGGTGACGGCAAACCAAGAAGCCAGGCTGTCTTCGCGCGCGATGTTGAACATGCGACGAAGGGCCCCGGTCTCGGTCCATTTTCCGTAGTTGATGTGGTAGTCGAGGACGACGAAGGCGAATTCGGCAAGCAGGCAGAGCCCTAGCACCCTCCGCGCCAGCCGTGTTGCGTCGACCTGCAGCTCAATGGGCGACGAATGCGAGCCAGCTCGGGAGGTCATCGTTACCTTCCAGTGACGATCCCGCGGAAAGATCTCGGCTGCATGAACCGGCAGTGATCTCCAAGCCTTACCCCTGGCTGCTAGCCGCCGGTGCTCCCACTTTCCGTCTCACTTTCGTCGTCGGACGACGGATCGTCGTCGTCGGACGTCTGATCGTCCGATTTCCTGTCGTCGTCGGAACCGTCGTCGTCGTCGCATTCCGGGGCGGACGTGTTTTCGTTGTCGTTGATTCCCTCGACGAGCCTTTCGAAGTTGTCGAGCTCTCCTGGGCTCGGCGTTCCCTTCGCGCTTTCGACGGCGCGGTCGAAAGCGTCGCCGACGTTCTGGAACTCCTCTTCGTCGAGGGGCGTGCCGCGGTTGAGTCCGGCCGCCAGGTTCAGCGCCAAAGCGGCGAGCTCGCGAAGGAAGCGTTCGCGGCCGCTTCCCCTCCTGCAGACCGCATCGGCCACGCCTTCCGCGGTCTCGAGCTCGGGAATGCCGGACAGCATGCCGGCAGCCTCGCCGGCATGCTCGAGAAATTGAGCTTCATCCAACGTACTGCTTCGCCCTTGGCGCGCCTTGCACCAAAAGCTCGGAGAGCGGGCGCACGAGACGCTGAAGTCGACCTGGTCTCTACTGGCACTCACGAGCACCACCCGCAAGTCGACGGTGAGCTCGACCACGATGCGGATCTCCTGGTTCGGACGAACGTCGTCGAGATGGATCTCCCCCACAACGCGGACTTCGTTCCTGAAGACCAACGTGACGTTACCGTCGGGAATCCCCTCCAGGGTGAAGGTGCCGTTCGATTCGACGGCGGTCTCGATAGAGGCGTCTTGCCGGACGTGAACGGTCATACCGTCGTACGTCGTCTGTGGAGCGGCCCTGAGACCGGACGCGGTATCGCCCTCCGAAACGAAACTTCCGGAAACCCGGCTTCCCATGCCGTCGAACCCGTCGAACGAGCCCGTGGGGCTGAAGTCGCAAGCGAGTGCGAACGCGACCAGGAGCCCTCCTCCGAGAAACATGAGCTGGTGGCGTATAGACATTGTCAACCTCCAAGTTGGCGCGAGCGAGACCGCATGTTCTGGGGTATCGCTATTCTGTGGTGTTCTGGCTGGAGACGCAGTGCCATGGATCACTCAGAACACGACGCCCATCGTGAGTTTGAAGTCCGGAGTTTCGCCAAGCCCCACGCGGGCTTCGACGAGATACCGGCGGGTCGCCGAAGACTGGTGTCCGGCGCCAGCCCACTCGAGACCGCCGACGACGTTCAAAACGGGCTCGATATCGAGGCCGCGGGCCTCGCCGACACCATTGGTGACGTCGATGAAGTTGAGGCCGAGTCCGCCGCCGGCGTAGGGGCGCCACTTCTTTCCGGAGAAGGGGTACAGCGCGTCGAAATTCGCGGCGCCGAGTCGAACGCCGTTCCCAAACCCAAGATCAAAGCTGGGGCGGAGAAGCCACTTTTTGAAGGTTCCCGCCTCGAAGGATAGGCCGCCGTGGAACTGATCCGGGTTGGCGCTCAATCCGCCGCGGAGACCGAAATTTTGAATCCCGAGCTCCGCAGCGATGCCGGGTCGAGAGCTAAGCCCGAGGATCGCGAGGCCCAGAAGAAATAGGCGAGATCGGTTTCTCATAGGCTCGACTCCTTTCAAGTGATAAAGAGAAGTACGCCTCTGAAAAACGGGGCACTGCGAGGAAGGCGTACTAACCTTTGAGTGGTGCGAAGACCATGCCAGATGCGAGCAAATGCCCATCGGAAGGTCTAAGAGGTTGGCGATATTGGACTTTTGGGTAACCGCGAAGGTCGCTCCATCCTCGCCCAGGAATAGACGTTGTAGGGATGTCCCCACTGAGACTGTCATTTTCAGTGCGATGCGCGTTCGGCGGGTCTCGAGATTCTCCGTCCTCGCCGCGAGGGCGTCGATAAAGCCTCTCGTATCGTTTCCAGAACTCCTCGTCCGGGGAATCCCCTAGAAGGGAGAAGTTGTAGTTCTTGCTGCTGAGAAGACCGAGCATGTCGTCCTCATAGGTCTGTACCGCGAGCCCCCGGGAGCTACCGACGTCGATGGCTCGAATGTGCTCGAAACGCCACTGCCAACGGCCATGGCTTTTCGAGCTGTACTCGATGCCGTCCTGGCGAAGCGTCAATCGCCCGGTGCACGAACCAAGACGATGACCGTGCTTTGCGGCGAGCTCGAGAGGAAGCGCCGGCAGGACGAGCTCGGAGCTCACCTCGAGAAGAAGGCCCTCGGCGCTTTCGAAGTCGGGGTCCCTGTCCAGGAGTTCCTCGAGCTTCCGTTCGCTGAGCTCGAAATCCTTGTTCTTGGCGGCGGTTGAAGCATCGAAGAAGAGCTTCCATTGAACGAGCTCTTCACGGAAGAAAAAGACTGCCGAGAGGAAAACGAAGACGATGGCGCCGATGCGCCATCGCAGCGAGTGCGGAAGTCTGTCCTTGATGAGCGACATCGCTCGGAAGGAGCGAGCCGTCTTCTCCGTTTCAGGTGTCGCGAGCTCCGGCGACGGCCCCTTCACGGAGAGGTCCTCGGGTCCCCCGTGGCATTCGCCAACGATGGAACGTGCTGTCACCTGAGTGCGCGCGCCGAGAGACAGTGAACGCCTGGGAGTCACCCCTTGTTTCACGGCGAGCAGGTCGTCCGCGAACTCGTCCCCTGAGGAATAGCGCTCTTCGACAGATTTCATGAGCGCGCGGGCGATCACGCCATCGAGAGCGGGGGGAACGTCCGAGACCACCTCCGAAGGCGGTCGCGGGTCCTTGTAGAGAATCTGGCTCGCAATCGCGGCGAGCTCCATCCCCTCGAAAGGACGCTGGCCCGCCACGAGGTTGTAAAGAAGCACTCCGAGCGAGAAAAGGTCGCTTCGACCATCGAGAGCTTCCCCGCGCAATTGCTCGGGCGACATGAAGAAGGGCGTTCCAATGATCACGCCGGTCTGGGTGAGATTGCCCGTCGGGAGCTTCGCGATTCCGAAATCCGTGATCTTGGGCACGCCCTGCCGGGTGATCATGATGTTGGCCGGCTTGATATCCCGGTGCACGATGCCCTCCCGGTGCGCAACGTGGAGCGCTCGCGCGAGGGAAATGACCCAGTCGACCGCTTGCCGCCAGCCGATGCGACCCTCTTTCTCCAGTCGCTCGTTCAGAGGGTCACCGTCGATGAGCTCCATGGCGATGAATGGCGTGCCTGTGATCTCGTCGGTGGCCGCATCGTAGGTGACGACGATATTGGGGTGGATGAGCTTTCCGGCGGTGCGCGCTTCCTGAAAGAACCGCTTCAGAAAGGTCGCGCGTTCCGCCTCCGAAATCGAGTCGGACAAGATCACGGTCTTGAGGGCGACAGGGCGGTCGATGACGGGATCGTGGGCCCGGTACACGACGCCCATGCTTCCGCGTCCGATCTCGCCGCGGATTTCATAGCGGCCCAACGTTCTATAGGTCACAGGCTCGATCGACATGCGTGCTTTGCCCGACTCTCCCTGCTACACTGAACCCATTCCCCACTCGATCCCGGAGGTTAGGAAGCATGGCCGCTCGATGCTCGCACTGCGGAAACTCCGTCGAAGAAGAGGATCTGCCGAGAATGATCGGCGCCCAGGTCCGCTGCCCTCGGTGCCAACAGCTCATGGAAATGCCGGCAATGACCATGGCTTTCAGCGATCCCGACGTCGTCCCCACGGTCTTCGCCTCGAAGGACTCGGGAGGAGCACTCTCCCCCAACAAGAGATACGCGCTGGTGGTGCTGAACGGGAAAGAGCCCGGCAAAGTGATCCCGATCGAAAAGGCGCGGGTGACGATTGGGCGGTCCGGCTGCGACGTCGTTCTCGACGATACGGAGCTGTCGCGCCAGCATGCATTGATTGCGATCAGCGGCGCCGGCGCGCGCCTGGAGGACCTCGGGAGCACCAACGGGACCTACGTCGGTGAGACCCGCATTCAACAAACCTCTCTGGAGGACCGCTCCGAGTTCCGCATGGGCGCACACGAGCTGTTGTTCGTGATGACCGACCGAGAGGGTCCACCCCAATCTATCGGTTGAGAGTGGAGACGACATCAGCGAGCTAGCCTCTCGTACCTCGACCAGTCCTCGTCTCTCATGGGATTTCGGAGCTCGAACCGGTAGTTCTTGGGCTTTCCGAGCCCGAGCACCTCGGTCTCGTAGGTCTCGAGGTTAAAGACCGATCGTCCTTGCCTTTCCATGAGGCGAATCTCATCGAACTTCCATTTCCATTCGTGGTCTTTCGAGGAGAAGCGGGTGCCCCAGGCTGCCAGCGTCAGGGTGCCCGTGCATTCACCGATGCGGTGTTTGTGCTCGGCGCGAAGCGAAATGGGCAAGGTCTTCTTCCAGAGCGCATCATTGACCTGGACGAGGAGCTCGGATGCGCCCTCGAAGGAGGGATTGGCTTGCAGAAGGGCCTCGAGCTGGCGCTTGCTTCCATCGAGGTCTCCGTTTTGGAACGCGGCCCTTGCACGATAGAAGAGATCCGCCTCCGAGGGCGCCGGAGCGGGAGCGGGCTCGACTGGAGGCGCTGGGCCTCCCGCGCGATCCGGACCTCGCTCCTCACCGCGGAGCCGCTCGTTCACTTTGACGAGAAGCTCCGGCGCTCCGTCGAAGCCTGGGTTCCTGCGAAGGAGTTCCTCGAGAGCCGCTTTGCTTGTATCGAGCTCACCCCGTTCGAAAGCAACACTGGCTTCGTGATAGAGCTCGGCGTCGCTCCCTTGGACTTCAGCGCCCGTCGACGTTGCGTCGGAAACCGGGCTCGGCCCCGACACCGTCGTGGGCGTCGTCACTTGCTGCTGAGGGACGCTGTCCGTAGCCGAAGGTTCTCCTCCAAAGAAACGAACGGCGGCGAAAAGCGCGACGGCGAGGCCCGAAGCAGCGGCCAATCCCCAACGGATACCATTGCGCCGGTTCCGGCTTCGGTCCCCGGTAACGGCGGCGGCCTGGCCGACCTTGGAGCCCCATCCCGAAAGGCCCGTGGGTTTGGTGTCCAGAGGCTTCGGCGGACCCGATGACTCTCGAGCCGACGAGGCGGTCGGGGCCGGCACAACGCCGCTGTCGGATTGCCGGTCGTGGGGAGGAGAGGTTAGCGCGCGCTTCAACTCATTGGCCGTCGCGAATCGTAGAGCGGATTCCTTCGAAAGACAGCGAACCACGACCGCGCTCAAATCGCTCGGAATCGTGGGGTCGACGCTCGCCGGCGGCGGGGGATCCTCGAAAAGAACGGCTTTCGCGATGGCCGCGAAGGAGTCGCCTCGAAACGGCAGTGTGCCGGTGAGCATTCGGTACAGCACGATGCCAACCGCGAAGAGATCGGTTCGTGCATCGATGACGCCTTTGGAGAGCTGCTCCGGGGCCATGTAGTTGGGACTTCCCAGGACGTCGTCGGCCTGAGTCATTTCGGATCCCACGACATGGGCGATCCCGAAGTCCATGATTTTGACGGCTCCACCAGCCGTCACCAGGATGTTCGCGGGCTTGATGTCCCGATGGACGATCCCTTTCGAATGGGCGAAGGCCAAAGCGTCGAGGATTTCGGCGGCGAGCCGTAGGATTTCCTCGTGCTCGAGCTTCTTAACTTTGAGAATTTCCTGGAGCGTCTCGCCCTCGATGTACTCCATGACGATGAAGGGCGTCGCCTCGTCGGTGTGTCCCACGTCGAACACGGTGACGATTCCCGGGTGGGTGAGCTTTCCGGCGGACTTTGCTTCCCGGTAGAAACGTTCCCGATACTTTTCGAGCTCCGACGGACCGAGCTGGACGGCCGTCTGGATCAGCTTGATGGCGACCATTCGATCGATCGCGGGGTCCTTCGCCAGGTAAACGGCGCCCATCGCCCCACGACCGAGGACTCCTTCCACTTCGTATCGCCCGATCGTCTTCGAGACCGTGGCTACGGAAGGGCTCGACATCGCGATCTCTGGCGATGTGGTCTTCGGTCCTGCGAGACTTACCTTTGTATTGTCCACTCTCGCAGCCATCGCCTTCTCCGGGCTTTCGATTTCCAACACCCCCGCCAGAACGAGAGCGTAGATCGATTGTAGCGTCCTGGACTCGTCGAGAGGCGAGCTGGAAACGATCTCCTCGATCGTGGAAATGCCGTTCGCCTGGTAGAGAAGCCACTCCGTTGACGAGCTCAAGCTCCCCTCCTCGTAAGGAGCGAGGGGATTCGCCGGCTGGCGCAGTACGGCTTTCAGGTCACCGAGGTATCCGCGCACGACCGCAGGGTCGATAAAGCTTCGCGCTGCCTCCAGGATCATCTCGTGCGTCGAGAGCTCGAGTGCCACCTCGTCGCTGACGTTGCTAGCGCGTTCTTCGAAGTGGAAGCTTCCCGACGGCCAAGCGAAGACCGAACAGATGACCGACTTCGCTCGTTCGAGCGCGTGCGCAGCGATGTCCGCGGTTGAGGTGAAGCCCATCTCTGTAACGGTTTTTCCAAGACTCTCCCCGGTCTCCTTCATGACCTTCAAGGCGAGCTCGAGATCGGCGCGCTCCAGTTTGCCGGCACGGACGAGGACCTCTCCCAAGCGTTCCTGCTCGTCGTCGGAGCCGGCGAAGATGATGGAGCCAGCCTTGAAGTAGATTCGCTTGGAAACGCCGTCTCGCGACAGATGAAGAATTCCCTCCTTGCGGCTCATCGCAAGCCCGCGTAGGACGCGCGCGAGGGCGTCTGGGGTTAGGCTTCCGTGCATCTTACCAAGACCTCTAAATCGGGATGAGGTCTTTCCTCATTTCGTCCCGTCTGTTCCTCGAGCACGTAGCGAAGCTGCTTCACCGCTCTTCGAACGACGTCGGCCTTCGAAGTGGCACCGAGGGCATTGGTCAAACGCTCCAGCACTCTCAAGGGCTCCTACCCCTGGCAGTGGGGCGCTACCCGCGCGGAGTACTCCGGCGAAATCGGCTTTCTTTCGTTTGAGGATTGAAGATAGTTTACGGACGTTTGACGGTAGATGCAACCCGCGCTTGCGAAGGTCCGTGGGGGTGGGGGATGTTACCGTGCGTTCATGAATGGGTGGCGACACTACCCTTGCGTAAAGAAACTGTACGCGAGCAGACAGCCCGCGTCCCAGTTTCGGAACGGGTTTCAGTACTCGAAGAGCCGCTCCTCGGGGACACGCTCCCGAAGGCTTTCCCGGCAGAATCCCATCATCTCCTCTTCGACGGCGGACTCGTAGGAGATCATTCCCGAGCGTTCCTCGAGAGGTAGGGCGAAGAGCCTCTCCTCCGGGTACAGCCGCGCCACGCGTGTGAAGTAATCCCGGGGAAGGCGAAAGGCGCCGAACCCGACGGAGTGAATCGTCTCCGGCGGTATCGCGCGAAAGACCTCCTCGAAGAGCTCCTGGTACAGGTGCTCGTAGTCGGGCGCGTAGAGAAGCGGATCGAACCTCAGACCGATCCGCCATCCGCGCTCGGCCAGCTTCGCCGCGGCCGCGATTCGCTGCTCGTTCGGCGGAACTCCGTGCTCGAGAGACTTCGAGAACGCTTCGGGGGTGAAGCTGAAGGCGACGACGCAGTTCGGAAAGGCATCGCGCGCGAGGAGGGGTCGAATGGCGACGCTTTTCGTCCTGAGCTCGAGGACGAGCCTTTGGTTTCGTGCGAAGAATGGAAGGAAGGCGTCGGCGAATCCCGTGATCGACTCGAGCGCCAGGCTATCGCCGTCGTAGCCCGAAAAGAAGCAGGCCTCTCCGCCCGGAGACTCCTCGGCGGTCCCAAGGATCGCGTCCTGAAAATCTTCATAGTTCACGAAGACGACGTAGTGGGCCGAGCGGTACATGCCCTGTAGAAAGCAGTACCGGCAGTCGTAGAGGCAGTTCAGAACGTGGGAGAAGTAGAAATTGCGATCGCCTCCGATTCCGTAGGGCGCCTTGAGGACGAGGCTCCCGCGCTTTTTCGCGAGGACGAGCGAGGGCTTCCGCTTCTGCAGCCGAAAGCTCTGGTGGCCGCGGTTGAAGACCTCGCCGTAGCCGCTTACGGGAACGACAAGCGCCCGAGGGTGCCTGGCGAGAAGACCGCGCACCCGTGGATGGCTTGCGGCCTCTTCCTCCACGTAAATCGTATCGATCATGTCCTCGACAGGAGAGCTTCGATGACGACGGCGAAGCCCGCGAGACCGGAAGCGACGAGAATGGCCGTTCGGGTATAGCCTCGGTCGAGGATCGCGGCGATTCTCGCGGAAAGCAGGAACCCGATGACGACCGCGGGAAAGAGTAAAACGGAGGAAACGATCTCGGAGCGGCCGAAGCGGCCGATGAGAGCGAGCGCTCCGAGCGAGATCACGAGTCCCACGAGAAAGAACCCCGAGAGCGTTCCCCGGACGCGATGGCCATGGGAGTCCTGGTAGAGAAGAGCGATGGCCGGACCTCCGATGGAGGAGGTCGTGGCCATGAAGCCCGAAACCGTCCCCGCTCCGAAGAGCGCGGGGCGGCTCCTCGCGACTCTCGTGCCCGCGCCCACCAGGCCGACGGCGACGAGAACCATGGCGCCGACCAGGAGCGAAGTCTCTCTACGCGGGATCGCCGCGACCACGGCGGCCCCGAGAATCGTTCCGGGCACGCGGCCGACCAGTGCCCAGCTGACGCCCCGAAGATCGATCGCCCGGTGCTCCCGAAACGCCACGAGGATCGTGAGGAACAGCGCGGCCGCGAGGAGCGGTCCGGGTACCAGAGAGGGGTCGAGGAGCACCAGGAGCGGGGCCCCGAGAAGGCCAAGGCCGAAACCCACGGCTCCCTGGAGCACCGAGCCTACGACGACGACGAGCTCCACCGAGAGCCACTCGAGAGGCGTCAAGGGCGCTCCTCCCGTGCGAGTGCGTGGAGGCGACGCTCGAGGTGGTCGAGTATCTCGGACGCGGTCGCGCCTTCGGTGTTCTCCGGTCGAAGCTGGGCTTCCGGCTCGAGGGCGGCCCATCGCCGAAAAAGACGCCGCAGCCGGCGGGCTTCGGAGATCGTGAAATGGACTCGCTCTCCGTAGGCTTGAACGAGCGCGAGCGAGTCCGCCTGCTCGCGGCGCAGAGGCGCGAGATCGTCTGCGATCTCCCGAAAGCGATCCGCGGCCTGCGCCACGACCGAGGCGCAGCTCTCCACTAGATCCCGCACGGCCGCCGCTGTCGACACAGCGGTCGTGGTCTCGCGGTTGTCGCTCACGACTTTGATCGATTGCACCAGCTCCGACGTCGAGAAGCGAAGTGCTACGGAAACGAAGCCGTAGGCTTCCATGTCGTAGGCGGCGTCCGAATCGAAATCGATCTCCGGACGATCCACGGTCCTGACCTCGATGGGCTCGAGTTCCGGGCCGTCGAGCCTCGTCGGATGGAATCGCTCACCGGATGCGGCATCGGTCACGGTGTGGGCGAGGAGGATGTCTCCGCGCGGGCGATCGCGGTGTCCCGCGGTTCCGAAGTTGAGCCATACCCCGAAGGGCTCCTCTCCCGTTCTCGCGTGGAGATAGGACGTGGCGGCGGCGGCGAGGATCTTGCCGATCCCCGAGATCACCAGGGCGGCCTCGTCGGAGCGATACCATCGGAAGGCGCCCTCCTGTGGCTCCATGCGATAGCGCCGGACGAGCGCGTCGGCCTCGGGAGCGATCGCGACTACGAATCGGATCATGGGTGTGCGCGCTTTCGGGCGCCGCGAGCGAAGATCTCTAGCTTCTGCGCGAGCATGGCATCGGCCGCGCGGCGGTAGTCGTCGGGAAGATCTCGCTGCGCGAGGATCTTCTGGAGAGCCTGGATCCGAAATCGATCCATTCCCCAGTGGCGCCGGGAGAGCTGGTCCTCGTGCCCGCCGTGCTTCACGATCAGGGGCTCGTCGACGAAGAGGACGGGAAAGCGGGAGCAAACCCGAAGCCAGAGATCGTAATCCTCGCAGGCGGGAAGGCTCTCGTCGAAGAGCCCGACCTCGTCGAAGAGACGCCGGTCCACGAGAACCGACGAAGGCGAGATGACGCACAGGGGAAGCGCCTTCTCGAAGATTCGCCCTCCGAATTTCTGGTGCTTCTTCATGGGATTGACTCGGCGGCCGTTGCGGATCCAGATCTCGTTCGTGTGGCAGAGAAGAGCTCCGGGGCTCGCCTCCATCGCCTGGAGCTGACGTTCGAGCTTTTTCTCCAGCCACTCGTCGTCCGAGTCTAGAAATGCGATGAAGGCGCTCGTGGCTGCGCGGATTCCCGCGTTTCTCGCGGCGCTGACGCCGCGGTTGGGCTGGCGCAGCACCCGGACCTCGGGGTAGGTCTCCGCGACGAATCGAGCGGTGTCATCGGTCGAGCCATCGTCCACGACGAGGATCTCGCTCGGCGGAGCGGTCTGCGCCCGCACCGAGTCGATGGCGCGTGAGATCAGCTTGCGCCGATTCTGCGCAGGGATGACGACCGAGACGGCCGCGCGATCAAGGTGTGACACTGCCGTCGGTAGAAACCGCGAAGCTCGAGACCGAGAGCAGGACACCGTTCGCGAAGAGCTCGCCGCCTCCGCACGCCTCGGGCGCCGTGACCCGCACCGAGTGACGGCCCACGGGGATCTCCTCGAATCGGGCGCCCCAGGAGCTCGAGCCCAGGGGGATCATGGTCACCTGGGCGAAACCCCAGAAGCTCGGGTGGAGTCGCACGTGTCGGGAGCAGGAGAGGTCGGTTGCAACCGACGAGGCCTGCCCCTCCGTCAATACGTAGCGAAAATCCACCTTGGCGGTGACGGGTGACGGACCCGTGGGCAAGTTGTTCCCCCCGCCGCACGAGATTCCGGCCGCGAGAACGACGGAGGCGAGAAAGAATCTCTTCACCTTATCAGTGTATCGCACGCAGTCCGGCTACCGCGCGAGAACGACGCGAGGCCAGAGATAGGGAAGCGCTTGCTTTCCGCCCCACTCGAAGGCAGCCCACGCGATGCCGCTTTCGCTCACGTTCGCGCCGACGCGGGCATCCTTGGCATCCCCGTCGTAGACGACGATGTTGAGGCCGATCTCGTCACCCGGCCGGGGTTGACGCGGCATGACCGCCCAGGGGATCTTGGCCTCGATGACGTAGCCATCCTCGAGTCTTCGAGAGGCGACCTCCATCCCCGGTGCGGTCTCTTCCATGAGCCCCTGGTTGGCGTCGGCGTCGCGAAATCCACGGGCGGCGAAGCCCTCGGTGGTGCAGGGAAAGGCGGCCGCCTGGAGGACGGTCGACGTGTCCCGGCTCGCGCCCGAGGGATCGACGGTGATGCCGACGGCGTCCGATCGAAGCTGAGCCTTGACGTCGTCGGGCGCGATGTTGCACACCACGACGTCGTCCCGGACTTCGATTCCGGCGTAGAGATTCGCGGAGTCGTAGGCGAGGTAAAAGACGGCGCTCGAATCGGCGGGACCCTCCGGTTTGCGTCGCCACCAGAGATCCTCGGGAGAGATCTCTCCGCGGGCGAACGACTGAAGGTCGCTCAGGTCTCCGTCGATCCGTGGCGCTGCCGCGACACGCGGGATGGCGAGCGTCGGAAGTGCATAGACTTCGGAGACGTCCTCGCTCACGAGCCCGAGAGCGCCGGCGCGCACTTTCATGGATACCTTCGCCGAGTGACGCGACGCGGGCAGGACCCGCTCGTCGACGCGGAGGCGAAGGGATGCTTCCGCGCTGCTCTTCGCTTCGAGCGTCAGCTCCACCGCCTCTTCCAGGGCAATGCCCGGGGGAAGCTCGAGCGAGAGAGTCACGCGCGCCTCCGACTCGGAGGCATTGGAGGCTTCCACCTTGACTTCGTTCGTCCGCCCGAGGACGACGGGTACTCGCGTGGCGAGAGTCTCGATGACCCAGTCCGTCCGGGTCTCGCGCGCGAACCTCCGGTAATCGGCGACGTCGAAGAGGGGCGAGAATCGAACCTCGACCGGCGCGCCCGCCTGGATCCAGGTGAAGTTCTCTCCAGAGGCGGGCCGCTCGCTCTCGAGGGCGCGATAGGCGGCGACGAGCCGCTGATTGAGATCGAGAACTGCTTTCACCGTAGGCGACACTCGAAACCGCGCCGTCGCGCTCTCGCCCGGGGCGAGCGAGTCGACGGACGCGCTGCCTTCGAGGCTCCATTCCGGAGGAGGCTCAAGTGAGATCTCGACGTCCGTGAGCGACGTGGCGCCACCGTTCATGAGAGTCACCGCAACGCCAAGCGGAACGCCGACTCCGGTTCGAAACGCTTCGGGCTCGACTCGTAGCTGGACTGAGCGGGGCCAGGCGCCTGCGAGCAGGTGGGACTCGGGAAGGGAGACGGGGACTCTCGAGCGGATGAGAAGGAATCGCTCCGGGCTCGGGTTCTCGACGGGTATCTTTGCCAGGCGATCGAACCCTTGAGATCGGTACATGGACACGGCCAGCGATTTGATTTCCGCATAGCGAAGGTAGAGCGACTGTGAGTAGTCGGCGGTCGGGATCTCGACTGCGGTCGGACCTCCGCGATCGTAGTAGTAGAGCTTCAGCGGCGTGGAAGGCCGGAGGAACTCGCGATCGGTCAGCTCGGGGCAGAAAGCGGGATCGGAGGCCTTCTCGAAAGCGAGGGTCGCCGCCCGAGCCGCCATCTGGTGCTGCCCGTGAGTACCGGGGCCGGGCCACATGGTGACGATGACCTCGGGGCGCTCGAGCCTCACGTGGCGCACGACGTCGCAAACGAAAGACTTCCCCCATTTTCGCTCGGTCTCCTCCGCGGAGAGGGTGAAGTAGAAGTCGGGAAGCCCGAGGAAGGACGGCGAGTCGACCCCCACGAGCGCGAGGGCGCGCCGCTCTTCTTCCTTGCGGATGAGGGCGAGAGACGGGCCGGCTTCGACTCCGATGGCATTGCCGCCGCCGTCCCCGCCCGTCGCCGTCACCACGGTCCCGCGAAAGCCCTCGTCCAGGAGGTAGCGGGCGAACGTGGCGAGGATGCCGGTGTCGTCGTCGGGGTGCGCGCCCACGAACATGATGTCGACGTCCATCAAATCGAGCCCGCTCTGGGCCGAGCTCGTTCCCGCGAGGAGGAGCCAAAGGGACAGAAGCGATGCGGTTCGTAGGCATTTCATGGCGCGGCCCATTATAGGTCTGTAGGGGAACGTCCACAGGGAGACGTACGGGCGAACCGACGGATTGCCGTAACTTTCTGTGCCACAGTCGGTTAACACGCCAAGGTCCGGGCGGGCGAAATGGCCTCTCCTTTGCTTAAGACAATGCTCGGGATTCCGTCCGTTCGGGAAATCAGCGCCCTTTTTGACCGATGAGCGATACCCTGGTCCGTTTCAACAACCGAGTCGCCCGTGCGATGCGCAGCACGTACGAGGGCGAAAAAGACGGCGCCCTCATCTCGGTAACCGCGGGCGCTAAACGGCTGGTGTTCTTCGAGAAGGGGTACCTGGTCGGCGCGAAATCCGAGCTGGTGCAGGAGCGCCTGGGCGAGGTCATCGTGGCCGAGGGAGGAGTCACCCGGGCCGAGCTCGAGGAAGCCACTCGATTCATCCGCTCGGGCCGGAAGCTCGGGAACATTCTCGTCGAGCTCGGTTATCTGAAGAGCGGCCAGATCGAAACGTACGTGTGCCGCCAGATCGTCCGGATCGCGAGCGCTATGCTGCTCTCCGAATCGGAGCGCCTCGCGTTCTCGACCGTGATTCCCATCGAAGCCCTTACGCTGTCACCGGTCTCCATCGGCGACGTTTTCCTCGACGCCGCTTTCCATCTGACCGACATCGCCCTGTACCGGGAGAAGTGGCTCCTCGACGACTACGTTCTGGCGCAGACCCGGGATGCTCTGGCTCTGGCAGGGCAAATGAAACTCGCGACCGACGACGCACTGGTGCTGGATCTGGTCGATGAACGAAACACGGTGGGAGAGATCGTCGCCGCGTCGTCGCTCTCGGAAGATCGAACCCTGCGGCTTCTCCTGGCGCTCCGCCAGGCCGGAATCGTCGCCCTGGTGCCGAAGCAAGAAGAGGCCGGAGCGCCGGCCGACGAGAGCGCGCCTCCTGAAGGCCCACTCGCGGCTCCGGAGCCGCCGCCACCCCCCGATCCGTTCGAATCGGAGCTCATTTCGGCTTTCAACGACATGCAGTGCCAGAACCATTGGCAGGTACTGGGGCTCGAACGAAACGCGACCCACCAGGAGATCGATCGCGCCTATCAGGATCGCTCCCGGGGTTTCGATCCCGCGAACTGTCAGCATATTCTCAGTGGCGATTTCCAGGAGAAGCTCTCGTCCGTCTGTGCGCGGCTGAAGGAAGCGTTCGTCACTCTATCCTCGAAAACCTCGACGAAGGTCTACGACCGTATGGTGGACCGCGAGGGACAATACGAGGAAAAGAGGGAGACCTGGGAGACGATAAAAAACGCCAAAGCCGAGCCCGCGTCTGGCGCGTCCGCTACCGCGGCAGAAGAGTCCCCGGGTCATCCCAAGAACACCGAGGAAGCGAAGGTCCTCTTCATGCAAGCGAAGCGGGCCTACAAGGAGCAGGATTTCTGGCGCGCCATCGAGCTCTGCCGGGCCTCGCTCGAGCTCTCCGAGGGCAACGACCCCGAACGCTTCCATCTTCTGGGTAGGGCCCTCTCGGAAAATCCGCGGTGGCGGCAGGACGCCGAGCAGAATCTGAAGATCGCGCACAAGCTCAAGCCCTGGGAGCCGCGTTACCTGGTGTCCCTGGCGAATTTCTATGAGAAGGTCGGGCTTCAGCACCGCGCCCAGCGCCTGTACGAGCAGGTGCGCGTCATGGACCCCGACTACGTTATCGGAGACGATCTCGAGGCCAAGAAAGCGACGAGAGAAGCCGCGGAGGACGTGCTGGACGTGGAAGCGGTCTAGGAGTTCCGATCGAACGAATAGCAAGCTCGCGCGGAAAGTGTTAGGCTCTCGGCCCCAGTGGGCCGTTTTACCGGGGTTTTGGGCCTCGCCACCATGGTGGCGCTCGCCTACTTCTTTTCGACTGACCGCCGTGCCATCCGGCTCAAGACCGTTCTCTGGGGTCTCGGGCTCCAGATCGCCTTCGCGTTCTTCGTCCTGAGGTCCGAAGACGGCCGCGCCCTCTTCGAGAGAGCGGGGGCTCTGGTCAATCGCCTCCTCGATTTTTCCTACGTCGGCTCGGAGTTCGTCATCGGCAAGATCGGCGCCAAGGGGTCGGAGCTCGGATTCTCCTTCGCCTTCCAGGTGCTCCCCACGATCATCTTCATCGCCGCGTTCTTCGCCCTCCTCTATCACATCGGGGTCATGCAGCTCGTAATTCGCGTCGCGGCGTTCGTGATGTCGCGATTCATGGGGGCGAGCGGCGCGGAATCCCTCAACGTGGCGGCCAGCATCTTCATGGGACAGACCGAAGCTCCTCTCACCATACGGCCCTACCTTCCGCAGCTCACGCGCTCCGAGCTGATGACGGTGATGACCAGCGGCATGGCCCACGTCTCCGGCGGCATCATGGGCGCGTACCTCGCCTACGGGATCGAAGCGAAGCACCTCCTGACCGCGGTCATCATGACCGCCCCGGGGACCATTCTGATGGCCAAGATGCTCGTGCCCGAGACCGGTACGCCGGTCACCGCCGGGCGCACGGAGATGCCCAAGACGGAGAAGGAGCGGAATTTCCTCGCGGCCATCGCCCGGGGCACGACCGACGGCCTTCACCTCGCGCTGAACATCGCGGCGATGCTCATCGCCTTCATGGCGCTTATCGCGCTCACCAACGCCCTCATGGGAGGTACGCACGATTTTCTGGCCGCTCGAGGATTCCACTGGTTCCCGAAGAGCCTCGAGACGGTGTTCGGGTTTCTTTTCGCTCCCGTCGCCTGGGTCATCGGCATTCCGTGGAAGGACTGCCTCTCCGTCGGAAACCTCCTCGGGACGCGGATGGTCCTGAACGAGCTCGTGGCCTTCTCCGTCCTCGGCGCGCAGAAGGCTTCGCTCGATCCGCGCTCGTTCACCATCGCCACCTTCGCCCTTTGCGGGTTCGCGAACCTGAGCTCGATCGGAATCCAGATCGGCGGGCTCGGGGCGCTCGCGCCGACGCAGCGCGACCAGCTGGCCTCTCTCGGGATCCGAGCGATGCTCGCGGGGACCATGGCGAACCTGATGTCGGCCTCGATCGTGGGCATGCTGCTGTGAGCGCGGAGCTCGACCGCGGCGGCATCGCCGGCCACCCTCGCGGTCTCACGACCCTCTTTTTGACCGAGTTCTGGGAGCGCTTCAGCTACTACGGCATGAGAGCGATCCTGATCCTTTTCATGGTCGCCTCTCCCGAATCGGGCGGGCTCGGATTCGGCACAGAGAGGGCGGCTTCGATTTACGGCCTCTACACCGGCTCCGTCTACCTCGCCACCATACCCGGCGGGTTCATCGCCGACCGTCTTCTCGGACTGAGGCGGGCCGTCCTCCTGGGCGGCATCCTCATCGCCCTCGGCCACTATACGCTCGCGCTTCACGGCGTTCAGACTCTGTTCTTCGCCGGCTTGATCCTCATCGTTCTCGGCACCGGGCTTCTGAAGGCGAACATCAGCTCCATCGTGGGGCAGCTCTACGGTCCCGACGACGAGCGACGCGATGCCGGGTTCTCGATCTTTTACATGGGTATCAATCTGGGGGCGTTCATCAGTCCCTTCCTCTGCGGGTACCTCGGGCAGCGGGTGGGCTGGCACTGGGGCTTCGGAGCCGCGGGTGTGGGAATGACGCTCGGACTCGTTCAATACCTCCTCGGCAGCCGGAGACTCGGAAGCGCGGGCCTCCTGCCGGAGGCGCCGAAGGATCCGGCGAAGCTGTGGCTCCTGGTCGGCGTCTCGGTGCTTCTGATCGGGACCGCCCTCATCCTCACCGGGCAGTACCGGGATCATCTCATCTTCGGGTCGGCCGTGGTCCTCTTCGCCTGGCTCCTGGTCAAGGGAGGCGAGAGCCTTCTGGAGAAGAAGAGGATCGCCGCCATCGTGCTTCTCTTTGTCTTCGCGACCCTGTTCTGGGCGGGCTTCGAGCAGGCGGGCTCGAGCCTGACGCTCTTCGCGGATCGCCTCACCGAGAACCGGCTTTTCGGCTGGGAGTTCCCCTCGAGCTGGTACCAGTCGGTCGAGCCGCTCTTCGTCATCACCCTGGCTCCGGTTTTCGCCTGGATGTGGATGCGTTTGGGGCGGCGCGCGCCCTCGAGCCCGGCGAAGTTCGCGATCGCTCTTTTGTTGCTGAGCGCGAGCTTCTTCCTCATCGCCCTCGCCTCGACGGTCTTCGCGCAGCAGCAGGTGAAGGTGAGCCCCTGGTGGCTTATCGGCGTCTACTTTCTTCACGGGCTCGGCGAGCTGAGCCTCTCGCCGGTCGGACTCAGCACCGTAACCAAGCTCTCGCCCGTGAGGATCCTGGGTTTCCTCATGGGGGTCTGGTTCCTATCGAACTCCCTCGGGAACTTCACCGCCGGGTCGGTCGCCGGATTCTTCGATCGTCTGCCGCTCCCGCAGCTCTTCGGCGCCGTGGGGCTCGTGAGCCTCGCAGCGACGATCGTTCTTGCGCTTCTGGTGAAGCCCATCCGCGGCCTGATGTCCGGCGTTCACTGAGCCGCCGCCGTTGAATCGCCGCGAGTTTCTTTTCGCGGGCGGAGCGCTTCTCTTGCCTCGACGATCCCCGGTCGCGATCGACGTCCGCCTCGAGCCGCAGGACGGAGTCGCGGGGCCGGGGCCAATGGTCTACTTTCTCCAGAACTAGTGCACACGGGCGTCTCTACCCGAGTAATTGAAGCGAATCTCCTCCTCGAGGTTCTTCGCTCGGTCCTTCGCCACCGAGTGGCCTCCGAGGAAGAAGTTGAGCGCCTTCGGAAGCCCGCGGTGCTTTTCGGCGAATCTGTGCCATAGCTTCGGGCCCTTGCTCACGTCGTAGCCCGCCTCGTAGGCGTACCGCAGACCCACGCGGTCGGCCTGGTCTTCGGCCGAGCGGCCGTAATCGTTCATCCATGCGAGGGTGCCGGCGAAGATCCCGACCTTGGTGGCGACGCGTGCCCCGTCATGGTCGATGGAATCGGCGGCCGCGGTGGCGCCCCATCCGAGAAGACTTGCGAGCATCGACTTCTTGAGGGAACGGCGCGAGTGCTCGTGGGTCGCGTGAGCGAGCTCGTGCCCGAGAACGATCGCGACCTCGTCGTCGTCCATGTCCGAGAGAAGGCCGCTGAAGACGTAGATCGCTCCGTTGGGCGCGGCCATAGCGTTCCACTCCTCGTTCTCGACGACGTAGACGCGAAAATCCTCGCGGTCCAGGTAGGGAGGAGTCAGCCGATCGGCGATGGTACGCACCCTCTCGACCTCGGAGCCGGATTCCAGGAGCTCCCCGTAGTCCGAGGCCACGTGGCCGTATTCGTCATACTCCGCCACGCGTCCGTGGCGCCGGAACTCCTCCTCCATGGCATCGGCGTCCGCCCGAATCGAGCCCTCGTAGAACGCGCTCCCGTTCGGTTTCGCTTCGATCTTGCGCGCGAGAACCGTTCCGTCGGCGAGCCTTATGCCTTCGACCTTCACTTCGTAACCGAGAGGGATTCCCTCGAAACGCCGCGCGCGGCCCTTTCCCTCGAAGCGCGCGTCTGCGGCCGGCGTCACGCGCTGTCCGTCCACCACCAGGACTCCGTCCGACCTCCATTCGGCGTAGCCGGAAAGCTCGATCTCCTTGGCCCGGGTGGGAGGCTCCGCGGATGCCAGGGAAGAAACCCCGAGGACTATCAGAACTTGAGTGATTCGTCTCATGGCGCTCCCCCTTTCGAAAACTCCGATGCAACATCGATTCCAGTTTCGGCTATGGCCTCAACTGTCCATGTTCAGGGGGTTTCCGGCGACGCGGGGTGATTGGACCCCGTCGCCCGGCGAGGACGGGCTACTCTTTGAAGGTGACGCCGCCCTTCATCACGAAGCGCACGCGCTCGAGCTCCGTGATGTCTCTGAGCGGGTCGCCCTCGACGGCGATGATGTCGGCGAGCCTTCCGGGGGAGATGGCTCCGACGCGATCGCTCCATCCCAGGACGTCGGCGGCGTTGCGCGTGGCCGTCAGGATCGCGTCCATCGGCTTCATGCCCCACTCGACGTAATCGCGAAACTGCTTCGCGTTCTCCCCGTGGGGAATCATCCCGGCGTCGGTGCCGAAGGCGATCTTGACGCCGTGCTTCACCGCGAGGAGGAAAGCCGCCTCGTGACCTTCCACCACCTTCGAAAGCTTCTCGAGGATGATCGGCGGATAGCCCCATCCCGGTGCGCGCTCGAGAAACCACCGGTCCTCGTATGAATCCTTCACCAGATAAGTGCCGTGCTCCACCATCAGCCGGGCGGCCTCTTCGTCGAGGAACGTTCCGTGCTCGATGGAGACGACCCCGGCTCTCACCGCGCGCTTGATGCCTTCGGCGCCGTGCGCGTGGGCCGCGACCCGCCGGCCCCAGGCCCGGGCTTCATCGACGAGGGCGTCGAGCTCCTCCTGGGTGAAGAGCGCCGCTTCGACGGACTCCTCTTCGGACATCGCCCCCGCCGTGGCGGTCACCTTGATCACGTCCGCCCCGTACTTCACCTCGAAGCGAACTTTCTTCCGGATTTCATCGACGCCGTCGGCGATGCCGGAGAACGCGTGAAACTCGACGAAAGGCGAGAGCCCGTTGACGTCGCCGTGCCCGCCGGTGGCGCTGATGGGAAGGGTCGCCGCCTGGATTCTCGGTCCAGGAATGTCGCCGCGATCGATCGCGTTGCGGAGCGCCACGTCGACGAACTGAGGGGCGCCGACGTCGCGGATGGTGGTGAAGCCGGCCTCGAGAGTGGCCTTCGCGTAGGCCGGCGCGAGGATCGCGGCGTCGAGGAAGCTCGAGCGAAACGACGAGGCCGCGCCCGGCGCGCTCGTGATGTGCGTGTGGCAATCGATGAGCCCCGGGAGCACCGTCATCCGGGAGAGATCGATGACTCTGGCTCCGTCGGGAATCGCGAGTCCCGCGCCGGCCGCTCGGATGTGCTCGCCTTCGATGAGAATGATAGCCCCTGTCAGAGGAGCCCCGCCGAGACCGTCGATGAGACGCCCGGCCCGGATGGCCACCCATGCCGGCTTCGGGGTCTGGGCCGCGGCCGGAGCCGCGAGGAGCGAGAGAGCTGCGAGGAGAAAGGGGAAGTGCCGCATGGCGCGAAGGATAGGAGAGCCGGGCGGCCGCTTCAAGCGGGAACCGTCTCCGGTTGAAAAAAACTGGCGATACCACTAGCATGGCGCGTTTTCACTTCGAATACGAGGGAGGCTGATTCATGACGCGCTCGACATTCGTACTCTTCGCTCTCGCATCCGCTTTCGGCGCCGCCGCCTTCGCCGACGTTCGGGCGGAAATCGAGGCTGCGAACCGGCAGTTCGAAGCAGCCGCCGCCAAAGGGGATGGGAAGGGGGTCGCCCTCCTCTACACCGCTTCGGGCCAGGCGCTTCCCGCGGGAAGCGACGTAGTGAGCGGCACCGAGGCCATCGGCAAGTTCTGGCAGGGTGTGTTCGACTCGGGGGTCAAGGGAGTCCGGCTGAAGACGCTCGAAGTCGACTCCGCGGGCGACAGCGCTAACGAAGTCGGTCAGTACGAGCTCCTCGACGCGGCGGGAAAGACGCTCGATCGGGGCAAGTACGTGGTCGTCTGGAAGAAGGACGGCGGACGGTTCAAGCTGCACCGGGACATCTGGACGACCAGCATGCCTCCTGCGAAGTGACGCCTACGCGAGAAGATTGCTCGAAAATCCTTCGCCGGAGCGCGATGCCTGTCAGCCACGGGAACGAAGCCAGAGGAAGAGGAGCGGAGGCGTCGCGGCGAGACCGAACCAGCGCGCGAAGCCGTGGGCGAAGACCACTGTGGCGTTGAAGAACATGAACGCGAGAAACGCATGCATCGAGACGCTCAGCCACCCGGGTCGAAGGCGGTACCCTTCTTCATCCATCCACCACCAGAGCGCATCGGCCGTCCAGACGAGGGTGAAGAGGTAGTTGAAGAAGAGCCCGGCTCCCGACGCGATACCAAAGAGGTCCTCGGTCTGACGGGCGGTCTCGAGGGCGGCCCTCGAGTGGCTCCAGCCGTGAACGGAGTGAAACGCGGCCGCGACGTGGGCCAGGTAGAGCAGCAATCCCGCGCTCCAGAGACGGCGAGTCGTCCGCTCCCATCGCTCCCCGCCGAGGACCCACGAGAACGAAGCCGTCACGTATAGAACGAGCGCGATTCGAACCGTCCAGATGGTTATCGCCTCGTGAGTCATGGGTCATGGCACCTTCCCCGAACCGTGAGCTAGACTCGATTCGAGTCATGGTAAATAAGCCCCCCTATTATGGCTGGGCGAACCTCGGCGTTGCCGCGATCGCGATGGTGGCGACGCTGCCCGGGAGGACGCAAGGCCTCGGGCTCGTGACCGAGCCCCTCATCGCTGACCTCGGGATCGACCGCGTGAGCTACGCCAGCGTCAACCTCTGGGCGACCCTTCTGGGCGCGGCACTTTGCCTTCCCGCCGGGCGGCTCCTGGACCGCTTCGGCTCGCGCGTCGTTCTTACTACGATTCTCTTCGCCCTCGGGGCCACGGTGCTGTTCATGAGCGCCGCCTCTCGCCTCGACTCGCTCTTCGTCACCGTGACTCTCACGCGGGGCCTCGGGCAGAGCGCGCTCTCGGTCGCGAGCCTCGCTCTCGTGGGGATGTGGTTCGCGCGAAGGCTCAGCCTCGCGATGGGAATCTACTCCGTTCTGGTGGGAATGGGTTTCATCGCCGCCTTTCCCGCGGTGGGGCAGGCGGTGCTCTCGGCGGGCTGGCGCCCCGCCTGGTTCGGGATCGGGCTCGTCCAGGTGGCGGTTCTCGCTCCTCTCACCTGGGTTCTAGTGCGGGACAACCCCGAGAAGGAGGGCCTCGTGCTCGACGGCGTCGAGCCGGACTCCGGCGGCCGACTCGCCGATCTCACGGTCTGGGACGCCCTCCATAACCCCGCGTTCTGGATCTTCGCGCTCTCGAGCTCGCTCTTCGGGCTCGTCTACTCGGGCATCGCGCTCTTCAACCAGTCGATTCTCGAGGAGCGGGGGTTCGATGCCTCGACCTATCACAACGTGCTCGTGATCTCGACGCTCCTCGGACTCGCCGCGAACTTCGGCGGCGGGTTTCTCGCATCGCGTTTCCCGATCCAGCGCGTCATGGGTATCGGGATGGCGGTTCTCGCGCTCGCGCTTTTAGCGCTTCCCTCCGCCGAGACCTACACCCACGTCGTCTTCTACGCCATGGCGATGGGAGTCGCCGGAGGGGTCGTCACCGTCGTGTTCTTTTCCGTCTGGGGGCAGGTCTTCGGACGGCGGCATCTCGGCCGCATACAGGGCTGCGCCCAGATGATGACCGTATTCGCCTCCGCCGTCGGTCCGCTGCTCCTCGCGATGACCCTCGAGAGCACGGGATCCTACGATTCGATCTTCTATTTTCTCGCGGCCGTGGTAGTAGTTCTGGGAATCGGCTGCTGGTACGTGCCGCTCCCGAGCCGGGCTTTCGAGCTCGACCCCGGCAGGGTCGCGGCGGGAGGTGCAAGCGCATGAAGAGCCCGATAAGTCTCGCAGGCCAGGTGATGACGCTCACGACGCTGGTGCTCGCGCTCGCCGGATGCTCGCGCGAACCTCCGCCCGAAGCCGACGCCGAGGACGAGCGCGACCGCCGGTTCGAAGAGATGATGACCAACGTGAGCCTCGTGGGGCAATCGACGAGCTTCGAGGGGGAGGGAATCGCCGGCGAGGAAGAGTACGTGATCGAGAAGGTCTCGCGGATCGCAGGCGATCGGTGGCTCTTCCAGACCACGATGAAGCTCGGCTCCGGCGACGTCACCGTGCCCATCCCCATCACCATCCTCTGGGCGGGCGAGACTCCGGTCATCACCCTCACCGATCTCTCGATTCCCGGGATGGGAAGCTACAGCGCGCGGGTCCTCCTCTTTCGCGACCACTACGCCGGAACCTGGCTGGGCGGCGAAGGCGGCGGTCACGTCTTCGGGGACATCGTGCGCCGCGACGATTGAGCCTCAGAACCGAAACAGCCGAGTGAGCCCACGCCGGTCCGGCCCATCCAGAAGGGAAGCTCCGGCAGCGGCTCGCGGCCGCCGATCCCGAGAGGCTATATTCGAGTCGAACCATGGCAAAGTCGACGGAAGCGGAGGTGCTCTCGGTCTCCGGCCGGGAGGTGAAGGTCTCGAACCCCGGTAAGCTCTACTTTCCCTCGGCCGGCATCACCAAGCTCGAGCTTGTGCGGTACTACATCGAGGTCGGTGAGGGCGCCCTCCGCGGGATCTTCAATCGTCCCATCGTCCTGAAACGCTACGTGCACGGCGCCGAGGGGGATTTCTTCTTCCAGAAGCGCGCGCCCGAGAAGCGGCCGGAGTGGGTGACGACGGTGAGCCTCCATTTTTCGTCCGGCCGGACCGCGGACGAGATCGTGGCGACGGAGGTCGCGCACATCGCCTGGATGGCGAACCTCGGGTGCATCGATCTCAACCCGCACCCCGTCCGCGCGGACGATCTGGACCATCCCGACGAGCTCCGTGTCGATCTGGATCCCGGGCCGGGGGTGGGCTTTGCCGCCGTGCGCGAGACGGCGGGGGTCGTTCGCGAGGTGATCGCCGAACTCGGGCTCGTCGGCTGGCCGAAGACCTCGGGCTCGCGCGGAATCCACGTGAACGTGCGAATCGAACGGCGGTGGGGTTTCGACGAGGTGCGACGGGCCGCGCTCGCACTCGCGCGCGAGGCGGAGCGGCGGGCCCCGGATCTCATCACCAGCAAATGGTGGAAGGAGGAGCGGCACGGGGTCTTCGTGGACTACAACCAGAACGCGAAGGACCGGACCGTGGCCTCCGCCTACTCGGCGCGGCCGACGCCGGACGCTCGGGTCTCGGCGCCGCTCACGTGGGAGGAAGTCCCGCGGTGCGAGCTCTCCGACTTCACGATCAAGACGATGCCGGAGCGATACGCGAAGCTCGGGGACCTGAGCATAGGCATCGACGAAGCCCCGGGCTCGCTCGAGCCGCTCCTCGAGCTTGCGAAGCGCCACGAGGCGGAAGGCATGGGCGACGCGCCCTGGCCGCCCCACTACAGAAAGCGGGAAGGCGAGCCCCCTCGAGTTCAGCCGTCGAAGCAGAAGACGATGCCTCTCGTGACCGTCGCCAAAGCGGCCAGGAAGGAGGACGCGCTTTCCGGCCTTTCGCGCTGGAAGGAGCGCCACGGGCAAGTCGCTCCTTATATAAAGGAGGAGGACGTGCTCGTGGACGCCATGCGGGGCCGCTACACCACCTGGACCCGGATCCGCGTGAACCTCAGGAACGTGCCCAAGGAAAAGCGTCCCCCCGAGGAGCCGCCCGATCCCGACTACGACCCCTGGACCTCTCGGGAGGGGCGAGAGGGGATCTCGTAGACGAATCGCTCCGGGTCGCCCAGAGTTACTGAGGGAGGGCGGAGGCGGTCCTTAGGTTATGCATCAGGACGTAGCTGTAGGCGACGCTGAACCCGATGCGGGCGACGAGCGCCATCCTGGTCTTGCCCTTGTCGTGGAGCTTGTCGGTGACCCAGTACATGAAGGCGGGGGCGGCGACGTGCGTCAGGATGCGAACGCTGCGGTTGCCCTGCATGGGGTTGGACTCGTAAACGCCCCGCCGTGAGAGACCGTGCTCGGTCGAGGCCAGGTCGGCGCCGGCGGCGACGAATATGCCCACGCCGAACGCGTTGAAAGACGTGCTCGAGGGCTGCTCGAAAACGCCATGGGCGATGGACGGGCGCCGGAAGTCGGCGGAGCCGGTGAAGATCGGGATCGGGTTCTGCGCGGCCTCGGTCAGCGAAAACTGAGTCTCCGCGGGCTCGGCTTCCGCTTCAGCTTCACACTCGGCCTCGGCGAAAGCGACGGACTGCGCACCGAGCAGTATCGCCATCATTATCGCGGAAAGAGTTCTACAGTTCATTGGAACTACGCTCCGTTCGTACTTGGGATGTACGTGAAGCCGCGGAAACGTTGGGAACACCTCAAACAGCGTTTCTCTTTACACCTCCGGCCCTCCTTCTGCAACTGGCCGAGTGAGACCGGGCGGCCGTGATACTCTCCCGAGAGGGACTCCGTGGACTTCGTGGCGGTACTTCAGGAGATCATCCTTCCGTTCTTCGAAGAGCGGAAGGTTCGCTATGCCGTGATCGGTGGTGTCGGACTCGGTGGGTACGGAATGTCGCGAGCGACCGCAGACCTCGACTTCGTCGTGGACGCAAGCGCTCAGCAGGAAGTCGTCGGTTTCCTGGAGTCGCTCGGCTACCGAACGCTCCATCGCTCGACGGGTTACTCCAACCACCAGCATCCCGATTCCGAACGGGGCGGAATCGACCTGGTGTACGTTCAAGAGCCCACGAGCGGCAGGATCTTCGCGGCGGTCCGGATCTTGGATGGACCGGGAGGAATGAGGATTCCCGTCCCTCGGCCGGAGCACCTCATCGCCATGAAAGTGGTCGCGATGAAGAACGATCCGTCTCGGACCTACCAGGACATGGCCGACATACGATTCCTCTTGAGTCTTCCAGACGTTGATTGCGAAGAGGTCCGCGCTCAGTTCGAAAAGCACGGACTTCGGGAGCGCTACCGTGAGCTCGAAGGGTCCTGAGCTGCTGGATCTGGAGAGGGACCTGCCGACCACGGCGGACGACGTGGCCGCGCTCAGGCGAATCCGCGAGAGCCGGCGAATCTCGTTCGCGGACTATCTCCGCTTTCTCTCTCGACAAAAGCCGCCCGACGGCCCAACTCGCCGCCGAAAGACCCACGATGGACAGGAACCGTTCGAGTTGTGAAAGCCTGACCGAGCGCTATTCTCCCAGACCCCCTGCCTCGCGAAGCAGAGGGACGTTGCGCCAATGATTGACGAGTGCGATTGCATGCTCCGTTGGCACGACGTTTTCGTCGCGGACAACAGCCCAACTTGTTCGCAGTTCAATTGCTGTCGTGGCAGCGATTCTAGCTGCTTCGTCCGGATCGCCGCCGGCCTTCCTGGCAAGGCGTTGAAACGAATCGACACCCACGCGCCCAAATTCTTTGGCGCCAGCGAATTTCAAGGCGAGTCGACGATCGAGCTGAGGCCAAACGATGGTGGCTACTTGGTCGTACACCGGAGCAAGCTGGGGCTTCCGGTTGTCGGGATAGATCAACGACCAGTTCTTGAGGTGAGCATCGCTGTTGCCGATTGCGATCGCCAGCGCGAGTCGCCGGATGAACTCACGATATGAATCGTGACCCAATAACGTCCTCACGATGAGGCCCAACTGGTCGTAGGAGCCCTCATACTTCCTTCGAGCTTCCGCGCCGATCATTTGCGCAAAGTCTTCCTGGTGAATCGATTCGCCGCCTATTCGATCGTAGCGCCGAACAGCGAACACCGGCGCTGCATCCGGTAGGTGACGACGAATCGCTGATACGGCGTCCGCTTGCAGCAACTGGATGTCGGGGACATCGAACCCTGCGGCGCGGCTCCAAGACATCATCGCGTACTCGTTCGCAGCCGATCCGGGATACTCCGGCGATCCGATTTTTACGATCCAATCACCCTTTTCGTCATGAGCGGGCAGCGTGAAACGCTCGCCGGAACGGCTCATCGAGAACTTCAGTTGAACGCCCGCCAACGAAAAACGAAGACCCTCGTGACGATCATCGCCATTTCCGTTGGCGCCGCCCACTTCCGCATTCTCAATCTCGACCGAATCTGCATCGGCGAGCCTGAGGGTGACCGCTCCTGGGAGATCGTGTCCGACGGCAGCAAGCAAGCCGAGATCGTCATCCTCGGAAACGCCAAAGCTGGTCTCTAGAACCGAGCGGAGCTTCCCCTCGGGAAGAAGATTCCCAAAGAACGAAGGTAGCCGGCCGGGGCGTTTTCCCCAGTAGGTCTTTTCAAGGTTATCCTCGAACGACTGACTCAATACCGGCCGTACAGGCGACTCACGGTATGCGGGAGAGAAACGAAAGCCGATTCGGCCGTCGTTATCCTCCGCGAGCGTTCCGACGGTATCACCACGCAGCAGCACTTCGTAAAGGCGCAGAGTCACACCAGCTCACCTTGGCGAAGTAAGAACTCGATCGACGGGCGATCTCGGTCTCCGCGTTCCCATCCGGCAAAGAACGTCGCGAGCGCCGAAAGCGACCGCGTCAATTCCCGTTCGCGGATTTCTAGAAACTCGCCAAAAGCTCCGGCGGCAAGTGCTTTCGCGGCCGGAGGAGTGATCGCGTGTGACGCGAGAATGCCGCCTTCGTCGTCGGATTTGAGCCGATCGAGCAACAGTCCCCGGAGTGGACCAGCGCCTGGGTGAAGCATTCTGTTCGATGGACCGCGAGCGAGATTGGGTACGCCTTTGCGCAACCCGATGATTGCTCGAAAGGCTCCAGCACTTTGCTTTTCGATCAACTCAGCCACGTCAATGATTTGTCCCGTGCCAAGGTCGCGGGGGCGGAGCCCAGATAGTGCGAGGAGCGCCAAGCGGCTCCTGGCGCTACGAGCATCGAACGAATCAGGAAGCGAGACGGGGACCGGTTCGCGCGACAGCAGCAAAAGAAGCTCCTGCGCGCTGGCCTCTTCGTTGTCACCGATCGCTGCGATGGCCCTTCGGCGAAGGGTTCGTTCGTCGTATGTCGTGGCGCCGAGCAGCGCACGCCACACCCATCGAGACAAGAGCTCCATCGTCCGAGGGCTCGGTTCCGGGTGGAGCGCGAAGAAACGAGTCAACGCCTCGAGCACGAATGTCCGCGGCAGGAGCCGAAGGTGCGGGACGCCGGCATGTTTCCTGAGGAACGACAAGACCTGACGTAACACGGGGAGAGCGTCCGCAACCGCACCGGGGAGCACTGCCGGACTCCTTCGTCGGTGCTCTGCAAGCGTTCTGGTTACATCCAACCCGCGCAACGCGACCAAGCAGGAAGTAAGGTCGTCTCCCGTGAGTTGGCCCATGCCCATACTGGCGAGCGAATGCGATAGTTCTTTCGTCGTGGAGGGTGACGCTCCATCGTGACCGTAAAGCGCATCATGCACCTCGTTCCAGGTCAGGGGCTTGCCGCCCTTATTGACACGAAAGAAGATCTCTTCGAGCACTTCGCGCTCGTCGGTGTCGATAATGTAGAGAGGAACACGGTATTCCCGCAGTCGCTTGCCCGCTTCGAATACGGCGCGAACGAGCTCTCGATTGTCCTTGTGTTTCCACTCAAAAACCCACCCGCTCAATGAGGCCGCATCCAGAAGGAGTGGTAACGGAACCCACTCGGAGGGTACGTCTCCCTTGCGTGGTGGCGCGTGAAAGGTTCGCCTTACAGGGTCGAAGTAGACGACGAACGGATCGGTCGGAAATCGAGAGAGCGGCAGGGGACGGGCCAAGCTGGCCGTTAAGGAAGTCAGCCGTTGCTGCCCGTCAACCACCCACCACCCATCGGATGTTGATTCGGCATCGATGGCGAGCGGTCCTAGGTGAATTCTCTCAGCCCCCGCACGCCGCCTCTGGAGCAAGAGTGACCCGATGGGGAGACCGCGGTGGATGCTATCGAACAGGTCCAATACCTGCTGGCGGTTCCATTTGAGACCGCGCTGAAAATCGGGAACGCGGATGCGTCCAGAACGGCCGTAACGGACGAGGTCCTCGACCGTTTCGGCCCTAGCCTCCGGCGGCTTTTCCAAAGCAAGAGTCGCGGCCTTCATATATCGTCAGCCAATGTACCATGTGGTTTGACGCACTGCTCTTTCTGGATGGCTGGGATGGCTGCGATGGTCAGAAGGGTGCCGCGCGTTCAGCGCCGAGGGTTGCCCTCGCGAAAGATGTGCTCGAGCTCGTATGGCGGGGTCACGTCGAGCTGGGCGTAGGTGCAGTCGGCGGGCGGCTTGTCGGGCCGCCAGCGCACGAAGTGAGCGGTGTGGCGAAACCTCGTTCCCTGCATATGATCGAACGAGACTTCGAGGACCCGCTCGGGGCGAAGAGGCTCCCACTCGAGGGTCTTGTCACGGTTCCACCGGCTCTTGACCCCCGGCACCCGCTGCTCGCGCTCCCACTCGGACCATTCCTTCCACGGATGATCTGCGGCCGCGTTCTCTCGAAGGGGTGCGAGCTCGGAAACCAGCTCGCGCCTCCGTTTCTCGGTGAAGCTCGCCGCCACCCCCACGTGATGGAGGCGTCCTTTTTCGTCGAAGAGTCCGAGAAGAAAGGAGCCCACGGCCTCTCCCTTCGCGTTCTTGTGCCACCGGAATCCGGCAAGGACCACGTCAACGGTGCGGTGGTGCTTGATCTTGAGCATGACGCGCTTGCCAGGCTGGTAGATTCCGTCCGCTTGCTTCGCCATCACTCCGTCGAGCCCCGCCCCTTCGAAACGCTCGAACCAATCGGCGGCGACCGCGCGGTCGCGGGTGAGCGGGGTCAAGTGAATGGGCGGCCGTGCCTTCGCGAGCGCCTTCTCGAGGCGGGCGCGTCGCTCCGCGAAAGGCATCGAAGTCAGACTCTCGCTTCCTTCACACAAAAGGTCCCAGAGGACGATCGACGCCGGGATTTCGGCCGCGAGCTTTTTGACGCGGGACGCGGCCGGATGAAGCCGCAGCTGCAGGGTTTCGAATTCCAGGCCGGCCTCGCCCTTGATGACGAGCTCCCCGTCGGCGACGGCGCGCTCGGGGAGCGATTCGAGGAGAGGTGCCTCGAGCTCGGGAAAGTAGCGGTTCAAGGGCTTCAGGTCGCGGCTCTGCAGATACCACTCGCTCCCGTCCCGGAAGACGAGAACCCGGAATCCGTCCCACTTCGGCTCGAAGATCCAGGAGTCGCCCTCGGGAAGAGCATCGACGAGCTTCGCGAGCATGGGCTCCAAGGGGGGCTTGACCGGAAGGTCCACACCGAAATCTTAGCAGTCCTGGCCGATCTCCGGGATCGTGGTAAGCTGAGCCCAGCTACGATGAGAATCTACGCCGCGATTCTCGGTTTTCGAGTTCTGCTCCCGGGGCCTGCCGTCGCCGCTCTCTCGCCCGGGACCGCGAAAGCGGTCCTCGAGGAAAGCTGCCAGCTCTGCCACAACGACGCCTCGCTTGCCGGCAACATGTCCCTCGACGCGTTCGACGTGTCGGCGCCCGAAGCCGCGGCGGAGCTCGCGGAGAAAATGGTCCGGAAGCTCCGCGCGGGCATGATGCCTCCCGCCGGTGTGCCCCGGCCCAAGGAAGAGGATCTCGAGGCGCTCGTAACTCACCTCGAGACCCGCCTCGACGAGAACGCCGCGGCGAATCCCAACCCCGGCCGACGGACGTTTCAGCGCCTCAATCGAGCCGAGTACGAAAGCTCGATCCGGGTTCTCCTCGCGCTCGACATCGAGGCGGGGGACTACCTGCCGCCGGACACCAAGAGCGCGAACTTCGACAACATCGCGGACGCTCAGATGCTCTCGGCGACCCTCCTCGAAGGGTATCTTCGCGGGGCGAGCGACCTCTCCCGGCTCGCCGTCGGCGACAAGGTGGCCTCGGCGCGGGAAGCTACTTATAAGGTTACGCGGTGGGTCTCGCAGACGGAGCAGGTGGAGGGAGCGCCCTACGGGACGCGCGGAGGGGTCTCCGTGGTCCACAATTTCCCCGCCGACGGTCACTACCTCTTCCGGGTCTCGTTCCATCACGAGACCACGGGCGCCCTTCATGGAAGCGGACAGGCGACACTCCATACGTCTACCGAGAATCCGGAGCAGATCGAGATCTCCGTCAACGGCGAGCGGGCCGCGCTCCTTCCCATCGATCGCTGGATGCACGTCTCGGATCCGAACGGGGTCAATCTAAGGACCGAGCCCATATTCGTCCGGGCGGGTCCGCAGCGAATCTCGGCCGCGTTCCTCAAGAAGTTCGAGGGACCGGTGCAGGACCTCATCCGGCCGCACGACTGGTCCATCGCCAGCACCAGTATCGCCGACGCCTACGGGATGACGAGTCTTCCGCACCTGCGCGACCTCGCCATCACCGGTCCCTACGATCCCACGGGGGTCTCGGAGACCCCGAGCCGGCAGAGGATCTTCAGTTGCCGCCCCGCTTCGGCCCCCGATGAGGTTGATGAGCTCTCCTGCGCCGAAGCGATCGTCTCCCGGTTGGGCTCTCATGCCTACCGGAGGCCTCTCGGTCCGCGCGATCTCGAGCCTCTGATGTCGCTCTACCGCGTCGGCTCGGAAGAAGGCGGCTTCGAGGCGGGCGTCCGAACGGCGCTCGAAGGGATCCTCGCGAGCCCTCATTTCGTGTTCCGCCTCGAAGAGCCGCCCGCGAGCGCCGGTTCCCGGAATTATCCGATCCACGATCTCGACCTGGCATCACGACTGTCGTTCTTTCTCTGGGGCACCGGCCCCGACGAGGAGCTCGTGAAGATCGCCCAGGAAGGCCAGCTGTCGGATCCGGCAGTGCTCGAACGACAGTTGCGGAGGATGCTTTTCGACTCGCGCTCTCAGGCGCTCGCGACGCGTTTCGCCGAACAGTGGCTGCGGCTCCCCGACCTCGATCCGATGCACCCGGACGTGCGGATGTATCCCGACTTCCACGATCAGCTCAAGACGTCGATGCGGCGCGAGACCGAGCTCTTCTTCGGAAACCTGGTGCGGGAAGACCGGAGCGCTCTCGAGCTCCTCACCGCGGACTACACGTTTCTCGACGAGCGGCTCGCGCGCCACTACGGCATCCCTGGTGTGACGGGCGAGGACTTCCGGCGAGTTTCCTATCCGGATCCCATGCGCCGAGGGCTCCTGGGCCACGGCAGCATCTTGACTCTCACCTCTCACCCCCACCGGACTTCCCCCGTGCTCCGGGGCAAGTGGGTCATGGAGGTCTTCCTCGGAAGCCCGCCACCTCCACCGCCGCCGGACGTGCCGGAGCTGGAAGAGTCAGGAGAAG
>Ga0184637_10000091_pt1 | contig 58269 bp, 49 predicted proteins | sample PLM3_127_b2_FD_133143 | JGI IMG/M metagenome (GOLD analysis project Ga0184637, IMG submission 133143) | Groundwater sediment microbial communities from an aquifer in East River, Colorado, USA - PLM3_127_b2 | ecosystem: Environmental > Terrestrial > Soil > Riparian zone | place: USA: East River...
CATGAAAACAAAATTTAGCAGCTTATGTTTCGTGTTGATAGTTTTGGCCGGAGGCTTGGTTAAGGCCTCCGATTTTTCCGGGGGTATTCGGCTGACAGAGATGAACTCCAGGGTAACGGCGGATGCCGACGCCCTTCGGAAAACTCCGGCTTTATTTTCTGCGTCAGCGGCAAACGGAACCGTTCTGCAATATGACGCGGGACCTGTTTTGTATTTTCCCCAGGAGGCGCTAGCGGGTTCGTTTTGGTCCGTGCGGTTCACGCCTTTGCAAAGCTGCAGTCTGGTTTCCATTTCTGCCGTTTCGTACGGCGGTTCTGGCTTGGAGCGAATACATATTCTGGCCGACAGTGGGGGAGTTCCCGCCCGCCAGCTTGCCGAACCTTTTTTAGCCCATCTTTCAGGCGGTTTATCCCTGCAGGTAATCCCGATCCCTGTGCCGATAGATTTGGGTTTTCAGGATTTTCATATCGCATTTGAAATGCTCACTTCGGGCGCACCCTATTTGACCGGTGACGATGATGGCGGCCAACAGCGTTCGTGCTATCGAGATTCTCTGGGAATTTGGACGGCCGTTTCAATAACCGATTTTGTCGTGCGCGCTACGGTTCGATACTACGGGCCCGATATGATACCGCCACAAATCGAGCATAAACCAGTGGAGGCGGCCTTTTCCGAAGAGGAAGGAATTGAACTTAACGCAGAGATAACGGACGAGGCCGGTATAGGACAGGCGTTTTTGCATTACTCGGTCAACGGGGGAGCGTATTCTGCTATCTCAATGAATGGGACGGGAGAAAATTTTACTGTCCAAATACCGGTTCCGGCTGCCGGGGTAGATTTGCGCTATTATATCGAGGCGGCGGACGGTTCGGCCAACCAAAACTTGACTTTTTCCCCGCCTACGGCTCAACAGAGTCCCTATTGTTTTTCCGTTTTTCCGGGAAAGCAGATTAAGTATGATGATGGTTCGGCGGAAAGTTTTTTCATTGTGGGCTACTATTACGATGAAAACCGATTTGCCGTCCGGCTGACGCCTTCCTCCTATCCGGCAAAGATAAATATGTTAAGAGCGCTGGTTAACGATACTACGAAGATTTTGCTTTCGGTTTTCTCCGATTCCGTCGGTGTTCCGGGAAGACTTTTGGCTGGACCTTGGGGAGTGAGGTCGGAGGCCGCGGGTAAGGGGTGGATTAATTTTAGTTTGCCCGAACCGGAACAGCCTATTATCGAAGAGGGTGATTTCTTTGTTGTTTTGGGATGGTTATCCAATTCACCTCGGAACCCAGGGATAGGAGCGGATTCGAGTTTGCCGGACAACCGGTCTTTGTTCTTTAGCCGTAGCAACGGATGGAAAAGCTGGGTTTTTAACGACTGGATGATTCGAGCGGCCTATTCAACAACCGTTGGCTCGGGCGGGCAAAATCTTCCGGAGCAGTACCGATTAGGGCAGAATTTTCCCAATCCGTTTAATCCTTCTACGGAAATACGCTTTGCCCTGAAGGAAACCGGCCCAGCCCTGCTATCCATATATAACGTAATTGGACAAAAAGTAAAAACTTTAGCGGACCGAGAATTCCCCGCCGGGGAATATTCGCTATCCTGGGATGGACGGGACGGGAAGGGGGCGGCGCTTCCCTCGGGGGTCTATTTTTACCAGCTTTCGGCCAAAAATTTTCTGCAAACCCGAAAGATGGTTTTAATAAAATAAACTCCCAAGACCCGGCTTAGGTTTGTTTGCGGTAGTTAAGCCGTCTGGGCTGGGAGTTTTTCGGTAAGCCGGTAGCCCCCTAACAAAATTGAACCCAGCCCCACCCAGGCGGCAACCAATAAGACTAAGGTGCCGAAGTAGGGGACGGTTTCCAGCAACTGGATCAAAATGACTCCAACGGTCATCGCCAGGTAGGGAGAAATCGGCCCCTGTTTTTTGAACAGTCGCAAAATTCCTTCTCCAAAAGGCAGGCCGGTAAAGTTACTGGCAAGGAAGAGGGCCACGACGTAGAAGGCGGTCAAAACCAGGGTTAGGGGAAGGCCAACTATTGTAACCACGAAAAGCAGGGCAATTATTGGAATGACAATGAAGGCCAGGAGGCCGACCCCTATCGTTTTTAAGAACGAGCGGGTGGCGGCTTCTTTGAATGCGTTCATCTGTTTGGCAAAAAGGGCAATCAGAAGAAATCCGGTTATTAATTCGCTGATCCTCCAGATTATCCACCAGAAAACGTCCCAGGCAGAGGTCTTAGATTCTTTTTTCCCGGGGAGATTGTGAACGGTTTTACCCAGGATTTGCGCGCCCGTGCTGATTTTTGCTTCTTTTTTACTGGTGTAGATGAAGTCGCCTTCGATAACGGCGGTAGGCGTAAGTGTTATTTTATCGGCTTTAATGTTGGCGCCTTTGCCCACTTTTCCAGAGATGATAATCTCTCCGCACCTTGCGTAAAGTGCACCGTTGATTTTTCCTCCGAGCATAATATTGCCACAGAACATATGGGCATCCTGCCCTATTTCGGCTTCCGCGGACATGCGCACGTCTCCACAGAAAGCCATCAGGTTACGCGCTACAGAATTTTCCAGGGTTAACTCGGAGGAAAAAATGCGCGCGGAACCGGATACCGGGCCTTTCAGTTGAATGGATTTTCCGCCGGCCCAAACGCTGCCTTCCACCGGCCCGGTCTGGGAAAGACCGTTACCGCCAAATATCAAGTCGCCGGAGACGGTACCGGCGACATCGGCTTCTTTGGCGCCGATGACCAAATCGTCGTTTATGACCGTATCCCTTGGCACGGTGAAGTGGTCTGTTACGATCAGCCGGGTTGCATCGGCTGCTAGCGGAAAGGCAGATATGATGAATAATATGCAAATGGCTAACCGCCACTGTTTCACTTTTTTTCCTCCGCTTTATTCATATCCGTATTATATACAAGCAGTTAAATTTACGCCACTTGTAAAAATAAGTTGCACGAAAATGTTTTGGTTTTGCGGGATTGAGAAATTTTTCACAAGGTGGCCCCGTTTCAGAAAAATTTTCGGGTTATGGGCAAAAAAATGTTGACAAATATCGCAGACGTTGCGTAGTATATAATACGGGCCGGTACCCACAAAGAAGTCGCCGCCGGGCCGGGTGGTTTGGTGTCTGCTCGACAGCTCTGTTTTAGGCAGAGGGAGGAGATATGAAAACGTCAAAAAAGATTTTAATTGCAGGTGTAGTATTGTTCTGCGGCCTGATTCTGGCCTTTGCTCCGGAAAAAGGCTACCCCGGCACGCCGCGTTCAGGTGCCGCCATCGTTTGCGACGAGCATCCCTGGGATATTCTGAGCAGAGCCTATAAATATCAAATCTTACAAGTTACGGATGATTATGTAATCGTAGCCGTCTGGTTTGATGAAGAGCAGGTGGAACCGATTATTTATCAATTCAAACGGAAAGCGTTCGAAAATCCACCGTCTTTGGGCAAGAAGCCGGGATATGGGTCGGGGATCCTTTCACTGGATTGAAAATGAAGCCATCTGGCCCCCACCAAGATGCCGGGCGGGTTTTTGGCGAAACCCGCCAGTTTATAGAAAAGGGAAGGGTTAAAGAGGCCCGAACCATCCTTCTGCAGCAGGAAGCCTGTGCCACCCTGCCCTTTTCCCCCGAAGAGGAAGCGGAAGCCGCCATTCTTTGGGCCTGGCTTTTGTATAAAGAAAATTCTTACACGGAAGCTATTGTAAAAGCGCGCCAGGCATTTAACGGGTATCGTCTTTCCACCAACCATATTGGTTTGGCGGAGTCGCTCTATCTTCTGGGCTTACTTTACGCCCTTACCGGTGAGCTCTGGCAGGCTGAAAAGTCTCTTTTGGACGCTTTGGCGAACTATCGCAGGGTCAGCGACCTAAATGGATTGTCTAAAACCTACAGCGAATTGGCGCGCCTATCTTTTATCCGCTCGGACTTGAAAAGCGCCGAGCAGTATCTTTTAGAAAGCTTGGAGGCTGCCCGGGCAGGGGCGGATAGCGTTGGGGAAGGACGGGCCTGGGGAAATTTGGGCCGGGTGTATTTTATATCCGGGCGCTGGGAGGAGGCGGAAAAATCGCTGCGGTTGGCCTTGGTAGTCAACCGGGTTACCAACGCTTTTGCGAGTCAGGCGAGGAATCAGCTTTCGCTGGCCTATCTTTATTTATGTCAGGGGAGATGGGAAGAGTGCGAACAAGAATTTCTTGAGGCCGAAAGAAAGATTGCGGCCGAAAGTTTGGAGCGTGAAAAAGCCATTCTGCACGAATATCGCGGGGAACTTTGTTTCTGGAAAAAAGACTGGGTTAGAGCGGAAGAGGAATATCGGTCAAGTTTGCAGATTGGAGAAAGGCTGGCACCCCAATCCGGCCTGGTGAGCCAGGTAGAAAGGCGCTGGGCCGAGCTGCTTTTGGCACAGGGACGGCCCGGAGCGGCCCTTGGGCGTGCCCAAGCGGCTTTGGATTTGGCCCGCATCCTTGGAGAGAAAGAAGAGGTTGTGGCATCCTTGCGGGTGCTGGCCCTGGCCTTTTGCGAAACCGGAGAGGTAGAACAATCCCAGCATTACCTGGAACAAGCTTTCCAGTTTATTCCCCCGGGAGTTTTACCTTTGGAGGAAGCCCGGCTTAAGATATTAGCGATCGGTCTATTGGCCGATGCGGAGGAGGCGCGAGCCTCCCAGTATCTAAAGGAATTAGGCGGTTTAGTGTCCATTTTAAAGGTCTCCCCAATTCTTTCGGAAAGCTTTTTGTGGTGCGCAAATAGGTTAATTAAGACGGGCAATCTTTCCCGTCTGGGCTTCGTGTTAGAGTTTTTGAAGGAAACTTCGGACAATGGCTACTTAGGATTAAGAAAGGAGCAGCAGGAGCTTTTGGCTCGACTTACCGTCGAGCTTTGCCAAAAGAAATTGGCCAAGGCTTTTTCCCCGGAAAATAATTTTTCACTTTTCTTAAACTGGGGGAAGGCCGGTTCCCTGCAGGAAAAATTAGCCGATTTGGCCGGGAAGCTGCGGTTGCAAGACGGCCAGATTTATGGCATTTCCAAGGGGAAGTGGGTTTTTCTGGCCGGCGCTGGACAGGGTCCGGCCGGCCCGGACGAAATTCATTTCGAACCGGAACTTCCGCATTTGACCCTCTCCCCGAGCACAGATGAGCCTACGGTCCTTTTGCTGCCCCTGGAAGTGGAAAATGAGCGCTTGGGAGTCTTACGTTTGCTCCGAACCGGGTCGCCTTTTTCCCAGGAGGAACTGAATTTAGCGGCGGCGTCCGCCCCGCTTTTTGCCCTCGAACTTTCCCATCAAGGGAAAAAGAATTTGGTTTTGGAGAATCAACGGCTTTTGGCCACGCTTGAAGCGAAATGCGCCTTCCCGAACATCATCACCCGGTCCAAATCTTTTATTTCCATCTTGGATGCGGCCGCAAGAGTAAAAGATTCCGATTTATCGGTTTTGCTTATGGGTGAAACCGGCACCGGCAAGGATCTGTTGGCGAAAACCATCCATTTCCAATCGGTTCGCCGGGATGGCCGCTTGGTGTCCGTAAATTGCGCCGCTTTGCCGGAAACGCTTTTGGAATCGGAGCTTTTTGGGCACCGGAAGGGAGCCTTTACCGGTGCGGACCGGGATAAGCCGGGACTTTTCGAAGAAGCCGATGAGGGGACTTTCTTTTTAGACGAGGTTTCGGAAATTCCGCTTTCCATGCAAGCCAAGCTTTTGCGGGTTTTGGAGGAAAAGGAGGTCGTCCGTCTGGGTGAGACCCGTCCGCGTAAAGTTAACGTACGCCTGATTTCCGCGGGGAATAAGGACTTAAAGGAATTGACGGAGAAGGGCCTTTTCCGCCAGGATCTGTATTTTCGCTTAAGCCCTTTCACCCTGCGTTTACCCCCGCTGCGAGAGCGGAAGGAAGATATACCCTTGCTTTTGGATTATTTTGCCGGCCAATACGGCGGGGACAAGAAACTCAGTTTTGAACCGGCCGCTTTCGAAATTTTAAGCTCTTACGATTGGCCCGGAAACGTGCGCGAGCTGGAGAACGAAATTCGCAAGTTATCGGTGGTGGTGGGCGAGAGCGGCTGTATTTCACCCGAGTTGTTATCCTCCAAGTTCTTCGGCCGGGATGAGAAGGGCTTGACCCCGCCCAACGGCAACGGATTCTCTTTGTACGACCATTTGGCGGAAAGCGAAAAGCGGCATATTTGCCGGGCTTTGGCCGAGACCGGCTGGGTGAAGAAGCGGGCCGCCGAGCTTCTGAAAATCCCGGAGTCCACCCTGCGGCTTAAATTGAAGGGATACGGAATCAAGCCGGCTTCCTAAAACCCGGTTTCTCCCGTAAGATTCAATCACTCTAAACTTGACTTTTTGAAAAGGGAAAGGGATATTGGTTTTTATCCCGGTTTGGGGTAAAAATCATGATATCTGGCGCGCGCTTAAAAGAGCTGAAGGTCATTCCGGATGAGAGAGGCCGTTTGATGGAGATTCTCCGTTCGGACGAGGATTTTTTCATCCAATTCGGGCAGCTTTACCTGACCGCTGTTTATCCGGGAGTGGTGAAAGGCTGGCACTATCACCAGAAGCAATACGACAACTTTGCGGTGGTGAAAGGAATGGCCAAAATCGTTCTGTACGACTCCCGGGAGGCTTCGCCCACCAAAGGGGAGGTAAACGAGTTTTTTCTGGGGGAGCAGAATCCCAAACTTTTGCAAATTCCTCCCCTGGTTTATCACGGCTTTAAGGGTATCTCTCCGGAAGAAACTTTAATTATCAACTGCCCGACCGAATTATACCATTATCAGAAGCCGGATGAATTTCGAATTGACCCCCATACCAATGACATACCGTATAGGTGGGAGCGGAAAGACGGATGAAAATTTTAGTGACCGGAGGAGCGGGGTTTATCGGCTCCAACTTTGTTCACCATCTACTCGAATCCCGATCCGATTGCGAAATTATAAATTTTGATAAGCTGACTTACGCCGGAAATTTGGATAACCTTTCGGCCGTGGAGGATCATCCCCGCTACCGGTTTGTCCGCGGAGACGTGGCCGTGCCGGGGGATTTGGAACCTCTTTTCAAGGAAGAAAACATTTGGGGGGTCGTGCATTTTGCGGCGGAATCGCACGTTGATCGCAGCCTGTACGAGCCTTTGACCTTTGTGGAAACCAATGTGACCGGGACGGCCAATCTTTTGGATTTGGCGCTGCGGTATAAAATTGAGCGGTTTGTTTACATTTCAACGGATGAGGTTTATGGCAGTTTGTCGAACGGAAAATTTACCGAGAAGTCTTTCCTTAACCCTACTTCTCCGTATTCCGCTTCCAAGGCCTCTTCCGACCTTCTGGTCTTAGCTTATTTTAAAAGTTTCGGTTTGCCGGTTATCATCGATCGCTGCACCAACAATTTCGGCCCGTATCAATTTCCGGAAAAACTGATCCCTTTATTCGTTACCAATGTGCTGGAAAACAAGCCCTTGCCCATTTACGGAGACGGCTTTTATGTGCGCGATTGGCTTTTTGTGGCCGATCACTGCCGGGCTATCGAGCTTATGCTTTTTAAAGGGAAACCGGGAGAAATATACAACGTGGGGGGGAGCAACGAACACACCACGCTGGAGATTACCCATCGTATCCTGAAACATTTAGGCAAGCCCGAATCTTTAATCACCTACGTTGCCGACCGACCGGGGCACGACCGGCGCTATGCTCTGGATGCCACCAAGCTGCAGAATGAATTGAGGTGGAAACCGGCCGACTCAATCGAAGAGGCCTTGGATTTGACCATTGACTGGTATGTTTCCAACCGCCGCTGGTGGGAAAAAGTGAAATCGGGGGAATATCAAGACTACTACCAGGAACATTACGGAGCGCGTCTGCGCTTGTAGCTTTAAAATTTGACTCCAAATAAAATGAGGGCGAAAAACTTTTGTTGCTGCGAGAAACTCGACTTCCATTGGTCGTAAATACCTGTTTTCACGGGTCGGGCAGGAGGTTGATATGAGGAATATCACAAAAACGTGTCTTTTTATGACCGCGTTGCTTCTGATGCTTGCTGACTCGGCGCTCCCGCAAAGCCCGCGCTGGCGAACCTTGCCAAATGCACCAGTGAGTGCTAGGCATGAAGACGTATTCTTCGTTAACCCTTCGATTGGCTGGGTTGTTAATGGTTCCGGTCAGATTTGGAAAACCACCGATGGCGGCGCCTCCTGGGCGCTTCAGTTCGTTGCCGATGCCTACCTGCGGAGCGTCGGATTCACAGATTCTCTAACCGGTTGGGTGGGGGTCATCGACGACACCAGCAAAGTTCTTTACCAGACAACTGACGGGGGAACCACCTGGTCTCTGGTTCAGAATATTCCCGAACCCCGCCCGCGGGGCATCTGTGGAATTTCCGTGGCGAATGACTCCGTTATGTACGCCTCCGGTCGATACTACGGCCCCGCACGGATGATAAAGACCACCGACCGGGGAGCCAGCTGGACGTTGATCGACCTTTCCGCTCACGCCGGAGGGCTGGTGGACTGCCGCTTTTTCAGCCCCGATTCAGGATTTGTGGTGGGCACAACCGGCTCCGGCCCCGGTATTGGCACCGGGTTTGGGCGCGTGCTGTTCACCTCCGACGGCGGGGCTACCTGGACCATCCGGTACACGGGCAGCCGCCCGGGCGAACTTTGCTGGAAAATCCAATTTCGCACCGGCACAACCGGCTACGTTTCCATTGAAAATTTCTCGCCGGGACCTACCTACTATTTGAAGACCACAGATGGCGGCAATACTTGGAGCGATCAGCTGTTTCTCAATACCCTGTACGACGTTCAGGGGATTGGATTTGGCAGCGATTCTCTGGGATGGATTGGAGGTTATGGCGGTGACACGTACGAAACCACCGATGCGGGAGTATCCTGGCACCTGGCAGGATTCGGGTACCTTATCAATCGATTCCGATTTCTCAACGATACGCTAGCTTACGCTGTGGGGGAGACGGTGTACAAGTACTCGGTCGGTTGCCTGGCGGCCAAGGGCGATATGAACGGTGATGGGATGTTGACAGCCCTCGACGTGGTTTTATTGTTGAACTGTGTCTTCCTCGGAGAAGGGGCTTGTCATCCCTGCTTTTCCGACGTCAATTGCGACGGGGTTCTGACGCCGGGTGACGTGGTGCTGGAGTTGAATAAGGTCTTTTTGGGCATCCAGTTTCCATGCCCGTGAAAGGCAGGGATTGGGGACAGGAACATTACGGAGTGCGGCTGCGTTTGTAGCCGGTAATTTTAAGCTTTGACTGAAAGCGGGGAAGCAAAGGCTTCCCCGCTTTTTGTTTCTCCTTCGATTTAATCTTTCAACATATGGCCCAGGTCATCGGGAAGGGGGGCGCTTGTGTCGCCGCTGTTGTCGCCGCACAGTTTGAGAGCTGCGAAAGTGTGCCGGCGGGCGCCAGCGGTTAAGCGCAGAGCTTCCAGGCAGCGTCGATTGCTCAATGCCTCCCGCGCGGCGGCCTGCAGACGGAGGGCCCGGCCAAACAACACCTTGGCCGAGTCTTTCTCACATTGACGGATTATAGGGGCTGCCCGCTCCATTATGGCGCCGGTTTTTTTGACTTCTTCCAACGCCGTTCGGCAAGCGCGTTGGTTCTCGTCTTCCGCCCAAGCCGTCGTAGCATACTGCACGGCGGCCAAGGCCAAAAAAGAGAGGGTCAGCATCAAAATTTTCTTCATTTGTATCACCTCCTCATTTTTTTTCCAAAAGTTTCATTTGTTGGACAGGTTGACGAGCCGGGAGTTTAAGATTTTTTTTCCTTTTTTCGACTTTTTTTATGGAGAGGTATCTACATTCCTTTCTGATTCCTACCTCGGCTGGGCTACCGCTCTCCACCACCGCCCCTGTGCCGACGTGGCGGTGGTTTTTAGTTAAAGCAACCCCCTATGGTCCCCCTTAAATACAGGGGGACAAATGACCCTTCGGGTCTTCCCTCGACCTTTCCTCGGCTTCGCTCCCTCAACTCTGCGCTCGGGACAAGTCGGAACAAGTCGCTCGGGACAAGCCCCTGCCCCCTGGCCGTAGCCAAAGGCAACACCACGAGCAGGCCTTCCCGAAGCGGGAATGGGAGAGGCACGTGCAACGTGCCCCTACAAACAAACCGGCATTATTGAATCGGTTTCTTCGACCGCCACCCGTTTTCGGGCAAGCCGTTGGCAACCAGCCGGTAAAGTCGAGAAGGCAACTTTTTTGCCGATAAGAAGATATGGGGGATTAGGGAAAACTATATCCAAATGGAAAGCAAAAAAAGAATCGGGGAACTATTAATCCAGAAAGGATTAGTAACCCAAAAGCAGCTGGATGAAGCCTTAAAAATCCAAAAGAAAACCGGCGAGCGGGCCGGCGACATTCTGGTTCGCCAAGGAGCGTTATCGGAAGACCAGTTCCTGGCGGTTATGTCGGAGAAAATTTCCGTCCCGAAAGTCAATCCGGACAATTTGGTCGTCGATCCGGAGGTGGTGAAACTGGTTCCGGTGGAACTGGCCAAAAAACACCGCTTAATCCCGATTTTGCAGCTCGGAAGCGCGCTTACGGTGGCGATGGTGGATCCGCTCGATTTGATAGCCATCGAGCAGTTGAAATATCACACCGGTTTGGAAATCAATCGAACCATTGCTTCGGTTTCGCAGGTTGCAAAAGCAATATCGGATTACTACAGCGTACAGGATTCGGTGGCGGAAGTGGTGCGGGAGATGGCTTTGCCGGAAGAAGACTTTGGCAAAGAGCTGGCGGAAGTTACTGAGAAAGTCGGGGAGACTCCCGAAGAGCTGACCGACAACGCGCCAATGGTGCGGCTGGTCAATTTGCTTTTGACCCAGGGAATCAAGGATCTGGCCTCGGATATTCATATTGAGCCGGAAGAAAAGGAGCTGCGCGTGCGCTTCCGCATTCACGGAGTGATGCGGGAGGTGGCCACGCCGCCCAGGAATTTGGGGCCGGCGGTTGTTTCGCGCATCAAAATTATGTCCAATATGGACGTTTCCGAAAAACGGCTGCCGCAGGACGGCCGCTTTGCCTATAGAATCGGGCAAAACGAGGTTGATTTCCGAGTATCCACCTTGCCCACGATTTTTGGCGAAAAAGTGGTTTTGCGCATTCTGGACAAGACCAACTTGGCGGTGAATTTAGATAAAATTGGTTTGTCGAAGGAGCTTCTGTCCCGCCTACGGCAAGTGACGAAGAAGCCGGAGGGTTTGATTTTGGTCACCGGGCCGACCGGCAGCGGAAAGACTTCGACCTTATACGGAATTTTACGGGAATTAAACTCGGTGGAAAAAAATATTATTACCGTCGAAGATCCGGTCGAATACCACATCCCAATGATTGCCCAGGTGCAAACCAACGAGAAGGCGGGGCTGTTTTTTGCCAACGCGCTGCGCTCCATTTTGCGGCAGGACCCGGACATTATCATGGTGGGGGAAATTCGCGACCGGGAGACGGCGGAAATTGCGGTTCGTTCCGCTCTGACCGGACATTTGGTCCTGTCCACTTTGCATGCCAACGATGCACCCGCCACCGTGGCCCGGCTTTTGGATATGGGCGTCGAAGCGTATTTGCTGGCGGCTTCGCTGGTCACCGTTATCGCCCAGCGTTTGGTGCGGCGGATTTGCGAGAATTGCCGGGAAAAAACGACCGTGCCGGAAGCCTTGAAGCGGCAGCTCTGGATTGGCGAGCCCGGCGCCGTTTTTTACCGCGGCGCGGGCTGCCGGAGCTGCAAGCAGAGCGGTTTTTCGGGACGGCTGGGCATTTTTGAAATGCTGGTTATAAATGATTCCATTCGGGAACTGATTGCTAACCGGGAACCGGCTTCAGCCATTCTGGCGGAGGCGCGCAAGCAGGGGATGAAACTTTTGCGCCAGGACGGGGCCGAAAAAACTCTGGCCGGTCTGACCACGGTGGAAGAAGTTCTGCGGGTTTCTTCGGCGGCAGATTTCGCTGACGTTCCAAGCCGCGAACCGGTGTTGATAAAATAAGAGTTGGTATGCTGCCGGAATTCCATTACAAAGCGGTAGATAGAACGGGGGTTGCGCTCTCCGGAATGATGCAGGCGGAGACCGCTTCGGAAGTTTGTTTGCGACTGGACCGCCTCGGTTACATCCCCATTTCCGTCGAACAGAAAAAAGAGGGGCTCTGGCAAAGTTTCAGTTTGGGGCCCAAACGGGTCCCGCTTTCCGAACTGATTATTTTCACCCGGCAGCTCTCGACACTTTATCGGGCCGGGATACCCATTCTGCGCGCCCTGTCGATTTTAGCCGCTCAAGCGGAACATCCGCTTTTGCGCCGGGGAGTGGACACCATCCGAACCGACTTGGAAGCGGGAGTTACCCTTTCCGAGGCTTTTGCCCGGCAGGAGGAAATTTTTGGGCGTTTGTTCTGCTCTTCCATAAAGACCGGAGAGGCGACCGGGCATTTTGACGAGGTTTTGGATCAGCTTTCCACCTTTATGGAGCGGGAGATGAAAACCAAAGAGGATTTGAAGGATGCCCTGCGTTATCCCATTTTGGTGGTTTTTGCCCTTTGTATGGCATTTATTGTTTTAGTAACGTTTGTCATCCCCAAATTTGCCGCGCTTTTCGCCCAGTTTAGAACCGAACTGCCCCTGCCGACAAAAGTGATGATGGGGATAAGTTTCGGCATTCGCCATTACTGGTACTATATCCTGTCGGCTTTGTTTTTTGCCGGTTACTTTTTGCGGCGCTGGCTGGCGACGGAAAAAGGGGAAGTCTGGCTGGACGGGTTCAAGTTGAAACTTCCTATTCTGGGAAAGATTTTTTTGAAGGTCGCCATATCCCGTTTTGCGCACATGCTTTCGGTTCTGGTCAAAAGCGGCCTGCCCATCATTCAATCCTTGCAAGTAGTTCGGGGAGCCATCGGGAATCGAATCGTAGCGGGTGAAATTGAGAAAATCGAGGCCGGTTTTGCGGAAGGGAAAGAGGTCAAGGAAATAATGGAACGGTCGCCGGTATTTCCGCCTTTGGCGGTGCAGATGTTTTCGGTGGGGACGGAGTCCGGCTCTTTGGACCGGATGCTGTCGGAAATGGCTTTTCATTTCGACCGGGAAGTGGAATACGCCACCCGCCGGCTCTCCAAGTTAGTGGAACCGGCTCTGACGGTGGTTCTGGGGGGGACGGTGTTGTTTTTTGCCCTCTCGGTATTTTTGCCGATGTGGAATTTGCTGTCGGTGTTCAGAAAATGAATCAACAGAAGATAGCTCGCTCGCAGGTTAAAACCTGCGCCAGAGGAAGCTTGTTCAGAAAATGAGTCAACACAAGATGGTTCTCTCGCAGGTTGAAACCTGCGCCGGAGAAGCTTGAAAATAAAACAAAACCAAAAAGGAGGAGGGAGCATGTTTAACAAAACCAACAAGCAATCCGGGTTCACCCTGATTGAACTGGTCATCATCGTCGTCGTTCTGGGGATTCTGGCGGCGGTGGCGATACCAAAGTATATGGATATCTCCGCGCAGGCCAAGCTTTCGGCCTGCAAAGGGGCTTTGGGCGGACTGCGTTCGGGGGTTTCCATTTTCTACGCCAACCAGGCGGTAACCACCGGCACCGCTATCTGGCCGACTCTGGCGCAGTTGGAAGTTCCGGGTGTGGTGATGGAACAAGCGATACCGGCCAACCCGTATCAACTGCCGACCAGTGCGCCGGATTCCATTGTCACCGGCGTTACCAAGGGTGTAGTCGTTGGCACGCGCGGCGGCTGGGCGTTTAAAACGGCCACCGGAGAAATTTGGCCGAATACCAACACGGCAGGTGAAAATAACCTGTAAATGGCCGGAGTTTTGGTTCGCTTTTCCTCCGCCATAGGGAGGCGGAGAGGAAAGTTTGGGGGTTTTCGGGATAAATCCGGCTTTACCCTAATTGAGCTGGTTGTCATTGTCATTGTTTTGGGAATCGTTGCCGCAGTGGCAATACCCAAAATCGGCGACATAATAAACAGCTCCAAGACCACCGCCACCAAAGAGGAAATGATGCGTTTGAAACGGGGGATTATGGGAAATGCCGCGGTGGCTTCGGGTGGGCGTTTTTCAGATAGAGGTTATCGAGGGGATGTAGGCAGTTTTCCCCCCAATTTGACTGGTCTGGTAACGAAACCGGGCGGGGTTGCCACCTGGAATCCTTACACCCGATTGGGTTGGAACGGGCCGTATATTGATTCCACTAACGCGGATTACCTCAAAGATTCCTGGGGAGCCAGCTACGTTTATGACTCAACGGCACGAACTCTAACTTCAACCGGTTCGGGGTCAAATATTGTTATCACATTTTAAAAGTGGGGAGTAATTTTGGGCCGTAAGAAGAGAAGCAAAGGAATAATAATGAGCGAAAAGGGGTTTACGCTCATTGAAGTTCTTTTGGTCGTAATCGTCATCGGCATTATGGCGGCGGTGGCTTTTAAATCGATGAACGTGGCTTTGGATAACAGCCGCTGGGATGCCACCACGCAGGAGATGGAGAAACTTTCCTGGGCCATCACCGGCAATCCGGACCTTTTCGCCAACGGCATTCGTTCCGACTTTGGCTACGTGGGCGATGTCGGTTCGCTGCCTTCCAATCTGGACGCTTTGGTGACCAATCCGGGAGGTTACTCCACTTGGCGGGGACCGTACATCCAGAACGATTTCACCCAAAATCCGAACGATTATAAAACCGACGCCTGGGGGAATCTATACACCTATACCGGCGGGGTTACGATAGCCTCCACCGGTTCGGGAGGAAATACCATCACCAAAAAGTTTGCCAACGTGACTGCCGATTTGACTTCCAACACGGTGCAGGGGGTGGTTACCGATGGACAGGGGAATGCTCCGGGAAGCTCGGCTTCCAACGTGAGCGTTCGCATCACTTACCCCAACGGCACAGGCGGGACGACCTCCGCCACCACGAACCCGAACAGCTCCGGCAATTACAGCTTTGCCAGTCTAATTCCACAAGGCATTCGCAGCATCACGGCGATTTATGCGCCGACAAGCGATACCTTGGTGCGTACGGCGGTGGTGCTGCCCCGTTCGACCACTCTGGTCGATTTTAAATTTATCGGCAATATCTGGGGCAGCGGCGGTTCGGGCGGTTCGCTGGCCTACGTCACCGGTTCGGCTTCCGCTGCGAATAGCGGAAGGGATGTTTCTTTTCAAATTCGCAACTCGAGCTCTTCGAGCATCACCATTACCAGCCTTCGCGCCACCTATACCGCCACCTTGAACTACTACGAGATAATTGTGTGGGCTGGAACGATGGTCGCCAACCAAACCATTCCCCGTTTCGCTTCCGGGCAGACGGTTAGCTTTACTTCTTCGCAAACCGTTGCCGCAGGGGCTACGGTTACGGTGAATCTCAACAATTTTAGGATTTGCCCGGTTGGAGGATGCGGAAACGCCAATATGACCGGAAATACTTTTACCATACTATTCTCGGATGGCACAACCATAACGTTTTCGGTTTGATGATTTCTTTGCGGGGGCAACTTGCGTTTTCTGGAAACTAAAAAAGAGAAAGAGACTTTTAAACAAGACCCAAAGCCGGGTATTGCCCGCCACGCTGCGGAAGAACCTCCAGCCGTTTTAGAGGAAAGTTCTTGGGTTGCTTTTGCGGCGCGGATGCGTTTGCAGGCGGGCCTGTGGAAAAGCTGGTGGCGCTATGAGCCTGAGACCTTTTTCGGTTTTGATTTGGTTGCCAATCAGCTGCGCTGGGTACGTTTGACCCGAAAGCCTTTGGCGGGCGCCAAGCTGGGTTTGAAGTGGGAGCTTTCCGGTTTCGGAATATGCGATTTGGCGCCCACGCCCGATTTTGATGAAGAGGATAAAGAACGCGTTCTGGTTGAATTTGTGGAGAAACTGGTCTCGTCCGGCCGATACCAAAGGGCGCAGTTTTATCTTTCGATTTACGGCGGAGCCATTCTTTTTCGCCGTTTTGTGATTCCCAAGCTTAAAAACAAGAAGGAAGAGAATCAAGCGGTCATCTGGGAGGCGCGCAAACAGATTCCTTTTCCTTTGGAGAGCGCCTATTGGACGTATCGTACTTTTCCCAAAGAGGGGGGCGGCCAAAAGAGAACAGAAGTGGTTTTTGCGGCGCTTTTGCGCACGGTATTAGATCGTCTATCGGCCCTCTTTTCCCAGGCGGGGGCACCTTTGAGCGGCGTTTGTATGGGCGGGATCGGTTTTGCCGAAGTTTTACCCATTTATCCTCAAGAAGAAGGGGAAGGGGTGGGGGTTTTGGAGGTTACGCCCCAAAATTCCTATCTGACTCTTTACGGGCCGAGAGGGTTGGAATTTTTCCGCGAATTTTCGGTTGGGGGACCCAAGCCTTCCGATTTGGAAGAAGGAGTTTCCAGGTTTCTTTCGCCAATAAAAGAGGAGGTTCTATCCTCTCTGGATTATTATCAGGCGCAGTATTCCGGCCGGAAGCTTTTGCATCTTTTTTTGGCCGGGGTGCCGGAGGGGGACGTGGCCATTGAAAGCGAACTGGAGGCGGCCATCGGGGCAAAAGTTTCGGTACTTGCTCCCGCGCGCGAGCTTTCCTATTCAGTAACCAACGCTTCTGAATTTGCCGAGCTGTATCCTTTTTTTGCCAAGGCCTTGGGGCTGGCTTTGGCCAAAGACCGAAGCGCTTATTTGCTACCCGACTCGGTGAAGACAGCCAATCGCCTGGCGCATCAAAACCGGCTGGTTTTTCGGCTGGCCTTGCCGGTTATAGCCTTTTTGGGGATTTTTCAAGGATTTTATTTTTACAAGCTTAAGTCCGCGCAGGCCCTTTTGCGCCAGCGTCAAAACGAAATTTCAAAGGTGGAGGCGGTGCCGGGTTTTGCTTTGGCTGGTGAATTACAACGTAAGATTGAATCTACGCAAAGTTTTCTTTCCCGGTTTGTCCGCTATCCGGCGGTCTTTTCCTGGTATTTGAAGGAACTTTCCAATCTGACCCCTCCCGAAATTGCCCTGGACCGGGTGGCGCTTTTGCCGGTTATGTCTGATTCGCTTTCCGCCCGGCAAAAGCATGGAGTTTTTGACCGTCTGGAAATTGTGGGAACGGCCAGCGCCCATTTTTCGGAAGCGGACGCCATCGTGGTGGAGTTTATCCGACGGTTGGAACATTCTCCATTCTTCGGACCGGTGAAAATCGTCAGCAAAGCGGAGGAGCGATATTCCGACCGAAAAACGGTCGGTTTCAGCTTTGAGGTGGGCTTGCGATGAAGTTCGATAAGCCGGTTCACCGGGTTTTAGGCATTCTTATCCTGGCGGTTGCCTGGGCCTATTTCGGCTTTCTGCCGGTGAAAGGTAAAATTGCCCGTGTCGAAGGAGAGCTTTTGGAAGCGGACATCAAGTTAGCGCAATATTTGAAATTGGCGCCGCAGATTCCGCTCTGGCAAAGCCGCACGGCCCAGCTGGGGCAATCCGCCATTCAGTTAGTGTCCAACCTCTATTCCCCCGCTGAGGCGGATAGATTTTTAAAAGACCTTATCGCGATGGCAGAAAAAGAAGGGTTAAAAGTTTTGGACGCCAGGCCGACTTTTTCGGAACTGCTTAACTCCGTGCGGGATATGGATTCAACCTCCGCCAATTTGGTGCGGCCGGTGTCCTTTACCATCAAAGTCGAAGGCGGCTATGCCGTAATTTCCAGTTTAACAGAGAAGATTTCGGGGCTGCCGGCCTACCGAGGATTTACGCTGGGTGAAGTCAGCCGCGGAGAAAGAATCGGCACGGTGGATGCCACTTTAAGTTTCTACTGTTATCTGGTAATAAATCCCGAGGCAGGCGCTTGATGGATGAAGTCAGAAGGAAAAAATTTTTATACGGAATTTTGGGAATGGCCTTGGTCTTCGGGCTTTTGAATCTAAAGAGCATTATGTCCATTGGAAAAAAGAGAAACGTAGTTGAGCTTTCAGCCCCGCAGACCGGTTCGGCCCCACCGGTTACAACTGCGGCGGCCGATTCATTCGCCTATGAAAGAATTACTTCCGACAAGGAAAAGAGATTGGCATTAGGTTTCAACCGCAATCCGTTCTACCGGAACGCCGTGGCGGCCGTTGTCGTCCCTTTCAGCTCGAAAGAGCCAGTGTTCTGGCTTACGGCCGTATCGGTTAAAGGCGCTTCCGCAATTGCCGTAATCAACGGCCGGGTTTTGAAAGTCGGGGATTCTATTGACGGATTTGTGGTCAAGAATATAGGGAAAGGCTCGGCAGTTTTAAATAAAGGCGGGTCATCCATTCGGCTGGCTTTGCGGGGGGAATAAAATGCGAAAACTATTTGTGCTGTTGTTCATTTTAACATTTTCGGCGGCCCGGCCGCAGGAAAAAGCGGGCCTTCCAAAAGTGGTCACGGAAGATTCCAAAATTACTCTGGAAATGGAGAATTCCCCCATCGGCTCGGTTTTGAAACTTTTGGCGGTGCAGAACAATTTGAACATTGTTTCGGGCCAGGACGTGCGCGGCAACGTCAGCCTGCGGCTGCACCAGGTTTCCCTGGACGAGGCGCTTTCAGCCATTCTGTTGTCCAACGGCTACACCTACAGCCGGCAGGGGGAGGTTATCGTTGTAATTCCTATGGAAAAGGATTATCCCCAGCAGCTGGAAAGCCGGGTAATCGAGCTTTCCCACGCCTCGGCCGATCATATGCTGGCCAGTTTAAGGGATGTTCTTTCTCCCAAGGGGAAAATTCAGATTGTCAGCAGGGACGTGCGTAAAATTGAGGCGGGGAAGCAGCCGCCGGCGACCGTGCTTTTGGTCACCGATTTTCCCTACACTTTGGCGCGGATTGAAAAAATTGTGGCTGCCTTGGATAAACCGGTCAAGCAGGTTTCCATCGAAGTGCGGATGGTGGAAACCAGTTTGGATGGGAAATCCGACCTGGGCATCTCTTGGCCGGAGGCTATCGGGGCCTCCTTTGGCGAAGCGGAGCCTTTGAGTACCACTTCCAGCACTACCACGGCCGACATCAGCAAAGCCGCGATTTTCCCGGTTGAAGGCCGTCCGAAATACGGCCGGCTTTCGGTAAACCGGTTAGACTGGTTTTTGAATTATCTGGCGACCGAAACGAACAGCAAGTTGTTAAGCAACCCCAAGGTAACCACCCTGAACAACCAGCCGGCCAAAATCACCGTGGCCACAACCATTCCACTGCAAACCTTGAACCGCTTTTCGGCGGGTTCCGAGGTGCAGGATATCGTTTCCTTTCAGGACAAAGAGTTCGGCATCATTATGGACGTCACGCCGCGCATCAACGACGATTCGACCTTGACTTTGCGCGTGGTGCCGACGGTGGAAGACATCATCGGCTTTACCGGGCCTTTGAACAATCAAAGGCCGATTACTTCCAAGCGCTCGGTGGAGACTCAAGTCCGGTTGAAAGATGGGGAGACGATGGTTTTGGGCGGGTTGATTAAAGAGAACGAAGTCAAAACCGTGCGCAAAGTCTGGCTACTGGGAGACATTCCGCTTTTGGACGGCCTTTTCCGTAGCACATCCAAGCGAACCACCAAAACCGACCTATTGGTTTTAATTACGCCGCATATTGTTAGATAATATTTAAGCATTTGTGGCGCAGGCCTGCCCGTGCCGGGCTTTTCGGCCAGGGATAAAGTTCCGCCACCGGCGGGACGTATCCTGCGTTTATTTGAGAACGTACGCAGGTTAGAAAAAGCTTAACCTGCGCCACAAACCCACTAACTTTTTCTAAGCCGCGCATCAATTGACGGAAAAAGAGGGCGAGGAGACCTCGCCCCTACAAACCTCTCTATCCCCTTCCCCTCGACTACGCTCCCTCGGCTAAGCTCGGGACAAGTCGGGACAAGCCCGAGACGGGAAGGGGAGGGGGATGGATTCGACTTCCCTCGACTACGCTCCCTCGACAGGGCTCGTTTACGCTGCGCTCAACGCAAGCGGGACAGGTCGGGACAAGTCGCTCACCACAAGTTCATGAATCGCTCCTACGGTTTTTATGAGCGGGAAAAGGCACGTAGCAACGTGCCCCTACAAAAACAACCCCCTGTCCGCCTTTGGCGGACATCCCCCTTGGTAAGGGGGACAGAAATATAATAGAGGTTAGAGACTGGAGATTGGTTCAGCCGGGCGGACCTTAAGGTACGCCCTACATTTCAGGCAGAGATAAAATGGCAGGCAATGGCCTGTAAAAGGGTTTGATAAAAGCTCCGGCGGAATCTATTTTACTGCCGTGAAACGGTTTGTCTGTCTTATAATCCTTTCCGTCATTTTCACCGCTTGCGGAAAAAAGGAGCTGGACGTTTCCGAGCAGGTGCGCAATTTTATGGGGGAATGGGAACGGGCGGTCGATTCACAAAACGCCGTACTTCTGGATTCATTGCTCGTCCGACCGGAAAACTCGGCGGCGATAGACCCTCAAAAATTTCTGGACGAGCTTTTTTCTGCGCCGGATGTAAAGTCGGTAAACCTGCGCGGGCGGCAGTTTGCAATCGGGCAGAATCAAGCCACTGTTTCCGGGCTTTTGATTCGCTCTGGAATTGCTGATAGTATGGCCCATTTAAAGCTGATTTTGCTGAAAACCAAGAAAGGGTGGAAATTAGCGGCCTATCGGTGGGAATCTGCAGTTCCCGCCGGCAACACTTCCCGTTCATCGACTTAAACTAAAAAATGGAAATGCAAAACGGCAAAAAAGGTTATGTGCGCAAGATGTTTTCGGAACTGGCGCCCGATTATGACCGCTTGAACCGAATCATCTCCTTTGCCTCCGACCAACTCTGGCGCAAGAAGGCGGTACGTCCTGTGGTTGATTGCCGACAAGTAATAGATCTTTGCGCCGGGACGGGAGATATGGCGGTTGCCTTGCTCGCTAATCCTGCCTTTCGGGGAACGGTGATACTTTCTGATTTTGCAATGCCGATGCTTGTAGTGGCGAAAAAAAAGTTGGCTGCTTTTTCCAATCGAGCCTTGCTGGTGTGCGCGGATGCGGAGCGGCTGCCCTTTAAATCCAATGTTTTTGACGGAGCGATGCAGGGTTTTTCGTTGCGCAATCTGGGAAGTCTGCCGGCCTTTGCCGGCGAAGTGCGCCGGGTTTTGTCTGTCGGAGGGGTGGGAGCGTTTTTGGAAATAGCCCACCCTTCCAACGCGGTTTGGGAAAAACTCTTTTACATCTATTTTTATCGGTTGATGCCGAAAGTGGCCGGGCTTTTTACCCGGCAACGCGAAGCGTACCGTTACCTGCCGGAATCGCTCAAAATTTTCCCGCCCCAAAAGGAAGTGGCGGCGCTTTTTGCGATGGAAGGGTTTGCAGAGTCAACGTTTCGCAATCTCTGGGGCGGGCTGGCGGCCGTTTATCGGGTGAAAAAATGACTTTCGACACTGTAAAAAAGTTCGACAGGTTTAGCAAGTCTTTACAAAAAAGGAGAGCAATATGCAATTCTTAATGCCGTTTATTATCGGAGTGGCAATCGGCGCAATGGCCGTTTTGGCGGTGGGCTGGATTAAAAAACGGGAGGCCAAGGATATTGCCCAGGAGTTGTTAGCCCAGGCCGAAACTGAAAAGCTGAAAGATTTAAATTCAATCATCGATAATCTGAAAGTGTCTTTTGATGCGCTTTCTTTAAATGCCCTTTCCCGCAACACCGAGCAATTCATTCGGCTGGCGGAGCAAACCTTGAAAACCGAGACCCAAGCGGGCGGAAAAGAGCTGCAGGGTAAAAAGGAGCTAATAGACCAGACCTTGGAGGCGATGAAAAAGGAACTGCAGGAGGTTCAGAACTCCATTCAGACTTTCGAAAAGGACCGGGAGAACAAATTCGGCGAACTGACCGCGCAATTGAAAGCGGCCGCCGATAACAACCGAAAACTGCAAGAAACCGCCGAGCAATTGAAGCTGGCTCTGGTCAACTCCAAAACCAGAGGCCAGTGGGGAGAACGGATGGCCGAAGACGTTCTGCGCCTGGCCGGTTTTATGGAAGGAATCAATTACCACAAACAGCGGGTTTTGGAAGGCTCATACAACCGGCCGGATTACACCTTTTTGCTTCCGCGGGATTTGAAGTTAAATATGGACGTGAAATTCCCGTTTGACAATTATCTGCGCTATTTGGAAGCCGGCGGGGAGTTGGAGAAAGAGAATTACAAAAACGCATTTTTTAGAGACGTTCGCGAGCGTGTTAAAGAAGTCACTTCCCGCGATTACATCAATCCGGAGGCCCAGACTTTGGATTACGTCCTCGTATTCATTCCCAACGAGCAGGTGTACGGTTTTATTCTGGAAAACCAGGGCAGCTTTTTTGACGACGCTTTGAGAAGCAAGGTCATTCCTTGCTCTCCTTTCACCCTGTATGCCATTCTATCGGTCATCCGGCAGGGAATTGACAACTTTCAGCTGGAACAGAATGCGACAAAAATGGCTAATCTAATGGGGAATTTTCGCAAACAGTACGAAGCTTTTATGGCGGCGTTTGAAAAGATGGGAAAGAGGATTGAAGAGGCCCAAAAAGAGTTTAATTCGCTCTCCACCACCAGGCGCACGCAGTTGGAAAAGCCTTTGAATCAAATTGAGGAATTGCGCCGGCAGCGGGAACCGTCGCTGGAAGAGCTGGCTTTGGAGCCGGGCGCCGCTCCGGAGAATATCGAGGAAACCCTAAACGCGTAACCCGTTTTTTTCCAGCGACTGGTTTTAGCTTCGTTGTAACCTTTTTCATCCGAGGCTGAAGTCTCGGCTACCAGACGGAGGGGTTGGGGCGAGGTTCCTGCCGCTGCTCTGGAAATCTAAAGATTTCCGCTACGGTCCTTCGTACAAATAATGGGAATCTGAAGATTTGCGCTACCGATTTGGGAATTTTTCGGCCGATTCAATCAAGCTTTCTTTGATTTCTCCGATATAAGAAACGGGGCTTGGGGCCCAATTTAAGAGGGGGATATGCCATCAATTTTAGTCATCGACGATAAAGAAAGCATGCGCGGAATGCTGGCGGAAACCTTGGCCAGTGAGGGATATGAAGTAGATACGGTTGCCGACGGAAAAAGCGGCATCGGCAAGGTTCGCGAGAAAAAGTTTGACGTTGTTTTAACGGATTTAAAGCTTCCGGAAGCGGACGGCATTGCGGTCCTTTCCGAACTTAAAGGAATTGATCCGGAATTGGCGGTTATCGTGATGACCGCTTTCGGCACCATCGAGACCGCAGTGGAAGCGATGAAGCTGGGTGCCTTTGATTTTCTCACCAAACCGTTCGATACCGACCGGTTGTCGGTGCTTATCAAACGCGCGCTGGAAAACCGCCGGTTGGTGGCGGAAAATACGCTTTTGCGCGAGGAACTGGACCAAACCCTGGGGATTTCCGAAATCGTCGGCCGCTCGGAAAAAATGCTGGAAGTTTCCCGACTTATCCAGAAAGTGGCCTCCTCCGACACGACCGTTTTGCTCCTCGGCGAATCGGGCACCGGCAAGGAACTTTTCGCGCGCGCCATTCACAATCTCTCCCCGCGCAAAAGCCGCCCCTACGTGGCCATCAACTGCGCGGCAATTCCATCCGAACTTTTGGAAAACGAACTTTTCGGCTCCGAAAGGGGAGCTTTCACCGGCGCGGTCGCACGTAAAATGGGCAAGTTCGAAATCGCCGAAGGGGGCACCGTATTCCTCGACGAAGTAGGCGATATGTCGCCGGCCTTGCAGGCCAAACTTTTGCGCGTATTACAGGAAAAGAACTTCGAACGGCTGGGGGGAACCAAGCTGATTTCGGTCAATGTGCGCGTTATCGCCGCCTCCAACGTTGATTTAAAGGAAGCCATAGAAAAGAAAACTTTTCGCGAAGACCTGTACTACCGTTTTTCCGTTTTTCCGATAACAATTCCGCCCCTGCGCGAACGCACGGAGGATATTCCGCATCTGGCCAATCATTTCATCCGCAAATTCTGTCTTGAGATGAAGAAGCCGCCAAAATCGCTTTCGCAGGATGCCCAAAACCTTTTAGACCGCTACCATTGGCCGGGGAACGTGCGCGAGCTGGAAAACACCATCGAGCGCGCCATCATACTTTGCGAGGGGAAAAAAATTTCCCCCGACCATCTGGCCATCCGCATTCCTTCCACGACGGAAATCCGCCTGCGGGAGGGGGCCGGCTTAAAAGAAGTGGGCCAGTACGCCCAGATGGAGGCGGAGCGGGGGATGATTGTGCGCGTTATGTCGCAAACACGGGGCAACAAGCGCAAGGCGGCCGACATTTTGAAAATCGACTACACCACCCTTTTTGAAAAAATCAAAAAGTACAATTTGCAGGACGAGATTTAGCATTGTCAGGATTTGGGTTTGAAGACTGCCATCCAGGGTCGTCTTTGAAGCTATGGGAAGAATCCCATAGCCTGTCGACAAAGCGCTTAAGTTTTTACGGCTTTATTTTGGAGAATTATGCGGTTCTTCATCGGGCATTCGCAAGTCCTTGAAAATCAAATTGTTCGGGCGTCTTATAAATATGGGGGCTTCGGCAAAGGCTTTGCAACCCTTGCTGAATGGAGATAATATGAATAAGGTCAATAAACGGAAGGCACGTATGAAAAATCAAAAGGGGTTCACCCTGATCGAAGTGATGATTGCGATGGTGATTCTGGCGGTCGGCATTTTGGGTCTGGCGCCGCTTATGGTTCTTTCCATTTACTCGAACACCTACTCGCAGGATTTGACCCGCGCCACGGCCATTGCCCAGGACTGCATCGAACAATTGAAGAATGCCCCCAATTTCGGCGCCTGTCCTTACAACGATGCGACCAACGGCATCGATGGAATCTATGACTTGGCCATTCAGGCGGATGACGCCACTTCGGACGCTACGGTGCCGGCGGGCGTTTATCGCATCAAAGTGACCATTTCCTGGACCGATAAAAAAGAACAGGCCCGCTCGGTCGATTACTACACCTATAAGACGATTTTGTGAGAAAGTTGATGAAAGATGGTCTTGAAGGTTGGTCTGGTTTTAAGCGCCACCCTATTGGCCACCGGTGTGGAAACTGCCCCGACGGGGTCAAATTATCACCCCGCGGCACCAGTAAATTATCCAGCCGTCCAAATGTTTTCACTTCAACTTCCAAAGTCTTTCACCGAAACGAAATGGAGCCCAAACGGAGTGAAAATTTTGCTCTTTTCGCGCCGGGGACGCTGGGTGGTTCGGCTTCCCTCGACTTCGCTCCCTCGACCGAGCTCGTTTACGCTGCGCTCAACGCAAGCGGGACAGGTCGGGACCAGTCGCTCACCACAAGTGGAAAAGAATCGAATTCTGCCGATAAGAAAATTAGAGATATGAAAAATCAGAAGGGTTTCACCTTAATGGAATTGGTGATAGTGGCCGTAGTTATAGGTGTAATGGCCGCTTTGGCGGTCCCCAGCTTTCTAAACTTTACCTCTAAATTAGAAGCCAAGGCGACCGCCCGCGATATCGTTTCGGCGTTGCGTTTAGCGCGCTCGCGGGCCATTTCGGAACGGGTGCAGTACGGCGTCTATTTTAACGCGGGGGCGAAGCAGTTTACCCTTTTCAAGGACAAAGTAAATCCAGGAAGCTGGGAGTACGAACCCTTGGCCGGTGATTCACTGGTCAGCCGGGTGGACTTGGAGCCGGACGTCAATTATGGCGGCAACACCTTTCCCAGCACCACGGTGGTTTTTACCCCGGCGGGCGGCGCCTCCAGTTCAGGTAATTTGAAGATTTATTCCACATCCCGTGGATCGGACACGCTTTATATAAACGTATTAGCCTCCACCGGTCGAATCAAACTGGACGACAAACCAATTCCATAAAGAAAAGGACGGGGGCGAAAAAAGTTTGCGGGAAACCGCTTAACTTTTTTGGGGGACGGTCGATAATAGAATCGTAGCCCCGCATTTAGAGGGGGCAGGGGGAAAAGATGAATTTGTTGCGCAAACCAAAAGTAGTCGCCGGACTGGACATCGGTGCCAGCTCCATCAAGTTGATTGAGCTGGAAAAGAAATCGGACAGCTATTGCCTGCGTGGGCTGGGCATCAAAGAACTGCCGGTGGAGGCCCTGGTGGCGGATGAAATCAGAGACCGCGACGCCTTGATTTTCAACATCCAAAGCTTAATAGACAAGGTCAACCCGAAAATCAAGGACGTGGTAATCTCCATTTCCGGCCACGGCGTCATCACCGACAAAATAAACATCGACAAAAAGAGCGGCGGCGAAGCCGAACAGGCCATTCTATTTGAAGCGGAGCAGCGCAGCCCCTTTGACGTGGAAGACGTGACTTTGGATTACCACATCATATCCACCAACGAAGAGACCAATAAAATGGACGTTTTGCTGGTGGCCGCCCGCCAGGAATTTTTGAAAAGCTATTTGGATTTGCTCTCCGACGCAGGTCTAAGACCCGTAATTATAGACACCGACGCTTTTGCCGTATTGAACGCCTACGAAATCAATTACGACATCGATCCCAACCGGGTGGCGGCTTTGGTGAACGTCGGTTTTGACACGACCAACATCATCTTCGTAAAAGACAAATTATATCACTCCACGCGCGACGTTACGGTGGGGACCCGTTTGATTTACGACACCATCCAGAAAGAGTTCCGCTTAAACCACGAATTGACCAACAAAGCGATTCGCGGCGAGTTGGAAACCAGCCTGGATCAAGATATGTTGAAAGCCACGGTGGTTTCCGCCTCCGAAGAACTTTTCTCGGGCATTGAAGTGGCGTTTTCCTACTTCAAGTCCACGGCCAAAGTCGAACAAATCGATTGGATTTTTCTGGCCGGCGGCGGTGCCTTGGTGCCCTTCCTTCCGGAATTTATGCAGGCCAAGCTTTCCGTACCCGTGGACATCATCAATCCCTTGCGTAACGTTGATTACGATCCGGATGAATACCGACAGTTGGAACTGGAGCGGATTGCCCCGCTTCTGGCCGTGCCGATTGGACTGGCAGCCCGAAAGGTAAAGTGATATGATAGAGATAAATCTACTTCCCAAGGAGTTACAGAAACGCAGCGGCAGTTTTGCCCTGCCCAAAGTGGCCAGTTATATGGTTGTGGCCGTGGCGGTGCTATTTGCCGTCTTGGGCGGGTTCACTTTTTTTCAAAAGTGGCGCATAGGCCAGATGAATAAAAAGATCGCCGCCGCGCGGGTCCGCGAAGCCAAGATGCAAAAAGATATTCAACTGGTGGATGCTTTGACCGATCTGAAGGGGAAAATTTTGGAGCGGATGTCAGCCATCGAGGGCCTGGACAAAAACCGGTCGGCCTACGTGCGGTTTTTGGAAGATCTTTCCTCCCGCATCCCGGAGTATCTCTGGCTGGCCAGTTTCAAGGAAGGCCAGGTTGGCGCCTCGGCCCCGGCTCGACCGGCAACGCCCAATTCGGGGGGGACGTCGGCCGCGGCGCCGAACGCCGCGCCCACGGGAGCCAAAACCACCTTCGAGGGTTTTTCCTATTCTTTAAACAGCTTGGCCAACTTCATGGTTCAAATGAAGAAATCTCCTTTCTTGAAAAACATTGAACTCTCTTTTGCCCGGGAGCAAAAAGTACAGAACACGAGACTATACAATTTTCAGTTGACCTGTGATATGACGTTGGCGCCGGAGCTTATTTCGCCGGACGCCGAAGGGCAGAAACCGATTCGCCTGGGAGAAAATCCGTAACCGGCGGAAGTTGACCGAACGAGGGGACACGTATGGACTTACGAGATCCGAAAAATCAGCGCTACATACTGGTGGGATTGGCCGTTGTTATGGGGATATACTTTTGGTACACGCGGGTACTTTCCGGTTTGAGCCAGTCGCTTACCAAAACCCAGAGTGAGTACGAGCAGCTTTTGACCAACCTTAAAAACGTCGAAATGAAAGCCAAAACCTCGGAGGCCTTGAAGAAGGAATATCAAGAGCTTTTCAAAAAATACAAGACCACCGAACTTTTGCTGCCGGACGAGAAACAGGTTCCGGCTTTGTTGGCCCAGCTGCACACCGCCGCCATTTCCAATCAGGTTATCGTCAACGAGCTTACGCCGAAGGGGACTTTTCCGCAGACTTTTTATGAATCCGCCGAGTTTGATTTAGTGATTACCGGCGGGTATCATTCGGTAGGCACGTTTCTCGGTTCGGTTGCCAATTTTCCTTTTATAGTAAATGTTTCCAGCGTTCAACTGTCTTCCATCCAGCAGCCGGGGGGAGAGCCGAAGTCTTCGCGCGAGACGGTGACCACCAATCTGAAGCTGACCACCTATTACGTGAAGGAATCCGAAAAACTCCAACAACCTAACCTGAACTGATATGAAAAAGCTATTGATGACTCTTGGAATCTTAGGGATATTTGCCGGTCCGGCGGTGGCAGGCGGACAGCTTTCCTCCATTACCGTTCACAACGACGGGACCGTTTTTATTAAAACCGGAAACCCGGCCGAGTTTAAATCTTTTTGGAGCGGCACGAGCGGAAGTTTCAAACTGGTAATGGATCTGCCGGACGTTACCGTAGATAAAGCGGCCACGGTAACGGGCAACACAACCCCGGCTACGAACGGCTTGAAAAGGGTGCGGTTTTCCCAATTCAAAGCTCTACCGCCGGTGGCGCGCGTAGTCATCGAAATGTCCGACAAGTTTTCCTATACCTGGAACAGCGTTCCAGATGGCATTAAAATCCACTTTCGGATTCCGGGGACCAACACGGTTACAACTGCACCGGGTACCACTCCGGCCGCCGGAAGCAAGGCGAGCAGTACAAATGCCGGTACCACGGTCGCGCCTTTGGTTTCAGGTGGGATTAAAATAGGCACGCCGGCCGGCCCAGCTACCCCGTCTGCCACGACAACCCCGGCGTCTCAACCTAAAGGTTCTACAGTTTCTTCTACCACAAATACACCGGCCACTTCGGGCTCAACGGTCACGAAGCCGGTTGGCACAACCGGGAAAACTACAACCCCGAAGTCCTCTGCAAGTAAAATTCCACAGAATCAAGGAAAGGCTGTGCCGGTGACTTCGACGGGGGCACCGACTTCTGTTCCGAAGCCGGCCACAACCCCAAATGTTTCTACATCTATGGGCACTGATGCGGCCACTTCTACTGCTGGTGTTCAGCAACCCGCGGTTAGCGATACAACTCCAAATGCAGCTCCGATTGCTACCCCTCCAGTTCCGGATAGCAAAACGAGTGCAACGCCAAACACTACGAGTGTGCCGGCTACGACATCATCTCAACCGGCAACAGCCCCTGTGACCAGCGCCGGTACTAAAAGTTCGGTTTCAACTCCGATCGTTTCCAAAACAGAAACGCCGGGAACTCCTTCACCCTTCAAGCCGGTAACGCCGTCATCCGCTACAAGCGGCAAAGCCCCCCATTCAGCAACGGGGACTGCGCCGGCGGGTGAGACCACGGGTGTTGGAGTCAAGCCGTCCGTTTCCTCTGGAACGACTTCGGCGGCAGCGGGGCCGGCGGGCCGTGCGACTTCCACACCGGCGGCAGGCGGGTCAACCGTTACCACCGGTACGCCTGTTTCGCAGCCGACCAGCAAGGTGACACCTCCGGTGAATGCAGCCGGCAAAGCAAGCGGGACAAGCAAGACTACTCCATCGAGCCCGACCGTCCAGGGTACGGCCACGCCAGGCGGCACGACAGCGAACACCGATAAGTCAAAGAGTGTCGCGCCCGGCGTTTCGGCCCCAAAGCCGGCCGTTTCTAAATCTACTGCGCAAACTTCTACGGCTTTGCCAGTTTCCAACAAGCCGGCGCCCGCTTTAACCGGAACACCGAAGGGTGGAGAGAAATCGGAAGTAAAGGAATCGACCGACACGGTAAACCCGGAGAAATTCAAGCAGGATTTGAAAAAAGCTTTGGGTAAAATTGAGCCGGTTGCCAAGCAGGAGGAGAACAAAAAGTCGGAAGAAACGAAAAATGCGGCTTTGACAGCATCCAAACCAGGTGAAATCGATTTTCAGCAACAGTTGAAAAAAGCTTTGGATCCGGCGAAAAGCCTGACCGATTCCGGCGAAGTGGCCGATGAAGAAGATATTGATACCGAGCTGCCCGCGGCAGAAGATGAATCCGATGGTTTTGACACCTCTTTTGCTGCAATAGGGGGGACCTTTGTGCAGGTTTCTCCCAACCGGAAGGTTATTCGGTATCATTCCGAGGGGCGGCGGGATCCTTTCACCCCGCTGGTGGGAAAAGGGGGATACTCGTCCAAGATGCGCCGCGCCGTACCAGCGGCCGAGCAACTGCGCCTGGTCGGCATTTTGCGCTCTTTGGCCGGCAACAAAGCGATTTTTGAAGATGGAGAAGGGAACGGTTACATTCTCGGTCCGGGTGACCGGGTGCGCAACGGCCATCTGGTATCGGTGGCGGAAAATAAAGTTTTGTTCCAAGTGAACGAATACGGTTGGACTAAGACCCTGGCAATGGAGCTGGTAAGCACGGAATAAAGGAGAGGTGGCTAATGACTAACTACGCAAAGAAAGGCTTACGCAAAAGCCTGATTGTTCTGGGAGCGGGGGCGCTGCTTTTACTGATGGTAGGGCCGGCGGCGACCCAGACGGAAGACCAGAAGATTCGCTCGTTGGTTTTCCAGAACGCCGAAGTGCGTTCGGTTTTCTCGATGCTGGCCGACCGCGGCAAGACCAACATCGTGGTCAATCCGGCCGTCACCGGTCAAATCAGTATTTCGATCACCGATGTGACCTGGCGGCAGGCTATGGATATTATCACCAAAACCTACGGTCTGGCGGCGATTGAAGAGGTCGGTTATATCCGAATTCTTCCCATAAAAGATTATCTGGGAGAACAAGCCGAACTGGAAAAGCGTTTGGCCGACCAGAAGCTTATGCTTCCTTTGGAAGTAAAAGTAATTCCGGTTTATAACGCTTCCGCCAAGGACATGAAAATCGCGGTGAAATCGATGCTTTCCGAACGAGGTAAAGTCGAAATCGATGAGCGCACCAACTCGCTTATCGTCAGCGAATTGCCCAAGAATTTGGATAAAGTGGAGGGGTTCGTCCGTACTCTGGACAAGGAGACCAAACAGATTAAAATCTCGGCCCAGTTAATCGAAATTGAAAAAAAGTATCTGTCCGAGCTGGGCGTCAACTGGAGCGCTGCCTATCAAAAGTCGGTGGCCTCCGCCAACATCGATGCCGCCAAAGTGGGCCAGTTCCCCACCTTGCCAGACTCCGTTGCCTTGGGCGTTTTGCAAACTTCAACCGGCGAGTGGCGGGACATTTCCGCCCGGGTGCACGCGCTGGTGCAGGATGGCAAGGCGAAAATCGTTTCCCATCCGGAAATCACCACCGTGGATAATAAGGAAGCTCTCGTTCAGGTTGGGCAGAAAATCCCGATCAAGCAGTTTGACGCTTCCGGCAATACGGTCATCACTTTCTACAACGTAGGCACTGTGCTCCGGGTGACTCCCCACGTCACGGCTGAAAACCGGATTTTAATGGAGCTCAGGCCGGAAAAGAGCTTCTACCAGTTTGACCCGAACGGCATCATCATCAACACTTCCAACGCCGTGACCAACGTGGTCGTCGAAAACGGGCAGACGGCCATCATCGGCGGTTTGAGCACCAAAGATGAGCGCAAGACCAACATCGGCGTGCCGTTTCTAAAGGACATACCGCTTATCGGCTACTTTTTCCGCTATACCAAAAAGGAGATTACGGATAAAGACCTGATTATCTTTGTCACTCCGACCATCATGACGCCCGAAACTATGCAGGCCAAGCCGACCGGGATGCTGCCGGACGACGCCAAGAAACATAATTAAGCGAATTTAAAGCCACCTCAAAAGCCCCGCCCAAAAGGCGGGGCTTTTTTTAACCTCTCCCTTAATCCCTCTCCTACAAGGAGAGGGAAAGTGAAAGAATTACCCTTGTTTTATCAACTTTTGAAACCTCGGATGATTGCGCAGGGGTGCCCAGGTGGGGTCGATGCGGAGATAGGGAACTGAAACGAAAGAGGTTGGGATTGACAACAGATACTCCAATTGGTCTGTGGCAGAATCATAATCGCCAACTTTAACATATATCTGGGCCAACTTTGCTACCAATTCAGGGCCACGGATTGCGTCTTTGGTTACTGGTAGCAATTCCAACGCCTTTTTTCCTTCTTTGATTGCCTCTTCCTTTCGCCCCAGTCCGGCGTAAACGATACCTAAACGGATGTGGAATTCAGTATCCTGCGGATGTGTTTGGATCCTGGTTTCCAAGATGTTGCGGGCCGAATCATAACAGGCCTGTTCTAACTGCGGTTGATTCAATAGACCGTGCACTTGTGCTTTGCACAAAAAGTATTCCAAGGTGTCAGTCCCACCTGCAAAACTAATAAACTTGTTCGGGTCAACCGGTAGGCGTTCCAAAGCTTTCCGGTAATTGCCATCGAGCAGGTCAAATTCGAACCAAAGGCAGGGGAGTTGCGGCGGGTCAACTTTTCCTGCTGCTTCTTGAAGAACTTTGTTTGCCTTTACAGTGCTTCCTTCCCAGATTACGTATAACAATGCCTTAAAATAGTAGGGGAGAATCCAATCAGGAGCAAGCGAAATGGCTCGGTCAAAGTAGCGTTCCGCCTCCGGATAGTTACGCATATTGACGTAAGTAGCTCCCACATCTAAGGCTCTGACTGCCGAGCGGGGGTCAAGCTCGGCTGACTTGATATGGTTTGCTACTGCCTGGTCAAATTTTCCCTGTCGTCTTTGAACATAACCGATGGCTGACAAGAGTTCAGCATTGTTGGGCTGGCTTTTCTGAGCGATGTCGAACTGCTCCAAAGCAGCGTTGTAGTCCAAGTTTCCATGGTAGTAATAGTACCCAAGGGATAGATGAGCTTCTGGGAGATGAGGGTTTAACTGTAGGGCTTTGTCTACCGCTTCTTTTGCTTTCCTGAAACGTTCTTCCGTTCGGTCAAGATATTTCCAATACGTTAAAGTATGAACCAATGAAAGCTTGGCGTAGGCCAGAGCGAAAGTAGGCTCAATCTCGACTGCTTTCTGATACATCTCTGCCGCCATCTGATAATCTTTCTCTGTATATCCTCTGTTGTAGTTGTCATTGCCTCGCAAGTAGTAGTTATAGGCCTCCAGATTATCAGTAGGTCTGGCTTCGAGGTAACGCTGTTCCGGGTCAAGCAAAGCGATGTGCAAAGCCTGTGTCACCTTCTCAGCAATGTCGGATTGAAGAGCAAAAATTTGCTCCAAAACTCTATCATAGGTCTCTGCCCAAAGATGTGTGTCGTCTTTAACCCCGATTAGCTGAGGGGTTATCCGAACTCGATTGGCGTTGCCAGATTTGTCCCAGCGGATAGTGCCCTCCAAAACGTAATCAACCCCCAGCTCAGCAGCAATTTGACGAAGACTCTTGTCGGTCTTTTTGTATTTAATGGCGCTGGTACGGGAAATAACCCCCAGACCGCTGACTTTGGCTAAATTGGTTATAATTTCATCCGTAATACCGTCGGCAAAATATTCGTCTTCGGCCAATCCTAAATTTTCAAAAGGTAAAACTGCCAGCATTTTTCTTTTTGCGTGAGATTTCGTATCGACAATGATTATCTCTTTCTGCAATCCCTTTAAATCCGCCAGCAAGTCAGCCGCACTCTGATACCGGATGCTTTTGTCTTTCTTCAGAGCTTTATCGACTATCTTCTGTAGCCCATCCGGAACATTGGATTTGTATCGTGCCAAGGGATCTGGGTTTTCGTAGCAGATGGAATAGCTGATGGCGGCGTTGTGGTCACCCTGAAACGGTGATCTCGCCGTTATTAGTTCATATAAGACTGCCCCCAAAGAAAAAATGTCGCTTCGATGGTCTATCGCTTCTCCCTTAGTTTGCTCCGGGGACATATAAGCGATTGTGCCGACGGTGGCGCCGCTTTCGGTTAACTTGCTTGTGCTTTTCAACTTGGCTAAGCCGAAATCCATAATTTTTACGACATTATCATTAGTTACCATTATGTTGTCCGACTTAATATCGCGGTGGATGATTTCCTTTTTATGGGCGGCGGCTAATCCTTCCGCTATCTGGATGGCAATCTCCAGAACTTGATTTAATTTCAGATTCTCCTTGGCGAGCTCTTTGACGGTTTTCCCTTCGAGGTATTCCATCGCTATGAAGGATTTCCCGTCAACTTCGCCTATATCGTGAACGGTGGTTATATTTTGATGATTGATGGCCGAGGCGCCTTTGGCTTCTTGGATGAAGCGGGCTTTGGCGGAAGAATCGTCCAAAAGATGTTCCGGCAGGAACTTAAGGGCAACGGTGCGGTCTAAACGTGTGTCCCGGGCTTTATAAACCACCCCCATCCCCCCTTCGCCTAATTTTTCGAGGATTTTATAGTGGGAAACGGTTTGGCCTATCATATCCGTTTTGTTGCCATAGCGATAATATAAGGAAATGGAGAATCGGCAGATTGTCAATTTTGCGGTGGCGGAAAAGTTTGCAGAGAGGTATATTTTCACTCTGCAATGACCTTTCAGGAATTTTTAGCGGAAATAAAAGGGTGCACGATACCGGAGTTTTTGGAAAAGTGCGCCTGGCGGTATGAAAATTTGCCCTTCCTCTGCCGATTTGAGGAGGAGAAGATAACCGGCTATTCTTTTCGCGAAGTTTATCAAATGGCTTTTCGGCTGGGAGCGGGGCTGAAAAAATTAGGCGTTCAGACCGGCGACCGGGTCGGTCTGCTTTCCGAAAACCGGCCGGAGTGGGGAGTGAGCTACCTCGGAATTTTGGCGGCTGGGGCGGTGGTAATTCCCATCGACCCGCATCTGAAAATCCAGGAGTTGGAGCAGATTTTTCAGCAGGGAGAGATGAAAGCAATAATAACTTCCGCGCCTTTCTTCAAACCGGATTCGGAAGCGGTGCGGCAGATTTGGCAAAGGCAGCGGATTGCAAGCGTCATCAATTTGGATTACGAGCCAGCGACAAAAAGCGAACAAGGGATGAATTGGAGGTCGCTGGTTGAGGGGCCGGAAATGGTGGCAGTGCCGAAAATTTCGAATGAAGATTTGGCGGCTCTAATTTTCACCTCCGGCACGACCGGCAGTTCCAAAGGAGTAATGCTGACGCATAAAAACCTGGTTACCAACGTCTGGAGCGTCCTTTCGGTTTTCGATTGCTCTCCGGCGGACACTTTTCTTTCCATTCTTCCTTTGGCGCATACCTTCGAGTGCACGGGAGGATTTTTAATGCCTTTGGGTTTTGGTGCCCGGGTGGTGACGGCGCGCGGTTTGAAGTCGAAAGAGTTGGCGGAAGATATCCAGCGGGCGGGAGCGACTATGCTTTTGGGCGTGCCTTTGCTTTTCCAGAAGATGATAGAGGGGATTTTCCGGGGAGTTATGAAGAAGGGCTTTTTCACTCGGATAATTTTCAAAATTCTTTTCAATTTGAGCCGCCATTCGTATCGAAAAGGGAAAAGACGAGCAGGAGTGGTCTTGTTTAAGTCCTTCCGTCACCAGGCTGGGCTGGGCAGTTTGCGATCTCTGATTTCAGGCGGAGCGGCCTTGCCTCCGAAGGTCGCGGAAGATTTTTTTGTTTTGGGGATACCGATTCTGCAGGGTTACGGCTTAACAGAGACCGCGCCGGTGCTTTCGGTTAATCCGGTCGATTTGTACAAGGTCAAGCCCTCCTCCGTCGGGCCACCCGTGCCGGGGGTGCAGTTCAGAATCGATGCCCCGGATGCGGCGGGTAATGGAGAGATTTTGGCAAAGGGAGAAAACGTTATGCCGGGATATTATAAAAACCCCTCCGCCACAGGGGCGGTTTTGGATAAAGAGGGGTGGTTTCGCACCGGCGATATCGGCTATCTGGATTACGAGGGGTATTTATACATTTCCGGGCGGTGCAAAAACATCATCGTGACTCCCGGCGGGAAAAATGTTTGTCCGGAAGAGCTGGAGGCCAAGCTTTTGGAATCTCCCATTATTGCCGAAGCTCTGGTTTTAGGGCGGAGAAATGAAAAGTTAGCGGGGGAGGAAATCGAAGCGATTGTAGTTCCCAATCGGGAATATCTGGATGCTTTAACCCGCCAGTCCGGCCGGGCCTTAAGCGAAGCGGAGGTTGAAGCCAGGCTAAAAGAGGAAGTGCAACGGCTTTCCCGCCAGCTGGCGGATTACAAGCGCATCCAGCATATCACCGTGCGCCGGGAAGAATTCGAGAAGACCTATACCAGTAAAATCAAGCGCCATCTCTTTAGCTCGCCCGAACCCCCGTCTCGATAATTGACTTTTCCCTCTTTTTTTTAAACCCTTTTAGCTTATGAGGTTGGTCGACTCCTATCCGGTTTACGTTCTTTGCGGCCCTACGGGTGTAGGGAAGAGTCAATTGGCGATTGAATTGGCCGATAAATATAAGGGGGAGGTCGTAAGCGCCGATTCCCGGCAGGTTTACATTGGGATGGATATCGGCACGGCCAAAGTCCCCGCGGAAGCGCGAAAAGTGCGGCATCATCTTTTGGATATCGTCCGGCCGCAGGAGAGCTTTTCGGCGCAAGATTTTAGAATGAGGGCTTTAGAAGTGTTAAAAGAACTTAAGTTAAAGGGCAGGAAAGCCTTTGTGGTTGGAGGGACCGGTTTGTATTTGAAGGCGCTCACGCAAGGGCTTTTCACCGGTTCGGGTAGAGTTGCCGGAATACGCGAGAATTTGGAAAAGAAGAGCGCAGCTGAACTTTATCGAGAACTGAAGCGAGTGGATCCCCAAAAAGCCGGGAAACTTTCCCTTTCTGATCGACAACGTGTAGTGCGGGCTTTAGAGGTCTTTTACGCCGAGGGAAAGCCGATGTCCGCCATCGAGAAAAAACGTCGGGCCCCGGCTGGATTTAAGTTTATTTGGGCCGGGTTGAAATTAGACCGGGAAAAGCTATACAGGCGAATTGAAGAGCGAATAGATAGTCAACTTAAAATCGGATGGGTGGAAGAAGTAGTTCGATTAAAAAGAGACGGATTTTGTTCGGAATGGCCGGCTTTTAAAACCATCGGTTATCCTGAAATATATCGGTTTTTGCGGGGGGAATTAACGGAAGCCCAGATGGCACAAACGATTAAACAAAAAACCAGAAACTATGCCAAACGCCAGATGACCTGGTTTCGCCATCAGTCGCCGGTTAAATGGTTTGAGGCCGATAACCCGCAGATTGTCAGGGAATTAGAACCCTATTGGGGTTTGAATTGATGAACTTTAGGCGTCCCAAGGAGTTGGAAAAAAAATTTATGATTCGGCTTGACAGTTTAGGACTAATTCCTTTATTGCGAACGGCTTAAGATGAGGAGGGAAAGATGAAGGCCACGGTTTATATAATATTTTTTGCAATTTTGGCGCTGGCCGGTTGTTCCGGCACAAGAACAGGGGTCAAGCGGGATAGGGGAGATAAGCCGGCAGTTAGTCAGAATTCCAATACTTCCTCAACTTCAACAAGAAGCAAACCGTCCACAGGTTCTGAAGTAACAAGTGAGCAGCCTTCAACTTCACAAGCGGATAACTCTAACACCTCTAAGACGGTATCCCGAAACGGAGAGGGTGAAGAGTCTGCCGATGGGGATGATGAAGAGGCCTATCTTGAAGAGTTAAGCGAGATTGAGGGCATTTATGGGCAGGGGGTCAGTGCCAATCGCCAGGGAAACTGGGATTTGGCCCAGAAACGCTTTGAGGAAGCTTTGGAACGGTTATCGGAGATAGGGGTCGATGAAGAGGAGTTTCCCGAACTGCATAGCCGGATGAACAAGCTTTTGGCGGAGATTGCCGATGAACTTAAAACGACCTTGGAAGCTCAAGGAAATTTGGGAACCGAGGCCTCCATTACCTCTTTTTTGGACCGCTTCCGGAATTTGAAGAATTTTGAGGCGTTAAAAGCGCAGCTTTTGCCTCAGGCTTTGACCCGCCCCGACCCGAACGTTAAGTTTGACGTTCCGATTTCATTCAACGACCGTGTGGCCGACGCTTTAGCTTACCTGCAAACCGTGGCCCGCCGGCCGTTTGCCCAGTATCTTTCCCGTTCCACGCGCTACATCCCGTTGATGCGCCGAATTCTAAAGCAACAGGGGGTTCCGCAGGATTTGGTCTATCTTCCCTTGATTGAATCGGGCTTCAACCCCCACGCCTATTCTTACGCCCATGCGGTCGGGCCCTGGCAGTTTATCGCTTCCACCGGCCGGCTTTACGATTTGAGCGTCAACTATTTTGTGGATGAACGCCGCGACTTTGTCAAATCCACCTATGCGGCCGCCGGCTACCTTGGGGATTTGTACAATCGTTTCAATTCCTGGGAGCTGGCTTTGGCTGCTTACAACGGGGGGCCGGGACGAATCGGCCGGGCAATGAAAAAACAGGATACCGACGACTTTTGGGAAATGAAGCTGCGCCAGCAGACCGAAAACTACGTCCCGCTTTTTGCCGCGGCGGTAATGATTGCCAAAGAGCCGAAAAAGTACGGTTTTGGGGACGTGATGTATCAACCGGCCCTGGATTTTGACACGGTGACGGTGAGAAAACCATTGGAGCTTGCGGTGGTTGCCCGCCATCTTTCGTGCACGGTGGAGGAGTTGAAGGACTTAAATCCCCAACTGGTGCGGGGGGTAACGCCGCCGGGAAAATTTGTTTTACGCATCCCGGTTGGGAAGGAAGAGATTTTCTGGGCTTATTACGATCAGATGCCGCAGGCTAAAAAAATGGTTCTGGTGCGGCACAAAATCCGCCGTGGAGAATCCTTGGTAGCCATTGCCCAGAAATATGGAACGACGGCCGGGGATTTGATACGTATTAACCGTCTTAAAAAAGGGTATCGACCGCGGGTCGGAAAATCGGTCTTGGTTCCGGCTTACGTTTCCAGCGATTATCTGGCTTCGAAAAAAGCGCTTGCCAGCCGCAAGACTTACAAAGTCCGGCGGGGTGATACGTTAGCCAAGATTGCCAACCGCTATGGGGTGAGCGTGGCCGATCTAAAACAGGCCAATAAGCTTTCTTCCGATGTGGTGCCGGCAGGAAAGAGATTGATTATTCCGGTTACACCTCCAACCGTGGCTGTCAGCCCAAACCGGGATTCCTCCCACTCGACTGCTTCCGCCATTTCTACAAAGCCGGTGGCCTATCGGGTCAAAAGAGGGGATTCGCTCTGGGATATCGCCAAACGGTTTGGCGTCAGCGTTAAGGAGATTATGGCATTTAACAACCTTTCCACGCATATTCTGGCGGTGGGAACGGTGATTCGGATACCGATTTGAAGAGGTTAGCTTAGTGGCGTCAAAAAGAAATTTGATAGTAGGGCTCGTAATCCTTTTTCTCCTATTGGGAATCGGACTTTTGGCCATGCTGGCCTTTTTTTCCTCCGGCCCGGGCTATACGGAAACTGAAGACGGGGTTTTTGGGCTCGGTTCAAAAGTGGCGGTGATTGATTTGACCGGCATTATTCTTAGTTCGTCCGACCTTGTGCGCCAGCTGAAAAAATATGAAGACGACGGCTCGGTGAAAGCCATCGTTTTGCGCATCGACAGCCCCGGCGGAGCGGTGGCCCCTTCGCAGGAAATTTATGACCAGGTTTTGGAAGCCAGAAAAAAGAAAAAAATCGTCGCCTCAATGGGCAGCGTGGCCGCTTCCGGCGGATACTATATCGCCTGCGCGGCGGATTCGATTGTGGCCAATCCGGGGTCGCTCACCGGATCAATTGGGGTAATTTTCGAGTTTCCGGTGTTGGCCGATTTGTTTAAAAAGATTGGCATCCGCACCGAGGTGGTAAAATCGGGAGAACTGAAGGACGTCGGTTCCTACTCCCGCCCGATGACCGAAAATGAGCGCCAGATGCTGCAGTCGGTCATCAACGACACCTACGAGCAGTTTGTGGAGGCGGTTTCCAAAAACCGCCGGATGAAAAAATCTGAAGTTCTGGCTCTGGCGGACGGTTCGGTTTTCACCGGCCGGCAGGCAAAGGAAAAAGGTTTGGTTGACCGGCTGGGAAATTTGCAGGATGCCCTTCGGCTTGCCGGAAAAATGGGGGGCATTTCGGGTGAACCGAAAACGGTTAAAGAGAAAAAGTACCGCCGGCGCTCGATTTTTGATTTAGTCGAGGAAGGAATATTCGGAAAGAAAATCGAAATCCCGGAAGAGCTGGAAGAGATGCTTTCTCCCGGTTTAAAATATCTGTTTAAAATTTGAAGATGCCCTTATACGAATACGCTTGCAAGAATTGCGGAAACCGGTTTGAATTGATGCAAAAAATGGAAGAACGCGGCCGCGGCAGCTGTCCCGGCTGCGGAGGCACGGAGTTGGCAAGCCTGCTTTCTGTTTTTGGAGTAGCTTCCGGTTCGAGCTTTTCGGCCAGCGGCGAAGCGGCCTGCGGTCCGGAAAGCTGTGTTTGCGGACGATTTGGAGGAGAAACTAACTGATGCTCTCAAAACCCCGGCAAGGAGGTGAGCGATGACCAAAGCGGATTTGGTTGAAAAGGTGGCTGAAAAGACGGGTTTGACGCGAACCGACGTTATGGTGGTGGTGGAAAACTTTTTGGAGCAGATTAAAAAGTCGCTCGAGGAGGGCCACAACATTGAGATACGCGGGTTCGGAACTTTTAAAGTCAAGGCCCGGAAGGCGCGCAAAGCCCGCAATCCGCGCACCGGCGAGGAGGTTCCGGTGCCCACCCGCAAAGTTCCGGTCTTTAAGCCGTCCAACGAGTTTAAAGCGACAATCGTCAAACTACCGGTGTAATATAAGACAGTGATTAGGGATTAGTGATTAAAAAACAGGAGCTGAATGCCAAGCGGAAAAAAACGGAAGCGGGCTAAAATAAAAAAGCACAAGCTGCGCAAGCGGCGGCGCCGCGACCGGCATAAGAAGAAAATGCGGTAGGCAGGTAGTTCGGGGGTTTTTACCGTCGCTCCTCCAGGCTTTTGGGGAAGGAGAGCTTGCCTATTTCCTTCCCCTTTATATTTTGTTGCGAAATACGCCTCACCCCCTGCCCCCTCTCCATCCTTCGGCTTCCCTCGATTACACTCGGGACAAGTCGCTCAGGACAAGTCGAATGGAGAGGGGGAATAATAGGAGAATTTAATTGTCCGTTGTCTATCTAATTTCCGATACGCACGTTCCCGAACGGCGGGAATCGATTCCAAAAGAATTTATTTCGCTTCTCAAGCCGGACGACATCGTCCTGCACGCCGGTGACTGGACTTCCGCCGCAACGCTGAAACTTTTACGGCAGAAAGCCAAAGTCTTCGGCGTTTGGGGAAATATGGATGATGGCTCCATCCGCAAGGAACTGCCGGAAAAAACCATCGTCGAGTTACACGGTTTTAAAATCGGCATCACCCACGGCTTTGGCGCGCCGGAGGGGATGGTGGGCAAGGTTCGCACAAAGTTTTTGGAAAAAGTTGAAAACCCTGTCGCAGACCCCGAGCGTAGTCGAGGGGAGCAAAGTCGAAGGGTCGATATGATTCTTTTCGGCCACACCCACGTCCCCCATCAGGAAATCAAAGAGGCCGTCCTCTTTTTCAATCCCGGCTCGCTTTCCTTCAACAACGACCGGCGGGAGTTGACCTATGGAATTTTGGAAATTAAAGAGGGGAAGCTAGCGCCGAGGTTGGTAACGCTGGATTTGTAAACCGTAGGGGCGAGGCATGCCTCGCCCTTACAAAAACGTAGTGGTGAATCTTCAGGTTCTCCCGGGCGAATCTAAAGATTCGCCCCTACAGAAAAAACAAGAGACAAGCAGGGGGGCCTGCGATGATAACCTTGGATGCAAAAACACAAAGGTTTCATTCGTCTACAAGATGAGGAAATCCTGGATCAAGAACTAGCTTTTGTTGGCCCCCTCGAAAATCATAGAAGTATTCACGTTTTGCGTAGGTCTGGCTAAGCCCTGTGTGCACACCAACAACCTTAATCTCAATCGAAAAACGGAGTTGATTTTTATAATTTTCATTAGTTACAACACGTTTCATTGCATCGATGGATGCGTCCTCCACTTTATTTAGAATGTCCCTATCAATTCGAAATTTGCCTTCGCCGGGCTGAAGCGGTTGCAAGGGCCAGGGCTCTTTTCCGGAATAAACTTTTGAATCCATGATGACTTTCTTTCCATTAACAGTCGGATTGAGATTTATCCACATGTAAATGTCTTGCAGCTTAGTAAAATTCTTCAGGTATGTATTTATCAGATAAGGATCGTCTTTGTCCTGTTTTAGCTTGAATGTTCCTACAGGTATCCAATTGGCTCTGTGAAGCCTATAGGTGTAATGAACATAAAGAATTACTACGCCAAGAGTAATGATGTTAATTGCAAATGAAAGAGGGCTATCTGATTTTATGCCGAAACGAAAACAGGCCCACACTCCCACTGCTGTCGAGAATAATACAGCAATTGTAATCCACTCACGCCGCATTTTACCAAACGTCCTTCATCATCATCGATGCTTGTGGCACTTCTCCGTCGGCACCTTTTTTTCGGTGAAAACTTCCCGAATCGTTTCCGGGCAACGATGAACCGCTAACTCCCCGATTTCCGGGGCTTGGGATATCAATCTTAAAACGATTAGGCTGGTGTCTTAGCCGTCACCTTTACCCGCTGGGCGTCGCTGAAATACTCCGGCATATGCAGCTTGGCCTGTTCCAGCATTTCCTCGTCGGAAATAGAAGTGGTGCGCTTGTCCATATACTGCTTGTCAATCCATTCCAGAATCTTCATCATCCCGGGATGGCGCTTGTCAATCTGTTTGTCGCCGGAAAGGCCGAGGTGCTGATTGACCCAGAAGGCGACGCCGGCGATGCCGGATTTGTCGGTAATGCCGACCGCTATCGGGCGTTTGAGGATTTTGTTAGTATCGAAAACGTTGTAAATCTCTTCCGATTTCAATACGCCATCGGCGTGGATGCCGGCCGAGGTTTTGTTGAACTGCTTGCCGACCAGAGGATACATCGGCGGGATTTGATAGCCGATTTCTTCCTCGAAGTAGCGGGCGATGTCGGTGATGGCGGTGGTGTCCACCCCGCAGTAATCGCCGCGCAGGAGAATGTATTCCATCACCAGCCCTTCCACCGGCGTGTTGCCGGTGCGCTCGCCGTAGCCGAGCAGGGTGCCATTGGCCGAAGAGCAGCCGTAGAGCCAGGCGGTGGTGGCGTTGATTAAAACTTTGTGGAAGTCGTTATGGCCGTGCCATTCCAGCCTTTCGGAAGGAACCCCGCAGTAATGGCGCACCGTATAAACCAGCTCCGGCACGGAGGTGGGGAGGGCGGCGCCCGGATAGGGGACGGCGTAGCCCATCGTGTCGCAGAGACGGATTTTGATGGGGATTTTCGACTCTTCCGCGAGACGCATCAAGGCCTGCACAAACGGAACCACAAAGCCGAAGATGTCGGCGCGGGTCAAATCTTCGAGATGGCAACGCGGGATGATGTTGTTTTCCAGGGCGGCCTTGACGACCCCCAGGTAATCTTCCATCGCTTGCCGGCGGTTTTTCTTGAGCTTTAGAAAAATGTGATAGTCGGAGCAGGAGGTTAAAATTCCGGTCTCTTTCAGCCCCATTTCCTTAACCAGTTGAAAGTCAGATTTGACGGCCCGAATCCAGCCGGTGATTTCGGGGTAGCGGTAGTTTTTGGCGCGGCATTTTTCGACCGCTTCGCGGTCTTTGTCCGAATACAGGAAAAACTCGCACTGGCGCACGACACCATTTGGGCCGGAAAGGCGATGCAACAGGTCATACAAGTCAACGATTTGCTTGACCGAGTAGGGCGGGCGGGCCTGCTGGCCGTCGCGGAAGGTGGTGTCGGTCACCCAGAAATCTTCGGGCGGGTCCAGGGGATACTGGCGCCCGTGAAAGTAAATTTTGGGCGGGTCGGTGTAGGGAAACTGCTCGCGCAGCAAATTCGGCTCGGCAACATCCAAAACCTCAAATTTGTAGCCGGCCCGGGAGAGCAGGTGTTTTTGTTTATCCAAGTTCAACATAAATCCTCGCTTTTAATTCCCTTTATCGTCACCTCAATCATTATTGTAAACTCCTATCAAGTATATCGCGCCGGCGGGCAAAAGTCAATCAAAACCGGCGCCTAAAAATTAAAACAAGTTTGCGGCAGATTCCGTTCCAGAGTGCCTATGATTTGACCCCCTGCCCCGCCTTTGGCGGGGCGTCCCTTGCACGTCGTAGGCCGGGTTTACAACCCGGCAGCGGCGTTGGAAACGCCGCCTACGAAAGGGCGGTTATGGAATTGGGTCAACAAGGCCATTCAGGTGCGCCGAAGAATACGGATAATTCTCTGGTTCTTTTGCCAATCCAGCCCGCACCGGGTTGTACAAAACATACTGATATTTTCTCTGAAAATCTTTTTCATCCCTTAGGGTATGCTCGTAATACCGTTCCTACCAAAGGCCGCCGTGGGTTTGGCGATGCCGGTTTATTAGGCGGGATGATTTGCCTTTTAGGTTTTTCATTATGCTCGATAGCGGCATACCCGTAGGTTTTAAAATCAGATGTAGATGATCGGGCATCAAAACAAAAGCATAAAGTTCAAAAAGTTTTTTATTATGAAGTTCCTGGAGAACCCCAATAACAATCTTTGAGCTGTCGGAGTCCAAAAAAAGCTGTTGGCGTTTTTGTACTGTGGTGGTTACGAAATAAATCAGCCCCTCCTGGATTATATGCTTAAGCTTTGACATTCTTGATGCGGCATTGGAAATGCCGCCTACGAGTCGTTTAATTTCTTTCGGGCTTTTGCCAAAGCCTCGCGGCTTTGGGGAGAAATGGAGGTCAGCAAATCGCCGCCTGTTTGTGCTTCGGTAACTGACGACGTTAAATAAGGTTGGGCTTTGGCTTCCAGTTGGTTCAAACTCTGCCCTACTTTAAAACCCAACTTCTTCGCTTTATGCGCTAATTCCCGGTCGCCGGTAATGAGAATTGCCGACCCTTTTGGCCGGCGGGAAAGATATTTCAAAATCCAGCCGTCGGCGGTTTGGCCGGATTTGCTGTAGGCGATGGTTACGGGAGTTTTGGGTTCCGATGTAGAGGATTTGGCGAAGCCGTCAAAGACAATTAAGGCCTTTACGCCGGTGATTTGGGATAGCTTTTCGACTTGACGAATCAAGACCTGCCGTTCTTTCTCGAGAGAAAGGCCGGAGAGCGTGCCGGCGGCCTGGCCGATTAGGTTGTAGCCGTCGATTACAATCAAGCGTTATCGGAAGACTTGCCGTTCGCCGGTTTGGCCGGTTTGGGAGTTTCGCTTTTTTCTTTGGTTTCCGATTTCGGTTTTTCTTCCCCTCGACTTCGCTCGGGGCTTTCAGCGGAAGCCTTCTTTTTATAGTTTTCGCTGCGGTAGTCGGTGGTGTAGAAGCCCGTGCCTTTGAACAGAAGCCCGGAACTGGCGGAGATTTTGCGTTTTACCATCCCGTTGCAACGGGGGCATTCCTGCAACGGGTCATCGGTGATTTTTTGGAAAGCTTCGAATTCATATTTGCAGGATAAACATTCGTATTCATAGGTGGGCATTACAACAATTCCTCCTTACAAAGCTTGCAAACCGGCGACAAAACGGGTGACCCCCTCTTCCAATCGAGCTTGTTTAATGGCGTACGCCAGGCGAACATAGCCGGGAGCGCCGAAGGCTTCGCCGGGGACTAAAGCAACCTTGTAATTTTCCAAAAGATATTGGCAAAGCTCGATTGAATCTTGAATTTTTCCATTCAGGTAAGCGGAAACATCCACCCAGAGGTAAAAAGCTCCCTGCGGAACCGGAAAGTATATATTGGGCACACGGCTCAAGTAGCTGACCAAAAAATCTCTTCGGGCGTGGAATTCCCTGACCATCTCGGCCATCGGGCGCTGGTCGCCTTTCAAGGCGCCTACGGCCGCTTTTTGGGAAATGGAGGATGCATTGGTGGTGATGTGGCTCTGGATGGCGGAGGCTTTGTTAATCACTTCCTTTGGACCGGCGGCATACCCCAGCCGCCAGCCGGTCATTGCGTAGGCTTTGGAGAAACCGTTTACCACTATTGATTGATTCTTCAGGCCAGGCGAACGCGCCAGCGAAGCTCCGGCTTCGGTATTGTAAACAATTTTTTCGTAAATTTCGTCGGACAAAATCCAGATTTGTTTCTCGATTAAAAACGGTGCCAGCACGTCGAGTTCTTTTTGAGTGTAAACTACTCCCGTCGGGTTTGCAGGAGAGTTGAAAATCAAGGCCTTGACTTTGGGAGTCCAGGCCTGGCGCAGGACATCGAGGGTGAGGCGGAAACCGTTTTCTTTAGCGGTTTCTATAAAACGGGGGACCGCGCCGATGAGATTGGCCATATCCGGATAGCTGACCCAGTACGGCTGCGGAATCAGAACTTCATCTCCCGGAGATACTATGGCCCAGAGGGAGTTGAAGAAAGCCTGCTTGGCGCCGCAGGAAACCAAAATTTCTTCGGGGGAATATTCGAGACCGTTATCAACTCTAAGTTTCTCTGCGATAGCCTTGCGCAGCTCGAGAGTACCGTTGTTGGGCGTGTATTTGGTAAAACCATCCCGTATCGCCTTGATTCCGGCTTCGCAAGCGTCAGCCGGAGTGGGGAAGTCCGGCTCGCCGGCGGAAAGGGAGATGACATCAATTCCCTGGCTGGCCAGCTCGGCGGCGCGGGTGCCGATGGCGATGGTCGGAGAAAGTTTAACTTCCGTCCCTCGGCTTCGCTCGGGATTTTTAACTGGGCTCATCTTCTTTAACCTCGATTGGTTTCTGGCCATTTTGCCGATGGGACAAAAAAGCCTCGATAAATTTGTCGATTTCGCCATCCATCACCGCGTCCACGTTGGAAGTTTCGTAGCCGGTGCGGTGGTCTTTTACCAGCGTATAGGGCTGAAAAACGTAGGAGCGAATCTGGCTGCCCCATTCAATTTTTTTCTTGGTCTTTTCGATTTCGGATAGCTTGGCTTCATCCTGCTCACGATAAAATTGATACAGGCGCGAGCGCAGAACCTTCATTGCCGATTCCCGATTTTTGTGCTGGGAGCGCTCGGTCTGGCATTGAACAATAATCCCGGTAGGGATGTGGGTGATACGCACGGCGGAAGAGGTTTTGTTGACGTGCTGGCCGCCGGCGCCGGAAGCCCTAAATGTATCGAGTTTGACATCTTCTTCTTTGATTTCTATATCCGTCCGATCCTCGATTTCCGGCAGAACAAAAACGGAAGCAAAAGAGGTATGCCGTCTTTTGTTGGCGTCGAAGGGTGAAATGCGCACGAGGCGGTGCACGCCGGACTCTGATTTCAAGTAACCATACGCATAATCACCGGTGACTTCGAGGGTGGCGCTTTTGATGCCGGCTTCATCGCCGGCTTGATAGTCAAAGAGCTCGACGTGAAAACCGCGGCGTTCCAAAAAGCGGGTGTACATCCGCAACAACATCTGGGCCCAGTCCTGCGACTCGGTGCCGCCGGCGCCGGAATGAATGCTCAAAATGGCGTTCTTTGAGTCGTCCTCAGCGGAAAGCAGGGCCACCAACTCAAAATTGGAAAGCTCGCCGGCCAAAGCGGAAATTTCCCTTTCAGTTTCCTCGCGGGTGGCCTCGTCCTTTTCCTCGGCGGCCAGGTTCAATAGCCCCTGCATTTCCTCGGCGTTTTGTTCCAGTTTCTCAAAAGCAACTATCATTTTCTCTTCGGCGGTGATTTGCTTCAATACTTTTTGGGCTCCAGCCGGGTCTCCCCAGAAATCGGCCGCTTCAGTTTTCTTCCGCAGGGCGGCCAGATTCTCTTTGCGTTTGGGGAAGTCAAAGATAGCTCCGCAGTTTAGCAAGTTTTTCGTTAATTTCTTCCAGCGCGCGATTATATACTTGTGCCATTATTTCCCCATCCCTCGGCTTGGCTCGGGGTTTTCAACCAGTTTTAAAAAGCGCCTCTTTCCAACTTTCAAAATTTTCGCCTCCTTGACCTTGTAATTTATATCGGAAATTCTTTGAGAATCAAGTTCCACCGCCCCTTGTTCGATTAAACGGCGCGCTTCGCTGGCGGAGGAGGCTATGCCCGCTTCGGTCATTATGCGCACAATCCAGATTCCCTCTCCATCGAGAGGCAGGCGAAATTCCGGAATTTCATCGGGGATTTCCTTTTTGGAGAAGACCCGCTCAAAACTTTCGCTGGCTTTTTTAGCTTCAGTTTCTCCGTGATACATTCGAACGACGGCAAAGGCCAATTTCTTTTTTAGCTCCATCGGGTTGGTTTTGCCCTCGGTCAAGGATGTTCGAATCTTTGCTAACTCGGAAGTCGGTAAATCGGTGGCCAGTTCAAAGTAATGGTAAATGAGATTATCCGGAATGGACATCGTTTTGCCAAAAATTTGGTCAGGCGGTTCGGCAATGCCGATGTGGTTCCCCAAAGATTTGCTCATCCGGGTTACTCCATCGGTGCCGACCAGAATCGGCAGAGTCAAAATCACCTGCGGCTCCTGGCCGAATTCGGTCTGCAGGTGGCGGCCGGCCAAAAGATTGAATTTTTGCTCGGTGGCGCCCTGTTCAAGGTCGGCTTTTATCGCCACCGAATCGTAGCCCTGCATAATCGGATATAAAAGCTCGTGCACCGAAATGGGAGAACCGGATTTGTAGCGCTTTTCAAAGTCGTCGCGCTCCAACAAACGCGCAATCGTGAAACGGGAACAGAGGCCAAGAACGTCTTCAAAACTCATCTTGGCGAACCATTCACCATTATGGCGCACTTCGGTTTTTCTTTTGTCCAAAATTTTGAAAAACTGGGCCAGATAAGTGGCGGCGTTTTTTTCGATTTCGTAGCCGGTGAGCTGCGGGCGGGTGGCGGAGCGGCCGGAAGGGTCGCCCACGCGGCCGGTGTAGTCGCCGACGATTAAAACGACTTGATGCCCCAGGTCTTGAAACACTTTCAGCTTGCGCAGCCCGACCGAATGCCCCAGGTGAATATCCGGAGCGGTGGGGTCGAACCCCTGTTTAATTCGCAAAGGCTTTCTTTCACCAAAGGAACGCTTGAGCTTTTCAACCAACAGCTCTTCGGGAATGACTTCAACCGCTCCCCTTTTTATAACTTCCAACTGTTTTTCGACTGATAAAAACATCTCAAAAGAAAGTTACCCAGACGAGAGGAAAACGCAATAGCAAATTCTGTGAAAGCTTAAACAAGTGAATTACTCTTTTTTAACGACAATTTTTATTTTGTTTGACTTTACTTCCCCATGCCAATACTTATTGAAAGGGGCTTCTACTTTCGAACGTTCGATTCGCCTTGATTCAATTAACCCTTTAATAAATCCTGGCGAAGCGCCCCTATAGGTCACTTGAAAGTAATAAGTTCCTGATTTCGGAAAAGTCCTCCCAAAAAACTCAAGCGTGAATCCCCAAAACTGTCCTGGGCCAAGTATAAGCGAGCTTGCCCAGGGATTTCTGATCTTTATACAATGAAAGACATTGTATCCAGGAATTTCAGAGAGAAAATTGATATCCTGTCCCTGTTCGTCGGTGTAAGAAAAAGATACATTTTGGCTGTCATCTTCCCATATATCGGCAAGAATCAGATTCAGCCCGCCAGTATTTAGAATCGTAACCCTTACGATAAGAGTATCAGTGGCTGAAATAGTATCCTTTGAAGGTAAGAGTACGGCCTGTACTGACGTATTTTCCAGCTCTATGAAATCCCATTTTTCTCCTGCCCGTATTAGCGATGCGGTCAAAACGATAAAAAGCATCTGCACAACAAACAATTTTGCACTTTTTGTAATCATTCTTTTCCTCAATAGGTAATATCGGCTGTCGAACGCCGATAATCTACAGGGGTAGAAAAGATGGAGCGCTTGACCGGAGAAGAGGAGCCAGCTTTATTCCCTAACCGAAGCCAAGCCCAGTTACGGGCAGGCTTCGGCAGTTGAAATGGAAAAAAGAAAACTGATAGTTGGAAGCCTTTTGGTCTTTGCGCTGGTGCTTTTCTGTTTTTTGATTATCGCGGCACAGGTGCTCAAAGGATACCAGAAGGCGCTGCCTTCGCTGGCGCAGCTAACCAACATCCAGCCCCGGCTGGTGACGCGCGTCTATTCCGCCGACGGACAGGTTTTGAAAGAGTTTTATCGGGAGCGGCGAATTTTGGTGCCGCTCAAAGAAATTCCGCCCTATATGATTGATGCGTTACTTTCCGCCGAGGACAAACGTTTTTACAACCACTGGGGGGTCGATTTAATCCGCGTCCCCAAAGCGTTTCTGGTCAACCTGCAGCGCGGCGAATTTGCCCAGGGGTTTTCGACTTTGACCCAGCAGCTGGCGCGCAATCTTTTTTTAACGCGCGAAAAGACTTTGTCGCGCAAGGTGAAAGAGATAATGACCGCCATTAAAATCGAGCGGACTTATTCCAAGGACGAAATTCTGGAAATGTACTTGAACCAGCACAACTTTGGGCGGGGAGCTTACGGCATTCAGGCCGCCGCGCAAACTTATTTTTCCAAAAACGCCCAGGATTTGGCCATGGAGGAGTGCGCGCTTTTGGTTGGCCTCTTGCAAGCGCCGGGCCGCTACAATCCGTTTCGCAAACCGGAGGTGGGGCTCAAACGCCGCAACTTGGTCTTGCAAAATATGGTCAATTACGGCAAGCTTTCGCAGCAAAAAGCGGACAGCTTGAAAAAGCTTGAATTGGGGCTGGGAGCCGGCCACGATGACGTCGGTTTGGCTCCGTACTTTACGGAAATGATTCGCCAATACCTTGAGACCCATTACGGCGAAGATGCCCTTTACGACCAGGGGCTAAAAGTTTACACCACCTTGAATGCCACTTTGCAAAAAGTGGCTGAAGCGGCGGTTTCTTCCGGCGTCGATTCGCTGCAGAAAAATATGGAGCAGAGCCATTCGCCGGAAGACCCGGCTTACACATTGATGGCGCCGGAGACGACCAAAGTTGAAGGGCAATTAAAAATTGGCAAGAAACGAGTTTACAAAAAGCTGCAGGCGGCTTTTGTGGCACTGGACAACTCCAACGGAAACATTCTCGGCTTGGTCGGAGGGCGGGATTTCGTTCAGACCAAATTCAACCACGTGACGCAGGCCTTTCGCCAGCCCGGTTCGGCGTTTAAGCCGTTCGTCTATACGGCGGCCATTGAGGCCGGCTATAAGCCGACCGATATTTTGTTTGACGCGCCTTTGGTAATAAACGTGCCTGGCTTTGGCGAATGGCGACCGGAAAATGTGGACAACAAATTCTGGGGAGCGATGACCATCCGGCGGGGTCTGGCCTGGTCGCGCAACTTGATTGCCATCAAGCTGGCACAGAAAGTGGGAATCGAAAAGGCCATAGAATACGCTCATAGGATGGGGATTACTTCGCCGCTCAAGCCGGTTCCCTCGCAGGCCATCGGAACCAGCGACGTAAATCTTTTGGAGATGGTTTCGGCCTATTCAGTTTTCCCGAATTTAGGTGTTAAGGTCCAGCCGCGCTATATCTTGCGCATCGAGGACAAAGACGGGAACGTTCTGGAGCGGAACGAGACCACCTCGCGCAAGGAAGTGCTGAATCCGCAGACAGCTTACACTATGGTCAGCTTGATGTCATCGGTCATTAACAACGGCACGGCTGCCGCCGCGCGGCGGGCCGGTTTTGATCGCCCGGCGGCGGGAAAGACCGGAACTACGGATGAGTTTTCCGACAACTGGTTTATCGGCTACACCCCGCAGATTACGGCAGGCGCCTGGGTGGGTTTTGACGACAAAACCTCCATCGGCGCCAACCAGACCGGCGCTTCCAACGCCTTGCCGCTTTGGACCAAGTTTATGATTGCCGCCACGCAATATTATTCCTACAAAGATTTTGACATTCCAACCGGCATACTTTTCCGCGACATTGACCCGGAAACCGGAGAATTGGCCACGGACCGCTGCCCGGAAACGATTCGGGAAGTTTTTACCGAAAAAACGGTGCCGACCGAAAAATGCCACAAGCACCGGTAGAATCGCTGTGTCGGGAGTAACTCCTGACACAACTAAGAACGCCTCACCCTTTATCCCTCTCCATTCTATGGAGAGGGATGGGCGAACACCCCCTCGACTTCCCTCAATTACGTTCGGGACAAGTCACTCGGGGCAAGCAAGGTTCGCCCCTACTTTAGAAAAAGCATTCGTTTTACCTGCCGGAAGTTGAAAGTTTCTATCCGGTAGAAATATATCCCGCTGGTTACGGCCGTACCTTTTTCATCGGTTGCATCCCATTCAACCTGGTGATTTCCAGCTTCTTTTTCTCCATTAATTAGGGTTGTTACTTTCTGGCCGAGGATGTTGTAAATACTCAAATCCACCCTCTCTGCTTTTAGCAGGGTAAAGCGAATAGTGGTTTTTGGATTAAAGGGGTTGGGATAGTTCTGCGCGAGTTTATATTGTTTGGGAATAGAGGAGGATTCCTCAATACCGGTGGGAGCTAATGAAAGCTCATCGGTAGGGGTGCTTCTATGTCCTCCGGCGTCGATTGCCGCCAAGCGGTAAAAAAGAGCACTGCTTATCGTTCCATCGGGGAAAGTTGAATCGGGGGCCGGTATGGTTTCCCAAAGATGGTCGGCATCAATGGGGAAATCGGGCAGCACACCCCGGTAGAGGAGGTAACCGGCCAAGTCGGATTCCGTGTTGGCACTCCAGGTCAAAAGGACGGTGCGGTCGGGTTGGACCGTCCCGGTAAAATTTACCGGCGTCGCCGGCGGAGGGTTGGGGCCGGGAATTTCTTCGCCGTTACCGTTGGCAAAAAGCCAAATCAAAAGAACTGTCGTTGCAGCCGCGCGCATATAATCCGGCTTAAAGCTAATGGCTGGCACGTTGAAAGGCAACAGGGAAATTTAATAACGCGGAAATTCGGTTTAGCGCTCCTCCGGCGGCTTCAACCCCCGGAAGGCCCGGTACAAAAGCAGGTCGTAGGCGACCTTTAATCCTGAACCAATGAAAAGCGGCGCGGAAAGGGAGAGGGTTTTCATCAAGGCTCCTGCCATCAAAGGGGCGACGGCCCAGGCGCTGCCGCGAACCAAGTTGGTGATTCCAGCCGCCCTGGTGCGGTCTTCCTCCGCCACTATGGCAATCAAATAAGACTGCCGGGTGGGAACGTCCATTTCCACCAGCCCCTCGCGCAGCAGAAAGAGTGCGACCGCAATCGGCAAATTTGGCGCGAAAGGAACGGCCATTAAAAGCAAACTTGATGGAATGTGCGTAAAGACCATGGTGTTCAGCAGCCCGATGCGCCGGGCTATCCAGGCGGCGCCGAGGTGCGAAAGGCCGTTCAAAATGCGCACGACAAAAAAGAGCGGGGCCAAGAAAGCTTCGTCTGCCCCAAAACGCTGGAAAAACCAGTAGCTGATTAAGGCGGTGGTTAAAAAACCGCCGCCCAAACTGTCCAGTCCGGAGAGAGCGGAAAACTTCGCCACCACTTTTTTGGACTGCGGCGAAAGCGGTTTTTTCGGCTGGGCGTTTGGCGCTTCAACTTTTTTGGACAAGCCCGCCGCCAGAGCGGCTGCCGCAAGACACAAAGCCGAATAAATTACCCATGTCCAGCGGTAGGATATCAGTTCGCGTGTACTTAATTCTCTCTGGAAGAAAACCGGAAGCAGAGCCAGAAGCGCTCCGATGGAGTGTCCGGCATCCACAACCAAGTTGTACCAGGCGAACGCAGAAGTGCGCTTTTCCGGCGCCTGTGCCTGCGCCAGTATCGATTGGTCCAAAGTCAGCCCGGCCCCCCGGTCGCGCCCCATTCCGTTAATCATCCCCAAAAAAGCACCGGCCATAAAAATTCCCGGCTCGGTCAAAAAAGCGGCTGATAGCCCTCCGGCGGACATCAAAATGGAAACAGCTGCCAAGCTGGCGCGCCTGCCGCGATGGTCGGCAAAGTAGGCCACCAGCCACGTTCCGGCGGCACAGCCCGCAAGTCCCAGCGAAATGGTCGCCCCGATTTGAAAAGGGTTGAAACCGAGCCGGGAGATATGCAAAGCGAGAATGACACCAGAAAGTCCCACCGCCGTGGAGCGCAAAAAGGCGGAGGCAAAAATCAAACGCCGATCGCGGGAAGAATTAACGTTGCCGGTCACTTTGTTCGAGAGGATATAAACATTCCCAAACGAGAAAACAAGCTATTCTGCGCTTGTTGTTTCAGCTGCGAGCGTTCATACTACGCCGGATGACTTTCTTGCAACTGCACGGGTTGTGCTTGTGCATATAGCGGTTGTGGGAGGAGGGGCGGCCGGTTTTTTTGGCGCGCTTGCCGCCGTTACCCATAATTCGTCTGTAAAAGTCACGTTGTTTGAAGCGGCACAGCAGCCGCTTAGAAAAGTAAAAATCTCCGGCGGCGGGCGCTGCAACGTAACCCATCACTCTTTCGACCTGCCCGAACTTGTCAAAGGTTATCCAAGAGGAGGGAAAGAACTTTTGGGGCCCTTCACCCGCTTTGGTCCGCGCGAGACGGTGGAGTGGTTTGAGAAACAGGGTGTGCGGTTGAAAACAGAAGAGGACGGCCGGATGTTTCCGGTTACCGACCAATCCGCCACCGTGGTCGATTGCCTGGTGAAATCGGCGCGCGCCCGGGGCATCCAGCTTCGCCTCGGCGCAAAAGTGAAAAACGTCTCGGCACCGTCAGCGTCCGCTCCGCAATTTGAAATCGAGCTGTCGGATTGTTCGCGCGAACGTTACGACCGGGTGCTTTTGGCCACCGGCGGCAGTCCGGCGGGGTATCGTTTTTCCGCGGCCTTAGGACATAGCATCGTCCCGTGCGTGCCTTCGCTTTTCACTTTTAACGTCGCCGACCCGCGCATCGAAGGGCTTTCCGGAATCAGTTTTGAAAAAGTTGCGCTCACCTTGTCCGACGGGCATAGCCGGAGTTTGAAACAAACCGGCCCCCTGCTTATCACCCACTGGGGGCTTTCCGGGCCGGCGGTGCTCAAACTCTCCGCCTGGGGAGCGCGGATGCTGGAAAACTGCAAATACCACGCGGAGCTCGTCATCAACTTTCTGCCGGACTGGCGCGCCGAGCAGCTCCATCGCGAACTTCTTTCTTTCAAAGTGCAAAATGGCCGGAAGCGGGTGCACAAGGAAAAAATTTTTCCGCTCCCCGCGCGCTACTGGAGCCGCCTGGTCCAGTCCGCCGGAATTTCAGAGGAAACCGTCTGGACGAACGTTTCCAAGCAGGCAATGACCGCGCTGGCCTCTGAACTGACCGCGGCGCGCTTTGCCGTTTGCGGAAAGGGAATTTTCAAAGAGGAGTTCGTGACATCGGGCGGGGTGAACCTGAAAGAAGTCGATTTCAAAACGATGCAAAGCAAGTTAGTCCCCGGTCTGTATTTAGCCGGAGAAATTCTGGATATTGACGGAATTACGGGGGGATTTAATTTCCAGAGCGCCTGGACTACCGGGTGGGTAGCGGGGGGGAGCATGGCATCCTAATATGATTTTAGTCGTACAAAGAAAAAAAGAAGAGGTGTTGACATTGCCGCTGAATCCAGCAATTTTCGTAGAAAGTTCGGCAAGTTCGCCTTGTCGGAGTATAAGAAGCGTGACCCGGTACTGGGAACGCTCGATAATGAGGTAAATCATGATAATTGAAGAGAATGCTTATGAAACGAACACCGACCGTTAAGTTTTTCGTCTTTGTTTTCTCTGTCTTAGCTGTGATGAACGGCAATATTTTTCGTGTTTCAAGCGCAAGCTCTGATACGATGAGCGATGTCGAGATTGCCGGTGAACTCAATACTTACTTGGAGAAACTTGCCGTGGAAGACAGATTCTCCGGCGCCGTACTGGTCGCCAAAAACGGCAAGCCGATTTTTCAGCGAGCCTACGGGATCGCGAACAAGAGCGGCCATGTTCCAAATAAAGTAGATACAAAGTTCAACCTCGGCTCGATGAACAAGATGTTTACGGCCATCGCCATCGCGCAATTAGCGGAGCGCGGCAAGCTGTCCTTCGGGGATACAATCGGCCGGCATCTGACGGATTACCCCAACAAGGCCGTAGCTGAAAAGGTCACTATTCATCAACTGCTTACGCACACATCCGGCATGGGAGATTACCTGAACGAGAGGTTCTATGCTCAACTGAACGATATAAGAACGGTAGCCAGTCTCCTGCCCTTTTTTGTCAACGACTCCCTGACGTTTGAACCGGGTTCGCAGTGGGAGTACAGCAATGCCGGGTTTGCCGTTTTAGGTTTGATTATCGAAAAGGTATCGGGTCAAAGTTACTTTGACTATGTGAAAAAGCATGTCTTCAAACCGGCGGGTATGACCAACACCGATTTCTACGAAAGGGACAAAAACATACCGAATCGTGCGGTTGGCTACATGCGAGTAAATGCCAAGGGTGAACCCGACCCGGAAGCGCCGCGCCGGGAAAACGCTTCAGCCCGTCCAGCCAAAGGCTCTCCGGCAGGCGGCGCGTACTCAACGGTGAACGATATGCTGAAGTTTCACCTTGCCTTGCGCAATCACAAACTGCTTAGCCATGAGTACACCGAGATTGTGACCACAGGCAAAGTCAAAGTGCCAGCCGGGCAGCCAATGAACGAGTATGGTTATGGATTTACCATTAGTGAAGCCAGCAGGGGAAGTATTGTCGGACATGGTGGTGCCGGCCCGGGTGTTGCCGGAAAGTTCGAGATGTATCCTGAACTTGGTTATACCGTGGTCGTTCTTACGAACTACGACCTGCCTGCTATGATGCCGGTTGTAATGAAAACGCGAGAACTGATTCTAAGGCAATAGGCTTATCGCTCTGGACAGCGGGAGGGAGCATGGCAGCTTGAATTTCTTGATATTAACGCTAAATTCTTGAGAGTGATATGAAACTTCTTCTCCTTTTCATTCTCTACGCCATCGCGCTTTCGGCAGCTTTGGCGAAAAACGGGTTCCGGTCACGGGGCGCATCCAACGGCAAAGCGGGGGGAAAACGTTCCCTCGGCTTCGCTCGGGATTTTCAACCGGCGCCCAAGCGGATTCTAATCGTGGGAGCGAGTGGCGGAACCGGACGCCAGCTCGTCGCTCAGGCGCTGGAACGAGGCCACGCGGTTACCGCGCTGGTTCGTAATCCCTCCAAGCTTGGAATCGAACACCAAAATTTGCGAATCGTTCAAGGAGATGTTTTGGATTACGCTTCGGTCGAAGCCGCCGTGCGCGGGCAGGAGGCGGTAATTTCCGCCCTGGGGCACAAGCAGTACTTCCGCCCCAGCCGCATTTTGTCGGAAGGGACGCGGAACATCCTCCGTGCAATGGAAACGCACGGCGTTCCCCGCTTTATCTGCCAGACCTCGCTCGGCATTGGTGATTCCGCTGGGCGGATGGGGCTTTACTACACTTTCATCGTCATCCCGTTCGTTGTTCCCTTTTACTTCTGGGACAAGACGCGGCAGGAGCGGCTGATTGCGGAAAGCAAATTGGAGTGGGTGATTGTGCGGCCGGGAGCTTTGACCAACGGGGAAAAGCGGGGGGTGTATCGCCACGGGAGCGGCATCGGCAATTTCCTTTGGACAGTGCGAATTTCCCGCGCCGACGTGGCAGATTTTATGCTGAACCAGCTTACGGACGAAGCTCATCTTGGAACGGCGGTTGGCGTTTCTTGGTAGAACGGGCAGCAAGGAGGTAAGGCAAAATGGGCTGAGGCTGCTTTCTCGCTCTCATCGCTTTCTTTTTTCCCCGGCTGGTTGTGGTATTGCTCTGGATTTTCACTCACTGGTTCGAGGGAATGTTCACATCGATTTTGTGGCCGATTCTGGGTTTTATCTTTTTGCCCACGACTTTGCTCTGGTACACCGCCGTTCAGCACTGGTTCGGTGGGCACTGGACGTTTTGGCCCATCGTGGGCATCGTCCTGGCTCTCATCATCGATGTATCGCCTGCTCATACCAGTCGACGCCGCTCGGGATAGGTATCGCCGGCGTTGAAAACCCTGAGCGGAATCGAAGGGCGGCCGCCCTGGGCGTGGGGCTTTTCATCTCGTTCCCGGTCACCCTTTTAGCTGTCGCCAGTTTTTTTCAAACACTGCAGCAGGGATAGCGGGAGGGAGTATTTCATCCGGTCAGCATTTCTCTTCTTGAGACTGCTTGCCGACTTGAAATAGGAAAACTGTCCATGCGCCTTTTTTTCCTACGGGCCATCGTTTTTTCACAAAAAATGAGCAAAGATTTTTTTCTGGAACTACTTTGCGAAATATTTTGGATGAATCACGTTCCTGCTGCAGATATTCTTTGGTGAAAGGAACCTGTGAAAATAACTCATCTTCAAACAAACGATTCAACCAAACTCTTTTACGCTTTCCTGTCAAATGCTCTTTCCAACCAGATTTGCCGTGCCCCACTTAAGATTTGGACAGGTATAATCGTATAAGGAGGATTGATGGAAGCAGCGACGATGCCTGTGCAGTCCCGAAAGGTTTCGGGGCGGAAGCGTTGGGATGTTGAGCA
>Ga0184637_10000092_pt1 | contig 57888 bp, 44 predicted proteins | sample PLM3_127_b2_FD_133143 | JGI IMG/M metagenome (GOLD analysis project Ga0184637, IMG submission 133143) | Groundwater sediment microbial communities from an aquifer in East River, Colorado, USA - PLM3_127_b2 | ecosystem: Environmental > Terrestrial > Soil > Riparian zone | place: USA: East River...
GGACACCGAGAACGGGCAGCGGCCGTTCCGCATGGCCGCCGAGAGCGTCGGCCGGCTCTTCGCCGCGCCGTACAAGCACCCCGACATGAAGGCGAAGGAGAAGGGGAAGGACCTCCCGCGCGACAGCTCGAGCGTCCTCGCCGACGGCCCGCTGCCGGAGTTCTACGAGCCGGTGGAGAGCCCGGTGGCCAACAGCCTGCACCCCAAGGTGCAGTCGAGCCCCGTGCTCAAGTACCCCCGCGTGAAGGCGCTCCAGCCCATCGGGCAGGTGGCGGACTTCCCGTACGTGCTCTCCACCGCGAGCATGACCGAGCACTGGTGCGCGGGCTCCACGACGCGCAACGTGCCGTGGCTGAACGAGCTCGCGCCCGAGCCGTGGGTCGAGCTGCCGGAGAGCCTCGCGCAGGAGAAGGGCATCCGGACCGGTGAGAAGGTCAAGGTCTGGTCGGCCCGCGGCGAGGTGGTGGTGAAGGCCCGGGTCACGAAGCGGATGGCCACCCTCAAGATCCACGGCAAGGAGCAGGTCGTGGTCTGGATGCCCTACAACTGGGGCTTCAAGGGGCTCTCCACCGGCCCGAGCACCAACCACCTGACCATCGACGTCGGCGACCCGAACACGTGGTGCCAGGAGACGAAGGCGTGCCTGGTCAACCTCGCCAAGGCGGAAGCCAAGCTCGCCTGAGGAGACGACCATGACCATTCACACCAGCACCCCCATCAACGAGCAGAACGGGTACCTCGTCGACACCACCAAGTGCATCGGCTGCCGCTCTTGCCAGGTCTCCTGCAAGCAGTGGAACGAGCTCGAGGCGGTGCGCACGCAGGTCGACGACCGCAAGGCCGGCCTCCAGAACCCCACCACGATGTCGGCGAAGACCTTCACGGTCGTCACCTACAGCGAGGTGGAGAACGACACGTCGCCGGGCGGCCTCGACTACGTGATGACGAAGCGGATGTGCATGCACTGCAACGAGCCTGCGTGCGCCTCCGCCTGCCCGGTGACCGCGCTCCACAAGACGGCTGAAGGGCCGGTCGTCTACGACGCGGACAAGTGCATCGGCTGCCGCTACTGCATGTGGGCCTGCCCCTGGGGCGTGCCCACCGCGGAGTGGGACTCGCTCGCGCCGAAGATCCAGAAGTGCACGATGTGCTACGGCCGCAGCGGCGAGAGCTGCCCCGAGTCGCGCAACGGCGAGGCCTACACGGAGGCGCAGCAGGCCTCGTTCGGCAAGGCGCTCGGCCAGCCGATCTGCACGAAGGCGTGCCCCCCCGGCGCGCTGAAGTTCGGCAAGCGCGGTGACCTCCTCGAGGAGGCGCGCGCCCGGATCAAGGCCGATCCGGACCGCTACCACGACGGGATCTACGGCGAGCACGAGGCGGGCGGCACGAACGTCCTCTACCTCTCCCCGGTCCCGTTCCAGCAGATCGGGCTGCCGAAGGTCGGCACCGAGAGCTACCCGTCGCGCAGCAAGGTGGCCCTCGGCGCGGTGCCCGCCGCCGTCATCGGCGTGGGCGCGGCGCTCGGCGCCACCTTCGCGGTGAAGAAGCGGAGCGAGGAGGTGCGCAAGGCCGAGGCGGCCGCCAAGCCGGCGGCGAAGGTCGAGCACCACCACCACGAGTTCGCCCCGATCGAGAAGCCGCTCTGGACGCCGTTCAACAAGCTGATGGCGGCGGTCATGGCCTTCGGCGGCGTCTCGATGATCGCCCGCTTCGCCCTCGGGCTCGGCGGGTCCACCAACCTGAACGACACGTACGCCTGGGGTCTCTGGATCGTCTTCGACCTCGTCTGGATCGCGGTCGCCGCGGGCGCCTTCGCCACGGCCGGCCTCATCTACGTGTTCAAGCGCGAGGACCTGTACACCATCGGCCGCGGCGCCGTGCTGATGGGGCTCCTCAGCTACTCGTTCGTCACCGTCACCCTCGTCGCCGACCTCGGCCTGCCGTGGCACTTCTGGCAGCTCGGGCTCCAGGCGCCGGAGCACTCGGCGATGTTCGAGGTCTCCTGGTGCGTCGGCCTCTACGTGACCGTGCTCGCGGCCGAGTTCCTGCCGGTGCTGTTCGAGCGGCTGGGCCTCAAGGCGGGCATGGAGGCGTGGCGGAAGTACGCCCCGCTGTACGTGGTGTTCGCGATGACGCTGTTCGTCTACCTCATGTCGCGTAAGGTGGTGTACGCGGCGGCGGCGACGGCGGTGTTCGGCCTCCTGGCCTTCGCGTTCCGCTCGAAGCCCGGCGAGAAGCCGGTCCCGGTGATGCTCGCCATCGCCGCGGTCACCCTGTCCTCGATGCACCAGAGCTCGCTCGGGTCGCTGTTCCTCCTCATGCCCGACAAGCTGAACCCGCTCTGGTGGTCCCCGATCATGCCGGTCTACTTCTTCCTCTCCTCCATCGCGGCCGGCACGGCGCTCATGGTCGTGATCGAGATGTGGATCGCGAAGGGCTACGGCCGGGCGCTGCGCGTGAAGCAGCTCGCGGCGATGGGCAAGGTCGCCTTCGGCGCGATGGCCGTGTACCTGGCGGTCCGCCTCGCCGACGTCGCCCTCCGCGGCCAGCTCGGCGCGGCGTTCGGGGGCGGGGCCGGGCTGCTCTTCCTCGCCGAGGTCGTCATCGGCGGGATCGTGCCGCTCGTCCTGCTCGCCTCGGCGAAGAACCGCGAGAACCCGAAGGTGCTCTTCGGCGCGGCGCTCCTCGGGACGCTCGGCATCGTGTTCAACCGCATGAACGTGGTGGTCTTCGCGATGACGCTGCCGGGCGCCGCCCCGGGCAACCAGCCCCTCGCGTACGTGCCGAGCGCGTTCGAGTGGGGCGTGTCGCTCGGCCTCATCGCCGCGACCATCTTCCTCTTCGGCCTCGCGGTCCGGCGTCTGCCGGTGCTGCCGAAGGAGGAGACGGCCGCCCACTAGCCGGGCGTCCGCCTCGTAGCAGCTGGTCCTTCGGGGCCCCCGGCCGCTGGCGGCCGGGGGCCTCTCTCTGTAAGGAGATGCCCTCATGAACGACACCGCCCGGCGCTGGATCGAGCGCCACCCGTACCTCGAGGCGATCGCCTCGTTCCACGACGCGATGGAGGCGGCGGCCGCCGCCGCCGAGCTGCCCCGCGCGCCGCTTCCCGCGCTCGACGGCTGGGCCGAGGACTTCGGCCGCGGCGTCCCGCTGCTCCTCTCGGACGCGGCCGGGCTCCGGGCGGCGCCCGCGCTCGGCGAGGCGGTCAGGCGGCTCGCCGCGAAGGCGGCGGAGGCGCCCATCCCCGAGAAGCTCCGGGAGCGGCTCGGCGGGCTCGGCGAGGAGCTCGCCGAGCCGGCCGCCCGCGCCCGGACGGTCGAGTGGCTCGTCCGCGGCGGCGACGTGGGTGCGCCCGAGAACGCCGGGCTGGTCCGCTTCGTGGGCTGGACCGCGCTCGCGCGCGCCCTCGGGCCCGCCGTCGAGGCGGCCGCGGCGTGGCGGAACGACGACACGTGGAACCGGGGGAGCTGCCCGACCTGCGGCGCCCTCCCGCTCATGGCGCAGCTCGTCCCGGCGGAGGTCGGCCGGCGGCGGTTCCTCGCCTGCGGGCAGTGCCACACGCGCTGGAAGCACCGCCGCATCATGTGCCCGCACTGCGCGAACGAGGACGCGAACCGGCTCGCCGTGCTCGAGGTGCAGGGCGAGCCCGGGCTCCGGCTCGACGTGTGCGACGCGTGCAAGGGCTACGTGAAGACGTACGACGGCGAGGGGCAGGAGGCGCTCCTGCTCGCCGACTGGCCGACGCTCCACCTCGACGTGCTGGCCGGCGAGCGGGGTTTCGAGCGCCGCGGGGCGTCGCTGTACGACCTCGAGGACTGAGGCGGCCGCGGCGGCGGATCAGGCCTTCACGACGCGGGGTCCGCCGCCGTCCGGGAAGAGCGGAGCGAGGAGGTTCCTCGTGTCCACCACGAGCTTCGCGCCGTGGAACAGGTCCGCACGGCGGAAGAGATCGTGCGCCGTGGAGACGACGATCGCGTCGTAGCCCGAGAAGGTCGCCGCGTCGCAGGGGACGGAGCGCAGGCCGAGGTCGTGGCGGCGGGTCCGGTGCGTCGCCGGGAAGAGCGGATCGCAGTAGTCGATGCGGGCGCCCCGCTCGCGGAGCAGCTCGAGGATCTCGTACGACGGCGACTCCCGGTCGTCGTCGATGTTGGCCTTGTAGGCGAGGCCGAGCACCAGGATGCGGGCGCCGCGCACCGCCTTGCCGTCGTCGTTCAGCGCCTCGGCGGTCTTGCCCACGACCCAGCGCGGCATGCGCGTGTTGACCTCGCCCGCCAGCTCGATGAAGCGCGCCCACTCGCCGTGCTCTGCGGCCTTCCACGACAGGTAGAAGGGGTCGAGCGGGATGCAGTGGCCGCCGAGCCCGGGCCCCGGGTAGAAGGGCATGAAGCCGAACGGCTTCGTCTCGGCCGCGCGGATCACCTCCCAGACGTCGATGCCCATCCGATCGAAGATGACCTTCAGCTCGTTGACGAGCGCGATGTTCACCGACCGGAACACGTTCTCGAGGAGCTTCGCCGACTCCGCGACCCGCGCGTTCGCGACCGGGACGATCCGGTCGAGGGCGGCGCCGTAGAGCGCGGCCGCCGCCGCGGTCGCCTCCGGGGTCACCCCGCCGACGATCTTCGGGATGCTCCGCGTCGTGTGGTCCTTGCGGCCGGGGTCCTCGCGCTCCGGCGAGAAGGCGAGCAGGAAGTCCCGCGGGGTCTCGAGCCCGCTCTCCTTCAGGATCGGCAGGACCTCCTCGTCCGTCGTGCCAGGGTAGGTCGTCGACTCGAGCACGACGAGCTGGCCGGGCCGGAGCCGGCGCGCGATCTCGCGCGCGGTCCGGTGGATGTACGAGTTGTCGGGCTCCCGGTGCTCGCCGAGCGGGGTCGGCACGCAGATGACGATGGCGTCGCAGTCGCGGAGCCGATCGAAGTCGGCGGTCGCCTCGTAGCGCCGCGACGTCACGGCGCGCGCGACGCGCTCCGGCCCGATGTGCTTGATGTACGACTCGCCCCGCGAGAGCGCGCTCACCTTGACCGGGTCGACGTCGAAGCCCACCGCGCGCAGTCCCGCCTCCGCGAAGACGAGCGCGAGCGGCAGGCCGACGTACCCCTGGCCGATCACGCCGACGACCGCGCTGCGGTCCGCGATCCGTTCCCTCAAGCGATCCACGCGACGCCTCCGATGCAGGGACTGGCCGATATCCTAGCGTGCGGCCCGCGCGCCCGCGGCTGCTCGGTAGGGCGTGCCACGATCATGGTGCGGCGCCGGCGGGCATCCGCCCCGCGCTGCGCCGCGCCCCCGCGGCGAAGCGCACGCCGACGAAGGTGTGGACCTCGACGAACGAGGGTCGTCCCGCTGTCTCGTCCCGCTGCCAGCGGCCGCTCGCGCCCGCCTCGAGCGTGAGGTCCGGTCCGGAGGCCCAGCCCGCGACGAGGTCGAGCCCGCCGAGCGCGACGTCCGGGTCGGGCAGGGAGGTGAGGCCGACGAGGGAGGCCTGCAGCCCGATGTCGCGCCAGGGGCGCACGCCGAGCGTCGCGCGCGCCTCGACGGCGCGGTACGCGACGCCGGCGTACGGGTCGAGCGTGGTGAAGGCGCGCCCGGTCAGCGACGCGCTCCGTCCGCGGGCCGAGGCGTGCGCGAGCCCGAGGACGCCCGTCGGCGCGAGCGTCGGGCGCCCGGCGCGCGTCTCCACCGGATCCGCCCGCTGGAGCGCGGCGCCGGCGCCCGCCCACGCCTCGAGCGTGCGCGAGAGCTGCCGCCGCCACGTCGCGTCGGCGGCGAGGACCGCGAGCTCCGACCCGGGATCCGTGCGCGAGGCGACGGCGCCCGCGCCGAGCGTGACGGTGTCGTTCCAGGTGACCCGTCGCTCGACGGCGGCGCTCGCCGAGACGCTGCGCGACACCGGCAAGAGGAGCCGCGCCGCGGCGTCGGTGCCGCCCGTGACGCCGAAGGCCGCCGCCGTCCGGAGCGAGGTCCGGCCGCCGAGCAGCACGGACGCCGCGGCCCGGGCCTCCGCGGCGGCGAAGGGCTGCGGCTCGAGCGTCGGCAGCGGCGTCGCCGACTCGGACGACAGTGAGCGCCCCAGGTCGTCGAGGGGATCCATCCGCCCCCGCCGCCCCGTCGCGCCCGCGTCGATGCGCCAGCGGTGCGTCGCGGCGGCCACGCCCAGGTGCAGCTCGTGGCCGAGCTCCGGCCGCTCGTCGAGCTCCCACGCCCGTACCCACGGGGCGTACGCCGCCGAGACCCGCAGCGCCGGGCCCTCCGCGACCACCGCCACGCGGGGCCGCGCCTCCAGCGAGAGCCGAGTCTCGGCCGCCTCGCCCTCCAGGGAGAGCGTGCGGCTGCGCGCCTCCGCCTGGCTCCCGAGCTCGAGCCGGAGGTCGTCGAGCCCGCCGGCGGACACCGCGAGGAGCAGCGCGAGCGCCGGGGCCACGGCTCACTCCACCACGATCACGTCGCCTGGGCGGAGCCGGTACGTGGCGGACGGGCCGCTCCCGCGGACCAGCGCGTCGTACGTGAACCGCACGCGCGCGCCGCCCGTGCCCCCCGGGCCGCTCCGGAGCACGAAGATGCGATCCGGGTCCGCGAAGTGCGTGAGCCCCCCGGCCGCCGCGAGCGCGTGGAGGACCCCGGCGTCGCGGTCCAGATCGTACTGTCCCGGCCGCCCGACCTCGCCGAGGATCGCCACCTGGACCGCCCGGATCTCCTCGACCGCGACGGTGACCACCGGGTTCACCACGTACGTCTTGAGCTTGGTCTCGAGCTGGCGCGCGAGATCGGGCGGGGTGAGCCCGGCGACCGGCACGTCGTGCAGCAGCGGGAGGGTGACCACCCCGTCGTTGCGCACGCGCACGCGCGGCGTGGACATCGCCTCCTGGTTCCAGACGCGGACCGCGAGCACGTCGCCCGGCGCGATGCGGTAGCCCGGCTCCGGCGCGGGCTCGCGCGGGAGCTTGTCCGCCCAGACGTACGCGCCGCGCGAGTGCCCGCAGGCGACGCCGCAGAGGAGCGCGACGACCGCGAGCCCGCGCGAGAGGTGCCAGGACATCCGGGAAGCAGGCATGCGCCGTCATTGTAGCGCGCAGGGCGCGCGCCGACCCCGACGCCGCTGTCCCCGGGGTGCCCGACGGCCCCGCGGGGACGCCTGCACCGGCGCGGGCTGCTTGACCTGCGTGACGGTTGGACGTTCAATCAAAAGCCCTCAAAGAGCGCCCGCGAATGCCCCTAGGACTCTCCGACGCCGCTCCTCCCGCGACGCACGCCGCCGAGCCTCCCGGCCCCGAGCTGCAGGCGCTCTGGTTCGCCCTCGCGGCGCGCGAGCTCGCGTCGGTCGTCCTCGTCCCCGCGGACTCCGGGCTGTCCGCCGCCGTGCTCGCGACGGATCTCGCCGAGGTGGGCCGGCGTCAGCTCGGCCTCGCGGTGGAGCTGATCGTCGTCCAGCCGTCGGAGCTCCAGAGCCCCGCGCGGCTCGCGGCGCTGGTCGCGGCGGTCACCACCGCCAATCCGGCCCGCGGCGCGCCCGCCGCGGCACCGGCCAAGCCCTCGCGCCCCTCCATGATCCTCGCGATCCCGCCCGTCACCGAGGAGCCCCTCGGCGCGGCGATCGTGCACGCGGCGGGCGCGGCCGTCCTCTGCGTGGAGCGGGGCCGCTCGCGGCTCTCCGCGATCCGGCGCACCGCCGAGATCCTCGGGCGCGCGCAGATCGCCGGCTGCTTCCTCATCAACTGAGCGCGAGGCGAAGCGCGGCCGTCAGCGGCGGCGGACCTCGGCGATCACCGGGAGGCGCAGCTGCTTCTCGAGCTGCCACCGCTGGATGGCGCGGCCGGCGAGGAGCTCCACCCCGGTCGCGGCGCCGATCGCGAGCGCGAGGGCGGCGATGAGCCCTCCGCCGAAGATCTTCACCCGGTTCGGGCTGATCGGCTCCTTCGGGACCTGCGGCGGCCACACCATGTTGTAGCGGTGCTTGAACGCGGCGCGGGCGGCGTCCACGTCGAGCTGGGCCGCGCTCAGCCGCTCCGCCATCTGATGGTAGCGCAGCCGGGCGTCGCGTACGCGCTCGTCCTGCTCCACGTCCGAGGCGGAGCGCGGCTGTGTGCTCGACGTCACCGCTGGCAGGCTCGAACCCACGCTCTTGGTGAGGCGCCCGTACTCGTGCTGGAGCTGCCGCTCCTCGTCGCGGAGCGTCGCGATCTGCGGCGACTCGCGGGAGAGCGCGGCGATGTCCTGCCTCAGGATCTGGATGCCCGGGTACGCGTCCGAGTACATGCCGCGCATCTGATCGAGCTGCGCCTGGAGGTCGGCCAGCCGGCGCCGCCGGAACTCCTCCACGTCCTGGATGGCCCGCTGCTTCGCGTCCAGCATGGAGCGCACGCGGGCGACCTCCTCGCCGCTCGCCCCCGCCCGGCCCCCGGGGCGCACGCTGACGCTGCTGCCTCCGGTGGATCGAGCCTCACGGCGCACCTCCGTGATGGTCGCCTCGAGCTGCTCGCGCAGCGCGACCGTGCGGGCCTCGAGCACGGCGATGAACTCGTCGATCGCCGAGACCTCCTGGACGTGCCGGGCCTCGAGGAAGTTCTGCAGCGCCGACTCCACGATCCGGTAGGACTGCTCGGGATCGGTCCAGTCGACGGAGATGGTGAGCGTGCCCTCGTCGGCGTCGACGTGGATCGCCCGGTGCAGCTGCAGGACGAGCAGCTCGAGCACGTCGTCCTCACCGACGTCGGCCGGCGTGCCGAGGCGGAGGCGCATCCGCTCCCGCAGGGAGCCGGGCGGCGGGTCGTCGAGGAGCTTCGCCTCCTCGATGACCGCGACCAGGTTCTCGCGGCGGTGGACGAGGTCCCACGCGGAGCGGGTGGGCGCGTCCTCGAGCCCCTGCGGCCGGACGAGCGACGGCAGCGCCTCCTGGCGCTGCGCGAGGATGCGCGTCTCCGCCCGGTAGATGGGCACCTTCAGGTTGAAGTAGCCGAAGACCGCCCCTACCCCGAGCGCGAGCACGCCGAGCGCCACCCACCTGCGCCGCACGAGCGCGGCGAGCACGAACATGGCCAGGTCCACGAGCGACGGCCCGGCGCCGGCGTCGTCGAGGGGGTCGGGCGCGTCGTGCTGCGAGCCCCGCAAGGGCATGTCGCCACTCCTTGTGATGCGTGCAGCCTAGCTCAACCCGGGGAGAAGCGCAGGCCGCCTCCGGGAACCGCCCGGCTCACGACCGGGCGAACGGGTCGCGGTACCGGCCGACGCGCTGCCGCGCGAGCAGGGACAGGACCGGCGGCTGGTGGACGAGGTACCGCCGCCAGCGCTGCCGGGGCTCGTGCAGCAGCCGGTAGAGCCACTCGAGGCCGGCGTCGGTGACCCAGGCCGCCGGCCGGGGGAGCGCGTCCGCCTCGTAGTCGATGGTCCCGCCGAGCGGCAGGAACGTGCGCACGTGCGGCATGCGGTGGCGGTGGGCGACCAGGAACTTCTCCTGCCGCCCAGCGCCGAGCCCGACGAGGAGGACGGTCGCGTGCGAGGCGTTGATCCGCTCGACCATCCGGTCGATCTCGCCGGGGCGCGTCTCGAAGTCGAGGGGCGGCGAGTCCACCCCGACGACCATCTCGCGGCCGACCTTGGCGTTCACGTTCCGCGCGGCGATCTCGGCGACGCCCGGCGCGCCCCCGCTGATGAAGACCGTCACGCCCGGATCGCGCGCGTGCTTCGCGTAGAACCGCGGGAAGAAGTCCGAGCCCGAGACGCGCTCCCGCAGCGGCGTGCCGAGCAGCCGGGCCGCGGTGAAGAGCACCTGGCTGTCGCAGGTCACGACGTCGAAGCGGCTCAGCACGTCGTAGAACTGCCGGTCGCGCTGCAGCTTCATGATCATGTCGACGTGGAGGGTGAGCAGCATCCCCTCGCGGAACGTCTCGACGAGCTCGTCCATCGTGACGTCGTCGACGTCCACGTTGAGGAGGCGCACCCGGCCTCGGCTCCCGGCTCCACCCACGGTCACTCCCCCGCCGACCGGAGCCGGCGCGACGTGGGCGGCAGCCCCCACGCGCGGTCGATGAGGTCCTTGGTCTGGACGATGTTCTCGCGGCTCGACGCGCCGAAGACGATCGACTGCAGGCCCTCGAGCGCGCACACCCACTCGATCGCCTCCTTCGGCGGCACCGCACCCGACGCGAGCACCGACATGGCGATGGCGCGGCACCGGCCGGAGCGGAGCACCTCGCGGTAGGCGTCGATGCCCCCGGACATCCGGAACCCGATCTTGTTCACGTTCGCGCAGACCACCGGGTTCGCGACGCCGGCCCGCTCGAGCGCGTCCACCGCCCGCGGGAGGTTCATGGTGATGAAGCCCGCCTCCGCGCCGTACTTCTCGCGCACGTGGCGCGCGAACGCGGCGAGCAGGTGCTCGAGCTTCAGCCCGAGCAGGAGATCGGTCACCACGTTCTGGACGAACACGTACGGCGTCCGCGTGCCGGCGAAGCGCTTCATCTCCGCGTCGACCAGCATCTTCATGAGCTTCTCGATGTCCTGCGTCACGGCGGACACCGCGCCCATCACGACCGTCTCGATGACGCCGCCCGGCGCGAAGCGGCGGATCGTCTCGAGGATCCCCACCTCGCCGACCGAGTTCGCGTACTTGTGGGCGTACGGCATGCACGGATAGAACTCGAAGTCCGGGTAGCGGCCGGGGTTCGAGCGCACGACGTCGACGATGTCGCCGACCTGGTCGTGCGTCGTGCACATGAAGACCTTGATCCCGGCGTCGTAGGCCGCGTCGAGGACGCGCATCATGCTCGGGACGTCCCGGAACTTCATCGCCTGGGCGCGCGCCTTCTCCTCCGACATGTGGTTCACGCCGAAGAACTGGTTGTCGCCGAAGAGGATCCGTTCCATGGCTAGCGCCCGCCCTGCGCGACCCGGTGGATCTGGTCGATCGTTCGATCGGTCTCCCACGCGCTCGCGAACGAGTTCTCGTGGTCGCAGACGCCGCGCTCCGCCGCGTCCACGAACGCGTCGATCTGCGCCGAGTACTCCTCGCCGCGCAGGTAGAAGTCCACGTGGTCCTGAACGTCGGTGATGTAGCGGGTCGTCCAGCCGGCGGGGTACCCCTCGATCTCCGCCCCGCGTCGCAGGTACACGCGGCACTCCTGGCGGTCCACCACGATCTTCCCCTTCGTGCCGTGGAGCACGATCGTGGTGCTCATCTTGCGGTACGTCTCGTCGCTCCAGTTCGTCTCGAGCTGGCCGCTGGCGCCGCCGGGGTAGCGGAACGTCGCGTACACCGCGTCCTCGACGTCCTTCGAGTAGATGCTGCGGAGGTGGGCGCCGAGGACCTGCTCGGGCGGGCCCATCATGAAGTTCATGAGGTCCACCACGTGCGACGCGTAGTCGTGGAGGCACCCGCCGCCCTCCGCCTTCTTCGCGCGCCAGGTGCTGCCGCTCTTCGGCCGCGTGACGACCTGGCCGAACGCGCTGCCGCTCACGTGGTACACGTCGCCGAGCGCGCCCGCGGCCACGAGACGCCGGGCCTCCCGGAACGTCCCGATGAAGCGGTTGTGGTAGCCGACCTGGTTCGCGCGCCGCTTCTCGCGGGCGAGGTCGGCGAGGCGCCGGCTGCTCGCGGGGTCGAGGCAGAGCGGCTTCTCCACGAACACGTGCAGCCCGTGCTCGAGCGCGTAGGACGCGGCGTCGAAGTGCGCGGCGGTGGGGGTGGCGACGAACAGGCAGTCGAGCCCGCCCGTGTCGATCATCTTGCGGTGGTCCTTGAACGTCGCGAACCCCGTGTGCTTGCGCAGGGCCGACGTGACGTACAGGGCGCTGTCGCAGATGGCGGCCACCTCGACGCGCGGGTGCGCGCCGAGGATCGCGCAGTGCGAGATCCCCATCTTCCCGACGCCGATCAGGCCGGTCCTGAGCACCCGGATCCTCCCCCTGCCTCGGGCGGGGACGCGACGCCGCGGCCTCCCGCGGCCGCCGTCCTCACCAGAGCGTGTAGATGAACGGGGCCGCGGCGGTCCCGCCGAGGAACACCAGCACCCCGATGACGAGCAGCGACACGACGACCGGGACGAGCCACCACTTCTTGTTCTCGCGGAGGAACTGCACGAGCTCCGCGAGGAGGCCGGCCGAGGCGCCCTCGGCCTCGAGCTCGAACTCTTCCTTCGTGCCCTGGGGCAGACGATCTGGCGTGCTCACGGTGCCGCTCCTTCAGTACTGGTTGAAGTACCGCGACCGCTTCCCGCCCGTGCGGTGCTCGGTCCAGTAGCTCGCGCGCGCCGGCTCGAGCCCGCGCGCGAGCGGGTCCCGGCCGAGCAGGCGCAGGACGAGGCCCGTCGGCGTGAAGACCGCGAAGTAGACGAGCCCGAGCACGACGTAGGACAGGACGAAGCCGATGGGATACGTGGCGTACACCCACGCGAGGTAGATGGACCTGCGCAGCGGCGGGATCGCGTAGTAGAGGGCCGCGACGCCGACGCCGACGCCCCACAGGACGAGCGCGTTCTGGCCCGAGCGGCGCGACGCCATGAGGCCGAGGAGCCCGAAGAACGCCGCGAAGAGCGCGCCGAACCAGGCGAGCTCCTTCTGCGAGGGGTTCCGGTTGATCTTGACGAGCGCCATCGCGCGCCTCCCCGCTAGTCCAGCGAGAACTGCTTCAGGTACGCGTCGACGTCGATCGCCTTCGCGCCGACCTGCTCGTCCTTGACGAGCACGTAGTCCTCGAGGACGAGCGCGTCCATGTTCGTCGCGAGGAAGCACCGGTAGGCGTCCTGCGGCGTGCACACGATCGGCTCGCCGCGGACGTTGAAGCTCGTGTTGATGATCACGGGGCACCCGGTCTTCCGCTCGAAGTCCTTCATCAGGCGGTAGAACCGGCCGTGCCGCTCCTCGTCGACGGTCTGGACGCGGGCGGAGTAGTCGACGTGCGTGACGGCCGGGATCGTGGAGCGGCGGACCTTCAGCTTCTCGATCCCGAACAGGCCCGCGGCCTCGCCGTTCACCGGGACGCGCTTCTCGGCGCGCACGGGCGCGACGAGCAGCATGTACGGGCTCTCGTCGTCCGGCTTCAGCTCGAAGAACTCGTGGGCGCGCTCGCGCAGCACGCACGGCGCGAACGGCCGGAACGACTCCCTGAACTTGATCTTGACGTTCATCTGGTACTGCATCTGCTCGCTGCGGGCGTCGCCGATGATGCTGCGGCAGCCGAGCGCGCGGGGGCCGAACTCCATCCGCCCCTGCACCCAGCCCACGACCTTCCCGGCGACCATGAGGTCGGTGACGCGATCGAGGAGCGCCGGCTCGTCGGCGAGGTGGTGGTAGGTGGCGGCGCTCGCGTCGAGGAAGCCGCGGATCTCGTCGTTCGACGGGCGCGGGCCGAGCAGCGAGCCGCGCTGCTGGTCCGGGCGGCCGGGGGTGCGCGGGTTGTCGAGGAGCTGGTGCCAGACGAAGAGGGCCACGCCGAGCGCGCCGCCCGCGTCGCCGGCCGCCGGCTGGATCCAGATCTTCTCGAACGGCCCCTCGCGGAGCAGCTTGCCGTTGCCGACGCAGTTGAGCGCCACGCCGCCCGCCAGGCACAGGTTCTTCATGCCGGTGATCCGGTGCGCGTGGCGGCAGCAGCGCAGCATGATCTCCTCGGTGACCGCCTGGATCGACGCGGCGATGTCCATGTACCGCTCGTCGAGCTTCGACTCGGGGCCCCGCGGCGGCCCGCCGAACAGGTCGTCGAACTTCCGCGAGGTCATGGTGAGCCCCTGGCAGTAGTTGAAGTACGACATGTCCAGGCGGAAGGACCCGTCCTCCTTCAGGTCGAGGAGCTTCATCACGCGGTTGACGTACGTCGGCTCGCCGTAGGGGGCGAGCCCCATGAGCTTGTACTCGCCGCTGTTGACGCGGAACCCGCAGTAGTAGGTGAACGCGGAGTAGAGCAGGCCGAGCGAGTGCGGGAACGTCAGCTCCGAGACGAGCTCGATGCGGTTCCCGCGCCCTGCCCCAACGCTCGCGGTCGCCCACTCGCCCACGCCGTCGAGCGTGAGGATGGCGGCCTCGTCGAACGGGGAGGGGAAGAACGCGCTCGCGGCGTGCGACTCGTGGTGCTCGGTGAAGACGAACCGCTTGCGGTAGTGGCCGCCGAGCGCGCGCCGCATGACCCGCGGCAGGTGCAGCTTCTGGTTCAGCCACAGCGGCATCGCCTTCGCGAACGAGGCGAACCCGGACGGCGCATAGGCGAGGTACGTCTCGACGAGCCGGTCGAACTTGAGCAGCGGCTTGTCGTAGAACCCGACGAGGTCGATCTGCTCGGGGCCGAGACCGGCCTCCCGCAGGCAGTACGCGATCGCGTGGGTTGGGAACTCCGGGTCGTGCTTCTTGCGCGTGAAGCGCTCCTCCTGGGCAGCCGCGACGATCCGCCCGTCGACGACCAGCGCCGCGGCGGAGTCGTGGTAATACGCGGAGATTCCGAGGATGTTGGCCATCGAGAGGTCCGCGGGTGCGCTGCGTGCGGGAGGTGTGGGGATCTATAACACGCGGGATTTGTGGACCCCGTCCCGGGCGTGAGGGACGCGCTCGCGGTGTAGCTCGCCCTCGCGACGTGCGCGTCAGTAGCTCTGCAGCTCCTTGATCTTGAGGTCGACGAGCTCCTTGCGCGCGAGCGCCTCCGCGAGGCGGTTCGCGAGCTGGATGTTGGTCAGGAGTGGGATCCCGACGTCCACGGCGCGGCGGCGGATGTAGTAGTCGTTCGACAGCTCCGCCTCCTGGAAGTTCTTCGGGATGTTGATGACGAGGTCGACCGCCTTCTCCTCGATGACCTGGAGCGCGCCGGGCGTACCGCCCTCCGAGGGCCAGCGCACGAGCGTCGAGGGGAGCCCGTACCCCGCGAGGAAGTCCGCCGTCCCGCGCGTGGCGTAGAAGCGGACGCCGCGGCCGTGGAGCAGGCGCGCCCCTTCGAGGAACCCGACCTTGTCGGGGAGCGGGCCGGTGGAGAGGAGCACGGCGCGGATGGGCAGCCGGAACCCGACCGACAGGAGCGCCTTCAGGAACGCCTCGTCGAAGTCGTCCCCGAGGCAGCCGACCTCGCCCGTCGAGGCCATCTCCACGCCCACCGTCGGGTCGGCGCCCTGCAGCCGCGTGAACGAGAACTGCGGGGCCTTCACGCCGACGTAGTCGAGGTCGAAGAAGGAGCGCTCGGGCCGGCGGACCGCCTCGCCCATGATCCCGCGCGTCGCGAGGTCGACGAGGTTCTCCTTGTAGATCTTGGACACGAACGGGAAGCTGCGCGACGCGCGCAGGTTGCACTCGATCACCTTCACGTCGGTGCCGCGCGCGAGGTACTGCACGTTGAAGGGACCGGTGATCTCGAGCGACGCCGCGATGCGCGCGCTGATGCGCTGCACCTTGCGCATCGTCTCGAGGTAGGTCCGCTGGGGCGGCAGCACCAGCGTGGCGTCGCCGGAGTGGACGCCGGCGTTCTCGACGTGCTCGAGGACCGCCAGGGCGACGACGTCGCCCTTGATCGCCACGGCGTCCACCTCGATCTCCTTGGCGTTCTCGAGGAACTTGGAGACGACCACCGGGTGGCGGGGCGAGACCTCGGCCGCCTTGGAGAGGAACACCCGGAGCTCCTCCTCGCTCGTGGCGACGGCCATGGCGGCGCCGCTCAGCACGTAGGAGGGGCGGATGAGGACCGGGTATTCGATCCGCGCGGCGAACGCCGCGGCTGCGTCGGGCGAGATCACCTCGCTCCAGGGGGGCTGGTCCACGCCGATCGCGTCGAGCAGCGAGGAGAACTTGTGGCGGTCCTCGGCCCGGTCGATGTTCACCGGGGAGGTGCCGAGCACGCGCACGCCGCGCTCGTGGAGGGGGAGGGCGAGGTTGTTCGGGATCTGTCCGCCCATGGAGACGATGACGCCGGTGCAGCGCTCCCGCGCGAAGATGTCGAGGACCGTCTCGAGGTTCAGGCACTCGAAGTACAGGCGGTCGCAGACGTCGTAGTCGGTGGAGACCGTCTCGGGGTTGCAGTTCACGAGGATGGAGCGGAAGCCCATCGCGCGGAGCGAGCGCGAGGCGTTGACGCAGCACCAGTCGAACTCGACCGAGCTCCCGATCCGGTACGCGCCCGAGCCGAGCAGGAGCACGTTGCGATCGGAGTCGCACGCGACGTCGTCCTCCTGGGCGTCGTACGTGAGGTAGAGGTAGTTGGTCCGCGCCGGGTACTCGGCGGCGAGCGTGTCCACCTGCTTCACGAACGGCCGGATGCCGTAGGTGGCGCGGAGCTCGCGGATCGCGGTCTCGTCGGTCTCGAGGACGCGGCCGATCTGCGCGTCGCTGAAGCCCACCCGCTTCGCCGCCTCGAGCAGGCCGCGCGGGCACGGGCCGCCGGCGTAGGACTGGAGCGCGCGCTTCGCCTCGACGAGGTTCTGGATGCGCTGCAGGAACCACGGGTCGATGTGCGTGAGCCGGTGGATCTCGTCGACCGTCCGGCCCGCCTCGAGCGCCTGCGGGATGGCGAAGACGCGCTCGGGGGCGGGGGTGGAGAGCGCCGCGTCGAGGTCCGCGAAGCGCGGACCGGGCGTCGCGAGGAGGCCGTCGACGCCGATCTCCAGCATCCGGAGCGCCTTCTGGAGCGTCTCCTCGAAGTTCCTCCCGATGGCCATCACCTCGCCGACGGACTTCATCGCCGAGCCGATGTGGTGCGAGACGTTCCGGAACTTCTTCAGGTCCCAGCGCGGTACCTTCACGACGACGTAGTCGAGCGCGGGCTCGAAGCAGGCGGAGGTGGTCTGCGTGACCGCGTTCATGAGGTCGGTCAGGCCGTGCCCGAGCGCGAGCTTCGCCGCGACGTAGGCGAGCGGGTAGCCGGTCGCCTTCGAGGCGAGCGCGGAGCTGCGGGAGAGCCGCGCGTTCACCTCGATCACCCGGTACCGGGCCGAGGCGGGGTCGAGCGCGAACTGGATGTTGCACTCCCCCACCACGCCGAGGTGCCGGATCACCCGCAGCGAGACCGCCCGCAGCCGGTGGTACTCGTCGTCGCTCAGCGTCTGGCTCGGGGCGACCACGATGCTCTCGCCCGTGTGGATGCCGAGCGGGTCGAAGTTCTCCATGTTGCAGACGGTGACGCAGTTGTCGAAGCGGTCGCGGACGACCTCGTACTCGACCTCCTTCCAGCCCTCGAGGTACTCCTCGACGAGCACCTGGCGCGAATGGGCGAGCCCCTGCGTCACGCGCTCGGCCAGCTCCGCCTCGTCGCGGCAGCGGCCGGAGCCCAGGCCGCCGAGCGCGAAGGCGATCCGCGCCATGACGGGGTAGCCGATCTCGGCGGCGGCGCGGCGCGCCTCGGCGAGCGAGCCGACCGCCCGGGAGCGGGGCACGTCGACGTGGATCTCGGCCAGCCGCTGGACGAAGAGCGCGCGGTCCTCGGTGTCCTGGATCGCGCGGATCGGGGTGCCGAGCACCTCGACGCCGTGCCGCTCGAGCACGCCCCGCTCCGCGAGCGCGAGGGCGCAGTTGAGGGCGGTCTGGCCGCCGAAGCCGACCAGGATCCCGTCCGGCTTCTCCTTCTCGATCACCCGCTCCACGAACTCCGGGTCGACGGGGAGCAGGAACACCTTGTCCGCGAGCCCCTCCGACGTCTGGATGGTCGCGATGTTGGGGTTCACGAGGACGGTCGTGATGCCCTCCTCGCGCAGCGCCTTGAGCGCCTGGCTCCCGGAGTAGTCGAACTCGCCGGCCTCGCCGATCTTGAGCGCGCCGCTGCCGAGGACGAGGACCTTACGCGCGGCCGTTCGCATGGAGGGTCTTCAGGAAGTCGTCGAAGAGGTGGTCGGTGTCCGTCGGCCCGGGGCGGGCCTCCGGGTGGAACTGCACGGAGGCGAACGGGAGCTCCCGGTGCCTGATCCCCTCGTTCGTGCCGTCGTTGGCGTTGAAGAACCACGGGCGCCACCCGTCGCCCAGGCTCCGGTCGTCGACCGCGTAGCCGTGGTTCTGCGAGGTGATGTGGCAGCGCTTCGTGCCGACCTCGACGCACGGCTGGTTCTGGCCGCGGTGGCCGAACTTGAGCTTGTAGGTCTCGCCCCCGGCGGCGAGGCAGAGCAGCTGGTGCCCGAGGCAGACGCCGAAGATCGGCATGCGGCGGTCCATGCCCTTGCGGATCACCGCGATCGCATCGGCGCAGCGCCTCGGGTCGCCCGGGCCGTTCGAGAGCAGGACACCGTCCGCGTCCTCGCGCGACCAGTCGTGGTTCCAGGGCACGCGCACGACCGTGAGCCCGCGGCGCACCAGGCTGCGCACGAGGTTGTGCTTGCAGCCGAGATCCACGAGGACCACGCGGCCCTTGCCCTCGCCGGGGTAGACGATCTTCTCCTTCACGCTCACGTCGGCGACGAGGTTGCGCGCGCCCGGGTCGTCCCAGGGCACGTCCTGCTGCCCGACGACGAGCTTGCCGAGCATGCAGCCCTTGGCGCGGAGCCGCTTCGTGAGCGCCCGCGTGTCCACGCCCGCGATGCCCGGGACGCCGCTCGACGCCATCCACGCCTGCAGCGAGTCGGTCGCGGACCAGTGGCTGAACGGGCCGGAGAGGCTCGACACCACCAGCGCGCGGACGTGGATCCGCTCGCTCTCGTGCCGCGGCGAGAGCGCGCCCCGCGAGGCGCGCGCGTCGGGCGCCACGCCGTAGTTGCCGACGAGCGGGTAGGTGAGCACCAGGATCTGCCCGGCGTACGACGGGTCGGTCATCGACTCCGGGTAACCGACCATCCCGGTGTTGAAGACCACCTCGCCGGCAGTCGGGAGCGGCGCGCCGAAGTGACTGCCGGCGAAACGGGTTCCATCCTCGAGGACGAGCTCGGCGTTCATGCGCGCGTTCCGGTCGTGGCGGCGAGGATTGTAAGCACGGAGGCGAGCCGCGACGACCGCACGCCCTCTGCGAGACGCCCGAGACGCCGACGCGTCCCGCACGCGAGGGACGTGCGTGCGACGCGACCTGAGCGAGCGCCGGCAGCGCGCGGCGCGCGATCCGGCGATGGAGCGGGGGCTGGTGTCGGCGCCGGAGATCGGGGATCGTGGTGACCTCGATCCGCGCGAGGCAGGTGAGCGGAACACGTCGCGGGCCGAGGTTCGATGGCGGAGATCCTGACAGCATTCCTGGGCCGCCTGCCGCTGCGAGCCGTGCGGCGAGTCGCGCGGCGGCCGCTGACGAGCGTCTTCTATCACCTGGTGAACGACGCGCGGCTGCCGCACGTCGCGCCGCTCTACTCGTACAAGCCGCGCGCGGCGTTCGAGCGCGACCTCGAGTTCCTGGCGCGCCATTACGCGCTGGTCGGTCACGACGAGGTCGTGGCGGCGGCCGAGGGGCGTGCGTCGCTGCCGCCGGACGCCGCGCAGGTGAGCTTCGACGACGGCTTCGCGGAGTGCCACGACGTCGTCCGGCCGCTCTTGGTGAAGCACGGCGTGCCGTGCACCTTCTTCCTCGTGCCGAACCTCCTCGACAACCGGGCGCTGATGCACCGGAACACGGCGGCGTGCCTCCTCGAGCGCCTGGCGGGGCTCGCGGAGCCGGACGTCGCGCAGGTCTGCGGCGCGCTGGCGCGCGAGCGAGGCTTGCAGCTGGAGGGACGCGGGGCGCTGCGGCGCTGGATCCTCGCCCTGCGGTGGCCGGACCGCGCCGAGCTCGAAGCCGCCTGCCGCGCCCTCCGGTTCGACCCCGCCGCGTACGCGACGGAGCGGAGGCCGTATCTCACGGTGGAGCAGGCGCGACGGCTCCGGGACGACGGCTTCACGCTCGGCGCCCACACGCTCGATCACCCCGAGCTGGACGCGCTGCCGTGGGAGACCGTGGAGCGGCAGGTCGTCGAGAGCTGCCGGTTCGTCTCGGACCTCGCCGGGCGGGCGCGCGTGCCATTCGCCATCACCTTCAACGGCGTGACGCTCGATCGGGACCGCCTCGACGCCCTGCGGGGGAGCTCCGGCGCGATCGACCTCGTCTACGATACGAACAACCTGCGGGAGGAGCGCCCTTGGATCGTCAACCGGATCGCCTGCGACTCCGCGGTGGGAGACCGCCCGGGGCGGAGCAACCTCGAGGACGTCATCCGGTCGGCGCACCTGCTCGAGCCGGCGCGGGCGCTCGCCCGTCGCCTGAAGGGCCGGCCGCGGTGACCGCCGCACGCGCCACGGGGCGGTGATGCGCCAGATCTACGAGCATCACCCGCGCATCGGGTTCCGGTTCATCCCGGGCGTGAAGGCGCGCATCGCGCACGAGGGCGGGGGCTACCTCGTCCGCGCCAACTCGACGGGCTTCCGCGACGATCGCGAGTTCGTGCCGGCGTCGGCGCCCGGAGTCCGGCGCGTGCTGGTGTTCGGGGACTCGTTCACCGCCGGCGAGGGGGTCTCGAACGGCAAGCGCTGGACGGACGCGGTGGAGCGCGCCGTGCCCGGGCTCGAGCTGCTCAACTTCGGCATGCCCGCGACGGGCACCGATCAGCACTTCCTGATCTACGAGGAGTTCGCGCGTGGGCTCGAGCACACGCTCGTGGTCATCGCCGTGTTCGTCGAGAACATCCGCCGCGTCGCGTCGCGCTACCGGTGGTTCACGGACGCGGAGGGCCGGCGGGTGCTCTACGCGAAGCCCTGGTTCGAGCTGCGCGGGGGCGAGCTCGTCCTGCGCGGCACGCCGGTGCCGTCGACGCCGGTCGAGCTCGACCGGCTGACCGCCGAGGAGCGCGCGACCATCGCCGCGACCGCGCGGTTCCCGGCGCTCAAGGCGGCGTTCCGGCGGCTCCGCGCGAGCCCCGTCTTCGAGCGCGTCGTCGTCGACACCGGGCTCAAGGACCGCGCCCTGCGCCTCGCGGGCTACCAGCCGCTCCCGGAGTACGAGGAGGAGGGCGGCGACGCCTGGCGCGTGATGCGCGAGGTCATCCGGCGTTGGATCGCGGCGAGCGCGCGGCCGGTCGCGCTCGTGCCGATCCCGCTGTACCACCACGTCGAAGGGCTCGCGAGCGCGGCCACGTACCAGGGGCGGCTGCGCGAGGCCGCCGAGGGGGCCGGGGCCGCGTACGTGGACCCGCTGCCGATCCTCGCCGCAGCACCCCAGGAGCGCAGGCGGGGCTTCTACTATCCCGGTGACGGACACCTCACGGCCGAGGGGCACGAGGCGCTCGGCCGTGCCGTGGCGCCCGCGATCGCGTCCCTCGCCGGCGCCGCGTCGCCCGGAGGACGGACATGAGCAGGAAGATTCTCGGGATCTCGGCCTTCTACCACGACTCAGCGGCCGCCCTCGTGGACGGCGGCCGGATCGTCGCGGCCGCGCAGGAGGAGCGCTTCACGCGCAAGAAGCACGACCCGCGCTTCCCGAAGCACGCCATCAACTATTGCCTCGAGGAGGCGTTCATCGAGGCGGGGGACCTCGACGCGATCGTCTTCTACGACAGCCCGCTGCTCACGTGGGACCGCGTGCTGCGCAACTGCCTCCAGGCGGGCGCGCCCGCGCACGAGCAGTTCGTGAAGGCGTCTCGCTCCATCCTCGGGATCAAGCTCTGGGTCGCGGACCACGTCCGGCGCCAGCTCGGCTCGCTCGGCAAGCTCGGGAGGCTGCTCTACACCGAGCACCACATGGCCCACGCGGCGTCGGCCTTCTACCCGTCGCCCTTCGACGAGGCGGCGATCCTCACGCTCGACGGCGTCGGCGAGTGGTGCACGACCTCGGTCGGCGCCGGGCGCGGCGCGGACCTCGAGCTCCTGAGCGAGATCCACTACCCGCACTCGCTCGGGCTGCTGTACAGCGCGTTCACGGCGTTCTGCGGGTTCAAGGTGAACTCCGGCGAGTACAAGCTCATGGGGCTCGCGCCGTACGGGACGCCGCGGTACGCGGATCGGATCCGCGACGAGCTCATCGACGTGAGGCCCGACGGCTCGTACCGGCTGAACACCGAGTACTTCGGCTACCTCGACGGCATGGCGATGACCAACGAGCGCTTCGAGCTGCTCTTCGGCGGCCCGGCCCGAGCCCCCGAGTCGCGCATCACCTTCCGCGAGCGCGACCTGGCCGCGTCCATCCAGGCCGTCACCACCGACGTGGTGATCCGGATGGCCCGGCACGCGCGCAAGGCGACCGGCCTGCCGAACCTCGTGATGGCCGGGGGCGTGGCACTGAACTGCGTCGCGAACGGGGCGCTGCTGCGCGAACGCGTCTTCGACGGGCTCTGGATCCAGCCCGCCGCGGGCGACGCGGGCGGAGCGCTCGGGGCGGCGCTCCTGACCGCGCATCGCTACTTCGAGGAGCGCCGGCCGGTCCGGACCGGGGGGCGCGATGCGCAGCGCGGCAGCTACCTCGGCCCGGCGTACTCGTCCGCGGAGGTGCGCGCCTTCCTGGACCGCGGGCGATACCCCTACGAGCGGGTCGAGGACCCGGCGGCGCGCGCCCAGGCGATCGGCCGGGCCCTCGCGGATGGGAAGGTCGTGGGCTTCCTCAGCGGCAGGATGGAGTTCGGCCCCCGCTCGCTGGGCGCGCGCTCGATCCTGGGAGATCCCCGCCGCGCCGACACCCAGACCACGATGAACCTCAAGATCAAGTACCGGGAGTCGTTCCGGCCCTTCGCACCCGCGGTCCTGGCGGAGGACGTCGAGCAGTACTTCGAGCTGAGCGGCGAGAGCCCGTACATGCTGCTCGTCGCCCCCGTCCGCAAGGAGCGTCAGCTGCCGATGGAGCGCCCGGTCCACGAGAGCGGCGAGGAGGACATGCTCCAGGTCGTGAGCCGGCCGCGCTCGGACATCCCGGCGGTCACGCACGTCGACTACAGCGCCCGCGTGCAGACCGTCTCCCGGGACGATCACCCCGAGTTCCACCGTGTCATCGAGGCGTTCAAGCGCGAGACGGGCTGCGCGGTCGTCGTGAACACCTCGTTCAACGTGCGCGGCGAGCCGATCGTCTGCTCCCCGCGAGACGCCTACGTCTGCTTCATGCGCACCGAGTTGGACCTGCTCGTGCTGGAGGACTGCCTGCTCAGGAAGACGGAGCAGCCAGCCTTCGCCGAGGCGACCGACTGGAGGGCCGAATATGGCAACGATTAGCTCGAAGAAGCTGCCGCAGGCGCTCGACGCGTTCTTCCGGGATCGCGTGGAGCCGCTCGGCGCCGAGCTGCGGCGCCGAGGTCCGCTGTTCCCGTTGCGCGCGGACTCGTCCGCGGAGACCTACTGGAACGTCCGGCGGAAGGCACGGATGGACCGGGACGACTTCGAGCGGCTCGGGCCGGGCGGTCCCGCGACGCTCGCTTCGGACCTGACCCGGCTGTGGAGGGAGGCCGGGGTGCCCGAGCTCGCGGTGCTGGCGCCCGCCCTGGGGGAGCTGGCCGCGGCCGCCGAGCAGGTGGAGAAGGAGCAGGAGGGGGACGTCTCGCCGTTCGTCTACGCCATGTACTGAGCGAGCAACCCCCGCTCGGCCCGCGAGCTCGCCCCGGGCGACCTCGCGGGCTGAAGGGGCCCGGCCGCGGAGCGACGTGCCCCGCGGCCGGGTCTCAGGTCAGTCGCAGTGCAGGGGGCCCTCGAAGCCGTTGTTGTAGCTGTCGAGGATCGCCGCGTTCGCGACGACCTGGGCCGCGAGCGCGTCGGACAGCGCGTCCGTGGGCTCGTACGCAGAGAAGAAGCCGAAGGCGAAGGTGAGCGCGGCGTCGACGTTGGCGGGCGTCGACGCGCCGGCGAAGCCGTTCAGCACCGCCGCGATGTACTGCCGGGCGAGGATGTAATACTTCATCGTCTCGGTCGGGTTCGAGAGGACCTGGAGCCAGGTCTGGCCGCTGATGAAGAACGGCGCGCCCGGCCCGCCCACCTCGTCCCACGTCGCGTCGTACTTGCGGCCGTCCGCGTGGGTCTTCCAGTAGCCGAGCGTCGCGGTGCAGCCCTCGTCGGGCGGCCGGCAGATCACGCTCGCGTCGCAGGTCATCGAGGGCGAATAGATGGCGTCGGTGGTCGCGACGTTCTTCAGCGTGTACGTGCCGTCGCCGTTCGCGGAGCCCCAGGCCTTGCACTGCTCCCAGGTCACGGTGAGCGAGTAGAGGACGTGGTCACCCTCGCGCGGGAAGCAGAGGATGGTGCCGAAGCCGCCCTGGGTGAACGCGTCGGGCACGAGCGTGTCGGACATCGAGCCGATGCAGCCGCACTGGCTCGGGTCGGTGCAGGCGAACCCGACGTCGTAGTTGATCGTGGCAGGGTAGACGGGCCCGATCACGGTCGTGCTCGCGAGCTTGGTGCAGGTCGCCTCGCAGGAGCAGGCGTGGGAGATGCTCGGCGTGGCGAGCAAGGTGAAGGCGACGACGGCGGCGAAGCGGACGGTCAGTCTCATGGTTCCCCCGCGGCTGGCGGTAGGTTGGTTCGTGAACTTCAGGTCCTAAGCTCACTCCCTGCGACCTTTCGTTACAAGTACCCCGCACTCGGCACACGTCCAGGGACTCGCAACTGGCGGTGCTTTCACGAGCGGTCGTACGGGCCTCTGGATATGCACCGCTCGGCTCGTTCGGGACGAGCGTCGCGCCGCACCCAACCAAGGTTCGCCGTCGGTGCGTGTGTCGTCCCGCGGTCGCCGGACCGCGAGGCGGGTGGCGCTGCTCGACAACCTCCCGACGATCGGGTCCACTTCCGCCGCGTCGCGCACGGGGGCGCGCCGCGCAGCGTCCCATCCCCGCTGGCCGGTTCCCGCACGTGAGCACGATCGGCGTCGTCGTCATCGGCCGGAACGAGGGGGAGCGCTTCCGGCGCTGCCTCGCCTCGCTCGAGGGGGCTGGCGCGCCGATCGTCTACGTCGACTCCGGGTCGAGCGATGGCAGCGTCGAGTGGGCGCGCCCACGGTGCAGCGAGGTGGTCGCGCTCGACACGGCCGTGCCGTTCACCGCCGCGCGCGCCCGCAACGTCGGGTTCCTGCGGCTCACGGCGCTCCACCCCGAGGTGGTGCTCGTCCAGTTCGTCGACGGCGACTGCGAGGTCGACCCGGGCTGGCTCCCGCGCGCCGCGCGAGAGCTCGAGGCCGATCCGCGCCGCGCGGTGGTGTGCGGGCGCCGGCGCGAGCGCCATCCCGGGCGCTCCGTCTACAACCGGATGATCGACATCGAGTGGGACACGCCGATCGGCGAGGCCCGCGCGTGCGGCGGGGACGCGATGATGCGGGTCGCGGCGCTCCGCGAGGTCGGCGGCTTCGACGAGACCCTGATCGCGGGCGAGGAGCCCGAGCTGTGCCTCCGGCTGCGGCGGCGGGGCTGGACCGTCCTGCGCGTGGACGCCGAGATGTCGCTCCACGACGCCGACCTGACGCGGTTCGCGCAGTGGTGGCGGCGCTCGCTCCGGGGCGGCTTCGGGTACGGGCAGGGGCGGGCGAAGCACGGGAACGCGCCGGAGCGGCTGTACGTCCACAAGACCCGCAGCATCGTCGTCTCGGGCGGGCTCGTGCCAGCGCTGGCCCTCGGGCTCGCGCTCCCGACGGCGGGCCTGAGCCTCGCGCTCCTCGCCTGGTATCCGGCGCGCATCGCGCGCTTCGCCGGCGCCTGCCGCCGTCGCGGGCTCGTCGCCCGCGACGCGTGGACCTACTCCGCGTTCTGCATGCTCGCGAACGTGCCGCACCTCCTCGGGCTGGCGAAGCACGCCGCTTCGCGTCTCTCTCGCCGGCCAGCGCGGCTCATCGAGTACAAGGACCCGTCTTAGCGAGCGCCGCGGTGCGCCCGCCTGGCCTCCGGGACGGGCGGCGGGAGCACCCCGAGCCGCATCAGCTCCGCGGCGAGCGCCTCGCCCGCGACGCGGTGAGCCGGCGCGCTCGGGTGGGCGTCGAACGGGCGAACCCACCACGCTCGGGGGCGCGGATCCACCCGGGCGAGCGGCTCGCGGAGGTCGAGCAGCGGGACGCCCAGCTCGCGCGCGAACGACTCGATCGCCCGGTGCGCCTCCACGTTGCGATACCCCGGGACGCGGAGGTCCGAGTCGAACATGGGGAACAGCATGAGGACCACGGGGACGCCGCGCGCCGCGGCGTCGCGCGCGATCGCCTGCAGGGCTCCGCGGCTCCGCCGCCATCCCGGCGCATCCTCGGCGAAGAGCGACGACCACCCGTCGGGGTGGAGCAGCGCAGCCTGAGCGGCCCTGAACTGGAGGTCGACGAAGTGGAACAGGCTGCTCTTCGCCGAGAGGGAGGCGCCGACGACCGGCAGGGCCGAAAACGCCCGCTCGAGCGGATCGCCGCCCGCGTCGTTCAGCGTGTACTGCACCACGACGAGGTCCGGCGCGTAGCCCCATCCGACGGTCGCCAGCACCGCCTGCTCGCCCACGCTGTCGCTACCGCCCGCCGCGGCGTTCACCGCTTCCACCGCGAGGCCCCGGGCTTTCAGTGTGTCCTCGAGCACCGCGGGCCATAGGTCGTCGGCCCGATCGATGAATTCGCCGTAGCTGAACGAGTCGCCCAGCGCGAGGACGCGGAACACCCCGTCCGGCTTCGCGCGCACCTCGTGTCGGGTCCGCCAGCGCGGCACCCCGTCCCAGCCCGCGCCGAACAGCCGGCGCTCCCATTCGTCGCGGTGGGCGGCCCGCATCTCGCGCGAGCCGCCCGTGCGCTCCACCACGGCCGGTGCTCGCATGACGACCTCTCCGGTCGCCGCGAACACCGCGACGATCCCCGTCGCGAGCATCAGCCTCGCGACGGTGTCGGCGAGCGCCCTGCCGGTACGGCGCACGATCCAGAGCGCGAAGAACGAGCCGGCGCCTGCCATCGCGACGATGACGGTCTCCGACGCGTGCAACACGGACGCGAGCGCGAGCAGCACGACCCCGGCGTACGCGGGCGCGAGCAGCGCCGGGAGCGTCCCGGCGAACTCACCCAGCTTCGCGTCGTAATGGTCCCGCCTGCGCGCGACCAGGAGCAGGGCGAACCCCACGGCGTAGACGACGAGCCATGCCGCGAGCCGATGCTGTGTCCAGGCGCGGAGCGCCCCCCCCGGCGCGAGGCTCGCGAAGTGCCAGCCCGGCGTGCTGCCCGCAGGCCGGTATTCGGCGCGGGTCAGGACGAGGACCGGCGATGCGGCGAGCGCGATCCAGAACACGACCAGCGCGTCCGACGGACGGGGATGCCGGCTCATGTCACGCCTCCTCGCCGATCATGCGCGTCCGTGCTCGGCTCAGCGAGCGGGTTCGTGGGTGGCGTCCACGTCCAGGGGTCGTGCGGCGGCGGGCTCACGCGCGGGGTCGGGCGTTCCGAGGATGTCGGCGACCGCGTTCCCCAGCGCCTCCGCTGCCACCCGGTGCGCCGCAGGGCCGGGGTGGGCGTCGAAGCGGCGGACCCACCACGCCTGGGGCCGCGCGTCGATGTCGGCGAGCCGGCGCCGCACGTCGACGAGGGGCACCCCGAGCTCCCTCGCCGCGGCCGCGATCGCCTCGTGCGCGCCCAGGTTCCGGTAGCCCGCGTCGTCGAGCCGGGAGTCGAACATCGGGAACAGCAGGATCACCACCGGAACGCCGCGCGCGGCCGCGGACCGGACGATCCGCTCCAGCGCTTCGCGGCTCGCTCGCCACCCGGGCGCCCCGGCGCGGAAGGACGCCAACCAGCCCTCCCCACCGGCGAGCTGGAGGGCGCGGTACCGGACGTCGAGGTAGTGATACATGCTGCTCTTCGCCCGCAGCGACGAACCGACGATCGGGAGCAGGGAGATCGCCCCCTCGCTCGGGTCGTGGCCGCCGTCGTTCAGCGTGTACTGCACGACGACGAGGTCGGGCTCGTAGGACCACCCGGCGCTCTCCAGGACCTCGGCCTCGTGGAGGGTGTCGTTCCCGGCGCTCGCCGCGTTGATCACCTGCACGGCGCGCCCTCGCGCGGCCAGCTCGTCCTCGAGCACGCTCGTCCAGATGGCGTCCGGGTCGTCGATGAAGTCACCGAACGTGAAGGAGTCCCCGAGCGCCAGGACGCGCATCACCGACGCGGGCTTTGGCTCGCCGAGATGCCGGCTGCGCCAGCGCGGGCCCACGTGCTCCGGCGGGAACAGCCGTCGCTCCCAGGCATCCCTGCGCGCGGCCCGCACCTCGCTCGAGCCCCCGGTGGCCTCGGCGAGCACCCGCGATCGCATCGCCATCTCGCCGGCACACGCGAACACGATCCCAATGGACGCGGGCAGGGCCAGCCGCACGAGCGAGGCGGCGAGCGCGGCGCCCGAGGGGCGGACGACCCAGAGCGCCAGGAACCCGAGGGCGAGGGTCATCGCGACGAGCACCGCCTCGGAGGCGTGCAGGAACGCCCCCGACCCGATGACGAGGACGGTCGCGAGCGCGAGCGTTACCGGGAACGCCCGGGTCGCGACGAGGGCGCGGAGCTTCGCGCCCCCGGGATCCAGGCGGGCGCCGACGGCGAGCAGCGCCATCCCGGCCCCGAAGAGCGCCGCCCATGCGAGGAGCCGGTGCCGCGTCCACGCGGAGAGCGCGCCGTCGGGCGAGAGCATCGCGAAGTGCCACCCGGGCGTACGCCCGGAGGCGTGATACTCGGAGTGCAACAGGGTCAGGGCGGGGGCGACGAGCAGGGCCGCCCACGCGAGCGCGAGGACTGCGACGGGCCGCTGGCGCGCGAGCACGGCGGGGACCTCTCACGGCTCGAGGGCGCCGATGCTGGGAGGGGTCGGTCGCGGCCTCCCGGCGAGGTCGCGGGCTGGGCGGTGCGCCGGCGTCCCCCGGCCCACGAGCGGCCCGTGCGCCGCAGGCGAGAGGTCGCCCTCTCCGGCGGCGACGAATGGGGAGCTGGTGAGCGTCAAGCGCGCAGTCCGGGCGTTCGACGCCCAGGTCCCGTTGCACGCGTTGTGGGAGACGAGGGCGTAGGCGTCCGGCGGGAGCGGCAGCTCGAGGCAGGAGCCCGGGGCTCCGCGGAAGAACACGACGTTGTTCGCGACGACGTGTCCCGTCCCCTCGCGCAGGATGCGGATGCCCCGGCCCGGCGCGCCACGGAAGTAGATCGTGTTGTTCCTGACGATGCTCCGAGTCGTGAGGTCGTCGCCGGGGGCGTCGATCCCCGCTCGCGGCCCCGAGGCCCCGGCCACGATCCCGGACCACCCCGCGTGGTTCGCCGGCATCACCACGACGTTGCTCTCGACGACGCAGTCCGCGCACTGGGCGAGGTCGATCGCGTACTCGCCGACGTTGACCAGCCGGTTGCCGCGGATCACGGTGCGGCGGAAGCGCGAAGGCCCCGTGCTCGTGTAGTTGCCGTGCCCGACGCTGATCCCCCACGTGCCCGCGGCGCCGTCGCCCTGCAGCGCTCCGTCTGCCTGCACCAGGTTGTTCTCGATGAGCAGGTCCTCGTGCGCGCCGTGGACGACGAGCAGCGCCGATCCCGCTCGCGTCGAGCGCCCCGGCCGGTTGCCGTGGATCTCGTTGTTCGTCACGCGCATGCGGCTCGCCGTCCCCGACACGTAGACGGGGTGCTGGCGCATGTCGTCGAACGCGTAGCTCGTGTTGGCGAAGAAGTTCGCGTCCACTGCGCACTCGGAGCACCCGCCCAGGATGCCGGTCCCCGTGCGCTCGAAGCGCGAGCCGCGGACGGTGATGCGGCGCATCCCCTCCGGCGCGGCCCAGTACACCCCGAGGTCGGCGTCCGCGAACAGGACGTTGCAGATGTCGACGTCGCTGACGTCACCCGAGAAGAAGAAGGCGCCCTGGCCGCCGGTCGTCGAGGCCTGCAGGTTGAGGAACCGGTAGCCCTCGTGGTGGACGCGGTCGTCCGGGAACCAGGCGACGTAGCTCCCCGCCACCTTCGGGCGCTCCTCGCCGCCGCGGTTCCACGGCGCGACGTAGTCCCGGAGGTCGCAGGTCGCCCCGGCGCGGCAGCGCGGGTTCCGCATCCGGACGGCGCCGACCGACCAGGCGCCGCCGCGGCAAAGGGCGACGGTGCTCCCCGCTGCCATCGTCGCGAACTGGGCCTGGAACCCGGTGCGCTTAGGCGCGGAGGGCGAGCTGCCGAGGTTCCCATCGTCGCCCGGCACGCAGCCCGGGGCGGCTCCGGGGCCGCAGTCGCAGAAGAAGTGGATCGCGCCGGTCTTCCGGAGCGGTTCGGCGGCACACGCGTCGGCCGTCTCGCGCCACGCCCGCTCCGGAGGGACGCGCTCGAGGGTTCCCGACGGAGCAGTCGGGGCGCCGACCGGCGCGGCCAGGGAGAGGAGCGCGGCGAAGACGAGAGGCAGCAAGGCGTTCGACCTCCGCGAGGGCGACGCATCGGCGCGGCGACGCCCATGCGCACGCGAGCGAGTCCAGTTCGTCGCATCGCCGATGTTCCTGCTCGAGCCAGGTTGCCGAACACCCCTGCGTATGAATCACAGGCGTCAGCGTCTATCCCAGGGCCGTGGGACGGATGCTGGCGAGCCTCGCCTTCCGGCTCGCGAGGGGCGTGGGTCCGAACGGGTATCACTGCGAGAGAAGCCGGCCGGCAGGGCAGATACGAGCGCGTGGTACTGTCGCCGGATGGAACGGGGAGCCGCCTCGCCCGCGGGGCCCGATCACGCGCAGTTCCTCTCGACGCGCACGTTCGGGTCGCTCGATGGCCTCCGTGCGATCTCGATCGTGGCGGTGCTCTGGCACCACACCGCGCGCGGTCCCAGCGCGCTCGCGATCAGCGGCCGCGGGTTCCTGGGCGTGGATCTGTTCTTCGTCATCAGCGGCTTCCTGATCGTGACGCTGCTGCTGCGCGAGGAGCGCCGCTCGGGGAAGATCTCCCTGCGCAGCTTCTACGCGCGGCGGTTCCTCCGGATCTTCCCGCCGTACTACCTGATGCTCCTGGTGGTCACGGTCGCGGTGTACCTGAAGCGAGGCAGCACGCTCGAGCCGGTCGTCCACGACCTGCCGTACGCGCTGCTGTACGTCTCGAACATGGTCCACATGCGGAGCTTCCTCGACATCACCTGGAGCCTCGCCACCGAGGAGCAGTTCTACCTCGCGGTCCCGGCGCTGCTGCGCCGCGGCCGGCGCGCGGCACCGCTCGTGCTGTCCATCGCGTGTCTGCTCGCGTACCTGCCCACGTTCGGCCTCTTCCCCGAGCTCGCGCTGCCCGGCTTCTTCCGCCAGACGACGTTCGGTCCGATCCTCGTGGGGGTGCTCCTCGCGTTCGTGATGAACGACGCCCGCGGGTTCGGCTGGCTGGCGCGCCTGCTGTGGCACCGCCTCTCGCCGGTGGCGGCGCTCGGCCTCGTGGTGCTCGCGGCGAGCCACCCGGCGGAGGACCTGTCGGGCCTCCCGCGCATCGGGATCCACGTGGCGATGGCCGTGCTGGTCGCCGCCTGCGTCGTCCGCGAGCAGCACGCGCTCGTGCCGGTGCTGTCCGCGTGGCCCATGCGTCGGATCGGGACCGTCAGCTACGGGATCTACCTGTACCACATGCTCACTTGGTACTTCGTCGACGTGGCGACGCGGCGTGCGGGCCTGGAGTCCCAGCTCGTGTTCTTCGTCGCGAACACGCTCGCGAGCTGGCTCGTCGCCGAGCTGAGCTTCCGGTGGTTCGAGTCGCCGGTGCTGGCGCTCAAGTCACGCTTCGCGTCCGGCGCGGCGACGCCCCACGCCGCGGCCGCGCGCCCGCAGGCGGGGCTCCGCCCCGCCGACTGACCCCCACGCCTGGAGAGCCGCGGATGGCCGACCGAGACACGGACGGGAATGGCGGCGGAATCGCCTGGCGCTCCGGCGTCGTCGTCGCGCTGGCGTTCGCGGCCGCCTTCCGCCTGTTCCGCCTGACGAGCCAGAGCCTCTGGTTCGACGAGGGCACGACCCTCTTCATGAGCGATCCGCTCCCCCTCGCCGAGCGGCTGCGCCAGTTCTACGCACTCTCGACCGGGGGTGAACGGTTCCAGCCGCTCTACAACTTCGTGATCGCGTACTGGCGTGAGGCGTTCGGCGACGGCGCGCTGGCGCTCCGCTCGTTCTCGGCCGTGGCCAGCCTCGGCGCGGTCGCCCTCGTGACGTTCGCCGCGAAGAAGGTGTTCGACCCCGGGCGGGCGCTCTGGACCGCGGTGATCGCCGGCTCCAGCGCCTTCGCGGTGTTCTACGCGCAGGAAGCGCGACCGTACGCCTTCCTGATGCTCCTGTCGTCGGCGCAGGTGTTCTGCCTCGCGCCCGTGCTGTCCGGGACCGGGTCCGCGCCGTCCGCGGCGCCGTGGCGCCGTGCGCACGTGGCGGTGGTCGCGCTCGGCTCCTTCGGCAGCATCTTCTTCGGCGTCTTCGCCGCGGCGCTCGCGCTCGCGCACCTGGTCACGTCGCGCGCGCCGCGGGAGTGGCTCAGGTGGTGGGTTCCGGCGCTCGTCGCGGCCATCCCGGCGCTGGCCTACTACCTCGGCGGCGGGCAGGCGCTCGACCCGGCGAACGCGGTGATGGTCACGAGGTACGGCTATCCCGTGCTCGAGAGCCTGCTCTTCGTGGTGTACGGAGTGCTGGTGGGGCTGACCTACGGTCCCTCGGTGCTCGAGCTCCACGGCGCCCGGCGCTGGGACGCGTTCCGGGAGCACGCGGTCGAGCTCGTGGCGCTCGCGGTGGTGCTCGGAGCGCTCGCCTCGCTGCTGGTCTGGACGCTCTCGAGGCCGCAGGCCCGCAGGGGCCAGCGGCCGAACCCGGACCTCCTGCTCGTCGTCGCCGCCGTGCTCGGGCTCGGGATGGCGACCGTGGTCGCCGCCGTCACCCGCGTGACCTGGCTCCCGCGCCACTCCTTCTACCTCTGGATCCCGTTGGTGCTCGTGCTCCCCGCCGTCCGCGCGGCGTCGTGGCGTGGGCGCCGGCCGCTCGGCCCGGCGCTGCTGGCGCTCTTCGTGGCCGCGAACCTGTACGCGCTCGGGAAGCACTACTTCAGCTACGAGTACTCGAAGGAGGACTACCGTGGCGTCGCTCGGCATGTCCTCGCGACGGAGAACCGCGGCATCCCGTCGGTGATGGTCTACGGGTACGTGCGGCTGCTCCGGGCGTACGGAGACGCTCGCACGCAGGACGCCACCGGGCTCGCGAGCTCGGAGCTCGCGGAGCGCGTCCGCGAGCTGACGGACCGGGCCGGGAAGGTCCACGTCATCCTCAGCCACGAAGCGTACTGGCTGAGCCAGCGCCGCGCGGACGTCCCCACGCTGCTCTCGTCCCTCTATGACGTGGAGTCGACGGCGGACTTCCAGAACATGAAGGTGTACCGCCTCGCGCTGCGCGGCGCAGGTGGCCCCCCTGCGCTCGTGGTTCCGTCGGCGGCCTCGCCCCCCGCGGAGGTCCCGCGCTGACGTGACAGGCGCTCGCGCGGGATCATGATGAGGTGACGCTCTCCGGGGGGGAACCGTGGAACCTGGAATCGCCACGAAGAGGACTCCCGGCGTCGCAGCTCGTGAGGCGCCGCAGCCGCTGCGGAGCGTCAGCGTCGTCGTCCCGACGTACCGGGAGGCGGCGAACCTGCCCGAGCTCGTCGAGCGGCTCGATCGCGTTCGCCGGGCCCTCGGGCTCGACCTCGAGCTGATCGTCGTCGACGACGACAGCCGCGACGGGACGGAGGAGTGGGTCGCCGCGGCGGGGCGCCCCTGGATCCATCTCGTGGTGCGGCGAGGAGCGCGCGGGCTCAGCGCGGCCGTGGTCGAGGGGCTGCGCGCGGCGCGGGGCGACGCACTCGTGGTGATGGACGCGGACCTCAGCCATCCGCCCGAGCGGCTCCCCGACGTCCTCGAGGCGCTCGAGGCGGGTCACGACTTCGTGATCGGGTCGCGCTACGTGCACGGCGCGTCGACGGCGGAGGACTGGGGCGTCCTGCGCTGGATCAACAGCAGGATCGCGACGTGGCTCGCGCGGCCGTTCACCCGCGCCGCGGACCCCATGTCGGGCTACTTCGCCCTGCGGCGCGAGACGTTCGCGGCGGCGAGCGGCCTCAACCCGGTGGGGTACAAGATCGGGCTGGAGCTCCTCGTGAAGTGCGCCGTCGCCAACGTGGCGGAGGTGCCGATCCACTTCGCGCAGCGTCGCGCGGGGAAGAGCAAGCTCAACCTTCGCGAGCAGCTTCGGTACCTGCAGCACGTCCGCAGGCTCTGGATCCATCGGTTCCCGACGGTCGCCTACCTAAGCCAGTTCGTCATCGTCGGCGCGTCCGGGGTGCTGGTGAACGTCCTCGCCCTCACCGCGCTGCTCGGATTGGGGGTGGCGATCCCCTGGGCCGTCGCCCTCGCGATCGCGATCTCGATGGTGTCGAACTTCGCCCTCAACCGGCGGTTCACGTTCTCGTACGCACGCCGCGGGTCGGTGCTCGGGCAGCTCCTCGGGTTCGTGACGGCGTCCTCGTTCGGCGCGGCCGTGAACTACGGCGTCACCGTGGGGTTGCTGGTCCGCTGGCCGTCACTCCTGCCGCAGATCGCCGCCGTCGGCGGGGTGGTCGCGGGCACCGGCCTCAACTTCGTCACGAGCCGGTACGTCGTCTTCCGCAAGCGGAGCGGCTCGAGCGCGGTGTAGTGCTGCAGCGCGCCCCGGGGCGCCCGCTCTACGCGCGCCCCGGCTGCGAGCCCAGCGCCGCCGCGAGGAAGCGCGAGCGATGGCGGTGCATCTCCTCGTGCGTCACGCCGCGCGCGGCCGCGAGCGCGGCGATGCCCATCTGCCGGAGGACGGCGCCGGACGAGGCGGCGCGCTCGAGGGCCGCGGAGAGCGCAGCGGCGTCGCCGGGCGGCACCAGCCATCCTGTCCGCCCCGGATCGACGTGTGGCCGCAGCCCGTCGGTGTCGGACGCGATCACGGGAACGGCCTGCGACGCCGCGTCGAAGACGATCCGGGGTTGCTCGTCTGCGAGGCTCGGCACGACGACCGCGTCGTAGCCGCGGACGAGCTCGAAGAACGGCGCGCCGTACGGGACGGGGTCGAGGACCGAGACTCGGACGTGGCGCAGCTCGGCGGCGAGCTGCTCGCACGCGGCGCGCCGGTCGCCCGTGCCGATCACGTCCACCCGCACGGCCACGCCGCGCGCGTCGAGGAGGCGCAGCGCCGCGAGCAGCACGTCCACTCCCTTGTGGGCGGTGACGCGCCCGGCGAAGGCGAGGCGCACCGGCGCGCCCACCTTCCCGGCCCAGGCCGCCTCCGCGGCGGCCGCGGGGAGGAGATCGCCCTCGTTGATCCAGACCGCCGGGTTCAAGTACGCCGGCCCGCGACCGCCGAGGTGGAGCGTGTCGCGGTAGGCGGCCTGCGTGTAGAACGACACGTCGGCGCGGCGGCAGGCGAACCGCGCGACCGCATCCGCCACCCGGTCGTACGCGCGCGTGAGCCAGGTCTCGCTGCCGGGGAAGCCGTGCCGCCACGAGCTCTCCACGCCGACGACGAGCTTCCTCCGGCGGAGGAGCGCGGCGGGCACCGCCAGCCAGCCGAGCGGGTACGGCCATCCGCCGATCCCGGTGTGGACCACCCCCGCGAGCCCGACGGCCCGCCACACCGCGGCCGCGGTGCGCGGGAGGCCCAGCAGCGCCTGGAGCCGCGTCGCGCGGCGCGGCAGCGGCACGACCCGCACGCGGACGCCGTCCGGCGGATCGAGCCGCACGAGGTCGGGCTCTGCGCCCCGCGGCCGGCGCGGCGCGCACAGGATGAAGTCGGGCAGGTAGGAGAGGTGCTCGACGAGATCGTGGTGCCACAGCCGGTCGAGCCAGAGGGCCCCCTCGGCGTCCTCGTAGCACGGGATGTGGATGATCATCGCGTACGGCCGGTCGAGCCGCGCGAAGCCCGCGCCGGCGGGGTCGCCGGGTGGGACAGCGGGGCCGGGTGCGGGCGCGGGCGCCATCCGCGGCCTCAGAAGACCGCCTTGCGGCAATAGAACGCCTCGGCGACGCCCTCGGGCGCGACGCACTCCATCCCGCGGATCCGCGGGAGCGCGCGGAACAGCTCGGGGGTGAACCAGTGCTTCCCCGCCTGCGAGCGGAAGTGCTCGAGCACGAGCGCCACCTTGCGCTCGAGCGTCGCGGCGGGGAGCGGGCAGAAGAAGTTCGGGGCACCGAGGTCGCCGTCGTACTTCGGGATCTCGTACTCGAGCACCAGGTGGTCGCGCCACGTGTTCCAGGTGAGCTCCGACACGAGCCGGTGGTCCTGGTGCAGGTCGTGGCGGTGGTGGGTGAGCACGAGGTCGGGCGTGAACCGCCGCTTGAGCTCCTCGAACGCGTCCTTCACGGCCGCGCCGGAGTACGGCAGGAAGCCGTCCCGATGCCCGAGCACGTCCACGGTCGAGCGCCCGGCGTCCCGGAGGAAGGCCGCGGCCGAGGCGCGCGCCTCGCGCTCGCGCTCGGGCGTCGCGCAGAACACGGCCCAGTGCACCTCCGTCCCGGGCCGCTCCGCGAGGAGCCGGAGCAGCGTGCCGCCGCAGCCGATCTCGATGTCGTCGGCGTGCGCGCCGAGCGCGAGGATGCGCCGGGGGACGCTCCCGTCGGACAGGATGGAGACGCGCTGCATGGGCTCGGCTCCGCGGGCGGCTCAGCGGGCGGGGGGCCTGGCCGCGCCGGCCTGGGGCGCCTTCCAGACCTCCCACGGCACGTGGCCGCGGCTGTACATGTCCTCGAGCAGCTGCTTGTCCTTGAACGTGTCCATGCACGCCCAGAAGCCGTCGTACGGGTAGGCGACGAGCTTGCCGGCCTCGGCGAGGCGCGCGAACGGCTGCTCGACGAGTTCCTCGCCCGGCTGGATCCAGTCGAAGATCGACTGCCGGAAGACGAAGAACCCGCCGTTCACCCGCATCCCGACGTCCTTGATGTGGCGGACGCTCTTCACCTTGCCGCTGTCGTGCAGCGACACGAGGTGCACGCTCTGCGTCGGCGCCACGCCCGCGAAGCACGCTACGGCGTCGCGCTGCTTGAAGTACTCGATCTCGGTCGGGAGCGGCAGGTCGGTCAGGCCGTCGCTGTAGTTCGCGAGGAACAGCTCCTCGCCCTTCAGGAACGGCTGGACCGCCTTGAGCCGCATGCCGATGTTGGAGCTCAGCCCGGTGTCGACGAAGGTGATGTTCCAGTCCTGGATGTCGCTCCCGAGCAGGTCCACCTTCCGCCCGCCGTCGCTCATCACGAAGTCGTTCGAGAGGGTCTCCTCGTACTTGATGAAGTACTGCTTGATGGCGTCGGCGCGGTAGCCGAGGCACAGGATGAAGTCCTTGTGCCCGAAGTGCGCGTAGTACCGCATCACGTGCCACAAGATCGGACGGTAACCGACCGGCACCATCGGCTTCGGCACGGACTCCGAGTAGTCGCGGAGCCGGAGCCCGAGACCGCCGCAGAAGAGCACCACCTTCATCGCCGCCTCCGTCTGCGCCCGCAGGCGCGCCTTCGGCCTACGGCTCGCGCTTCCAGCGCAGGTCCTCGCCGAGGCACCCCTCGGCCATGAGCTGCTTCAGCTGATCGATGCGCCGGTAGCGCGGCCCCTCGAAGTCCGAGAGGACGAGCCCGATGCTCCGGTACGCCTCGTAGAGCTGGCGCGCGCCCTTGCGCGCGTCCCACTCCGGGCGGAAGCCGGGCAGCACGCGGCTGATCTTGGTGAAGTCGGCGCGGTAGTTCCGCTTGTCGGGCCCCGCGTCGTCGGCGAAGGCGACGTCGCAGCCGGGGACCGTCTCCTTCACGATCTCGGCGATCTCCCGGATCCGGTAGTTCTGGTCGTTGCGCCCGACGTTGAACGCCTGGGCGTGGACGAGGTCGCGCGGCGCGGCGAGCGCCGCGAGGAACGCGCGCGAGATGTCCTCGATGTGCACGATGGGCCGCCACGGCGTCCCGTCGCTCTTCAGGAAGACCTTGCCGGAGGTGAACGCCCAGGCGACGAGGTTGTTCAGCACGACGTCGAAGCGGAGCCGCGGCGAGACGCCGTACGCCGTCGCGCAGCGCAGGAACGTCGGGCTGAACGTCTCGTCGGCGAGCCCCACGACGTCCTGCTCGACCCGCACCTTGGAGACGCCGTACGCCGTCACGGGGTTGAGCGGGGAGCGCTCGTCCACCGGGGCGTCGCCCGCCGCGCCGTAGTTGCTGCACGACGAGGCGAACACGAAGCGCGTCACCCCGGCCGCCTTCGCGAGCCGCGCGAGCCGCACCGACGCGAGGTGGTTGATGTCGTAGGTGAGCTGCGGGTTGAGATCGCCGAGCGGGTCGTTGGAGAGCGCGGCGAGGTGGGCCACGGCGTCGAACCCCCGCAGGTCCGTCTCGTCCAGGGCGCGCACGTCCTTCACGATCGTGCGGATCGGCTCGCGCCACGCGCCGAAGGTCGAGCGCCGGTAGAGGTCCGTGTCGACGCCGACCACCTCGTGGCCGGCCGCCGCCATCATCGGCGCCATGACCGTGCCGATGTAACCCCGACTGCCGGTCACCAGGATCTTCATGTCTTCTCCCGTGAGATGCTTATCGTAATCTCCCACGGCCGCACGGTAGGTCCCACGGTTCCCCTACTTCGACGTACCCGCGATCGGGACTAAGGTCTCCCGTCACGGGCGAGCGAGGGCGAGCGGGTCCTCACGCCGTGCCGCGCTCACGGGGGTCCGGCCATGCCATCCCGCCGTTACTGCCTCATCACGCCGTGCCGCGACGAGGCGAGGTTCGCCCGGCGGACCCTCGACTCCGTGATCGGCCAGTCCGAGCCGCCCGCGCTCTGGGTCATCGTCGACGACGGCTCGACCGACGCCACGCCGAAGATCCTGGACGAGTACGCGCGGCGCCACCCGTTCATCCGGGTCGTGCGCCGGTCGGACCGCGGGGATCGCAAGCTCGGCGGGGGCGTGATCGACGCGTTCTACGCGGGCTACGAGACGATCGACCCCGACGCGTACGACTACGTCTGCAAGCTCGACCTCGACCTCGACCTCCCGCCGCGCTACTTCGAGGGGCTGATGACGCGGATGGAGGCCGACCCGCGGATCGGGTCCTGCTCGGGCAAGCCCTACTTCTATCCGCCCGGTGTCCCCACCGAGGGCGTCCGCTTCCCGCTCTCGGAGGACGCGGGGCTCATCTCCGAGAAGATCGGCGACGAGAACTCCGTCGGCGCCAGCAAGTTCTACCGGGTCCGCTGCTTCGACCAGATCGGGGGGCTCACCCGCGAGGTGATGTGGGACGGCATCGACGGCCACCGCTGCCGGCAGCTCGGCTGGATCGCCGTGTCGTGGGACGACCCGGAGCTGCGCTTCCTCCACCTCCGGCCGATGGGCACGAGCCACAAGGGCTGGTGGACGGGCCGCGTGCGCCACGGCTTCGGCCAGTACTTCATGGGCACCGCGCCGGTGTACATGCTCGCCGCGGCGGTCTACCGGATGACGCGGCCGCCGCGCGTCGTGGGCGGGCTCGCCATGCTGCACGGATACTTCCGCAGCATGCTGCGCCGCGCGCCGCGGTACGGCGACGCGGAGTTCCGGCGCTTCCTGCGCGGCTACCAGCTCGCGTGCCTGGTGCGGGGGAAGGCGCGCGCGACGGCCGAGCTGAACGCGCGGCAGGCCGCGCGCTGGGATCCCGACCGGCGCGCGGACGGCGCCGCGGACCCGCGCCCCTCGCTCAGCGCGAAGGCTTCCTAGGCATCGCGGGGTTCTCGACCTCGGTCACCGCGAAGCCGGTGAGGAAGACGCTGTTGCGGATCGCGTCGACCAGCATGTGCTGCGGGTCGGTGTCCGGGAGCCCCTGCAGCCGGCGACGGAGGCGCCACATCGCGAACCCCGCGATGAAGGCGGCGTCGGCGGCGGCGGCGTAGGCGGCGCCGTAGCTCTTCAGGAAGAAGCGGCGCCGGGCCTGGAACCAGTACGCCGGACGCCGCTTGACGCTGCCGGTGACGATGCCGGTGGACTTGCCCTCGAGGTGGATGATCTTGCTCTCGGGGACGTACCAGGTCTCCCAGCCCGCGCGCTTCGCGCGCAGGCACAGATCGACGTCGTCGTAGTACGTGTAGAGCCCCTCGTCGAGCAGGCCGATCTGGTCGAGCATCGTCCTGCGCAGGATGATGTTCGCCCCGGACACCCACTCGACGGCGCAGGCCTCCGTCGGGATGGGCCGCACCGGCACCGTCCACGGCCGCAGCAGCCTCGTGACCAGCCCGAAGCGCAGGCCGCGGTCGAGCTCGCTCGCGACGCGCAGGAACCGGAAGGGCGGGCCGTACACCTCGCCGTCGGGCCAGACCAGCGCGCCGCCCGCGGCGCCCGCCCGCGGGTGGGCGTCCATGAAGTCCACCAGGGCCTCGAGCGCCCCGTCGAGCACCACCGTGTCCGCGTTGAGGAGCAGCACGTACTCGGGCGGATCGCCGGAGGCAAGCGCCTCGCGCAGGACGGCGTTGTTCCCGCCGGTGAAGCCACGGTTCGGGTAGAGCACGGTGAGGTCCGCCCACGCGCCCCAGCCGTTCGTCTCGATGGCCTCGCGCAGGCGCCTGGCGTCCTCGGGCCCGGTCCCGTTCTCGACGACCGCGACGCGCGAGCCCGGGACGCGGCCGATCCGGTCGGCGAGCGAGCGGAGGCAGTCGAGCGTGAGGTCGGTGACGCGGTAGCTGCAGATGACCACGAGGAGCTTCATAGGGCGGCTTCCTGCGGGAGGGTGCGGCCCTCCGGTTGGCGTACGGCGCTCAAGGCGGAGCGAGCAGGTCGCGGTAATAACGGGCGAGCGCGTCCCACGCCGCTCCCTCGTCCCAGCCGAGCGCCTGCGCGTCGGGGACGTCCACGGCGATCCGGACGCGGGGCTCCGGGAACTCGGTCTGGCGCTTCAGCTCGACGGCGCAGGGCAGGCCGAGCCGGGGCCGCATCTCGGCGACGAGTCGCAGCGTGAACGCCCCCATGCTCTCCGGGTAGCCGCTCGGCGCGACGTGCGAGGTCCCCGGGGTCGTCGGGAGGGCGCCGGCGAACGCGGCGTACGCCTTGGCGAGGAGCGAGACGTGGATGTTGTCGCGCACGTACGACGGGTTGTTGCAGCTCGGCGTCGTCCCCGTGAGCCAGCCCTTCATGAGGTAGGCCGTGTAGCGCGGCTCCTCGTGCGGGCCGAACGGATTCGCGATCACGAACTTGCCGAGGTGCAGGCCCGCCCGCCGGCAGTAGTAGCGGAACGTCGACGCGGTGAGCGCCTTCGACAGGCCGTACGGCGAGAAGTCCGGCAGCCCCTCGGAGCCGGCGCCCTCGCCGCCCTCGAAGACGCTGCCGGTGAGGAGCACGCGCCGGCACCCGGCGCCGCGGAGCGCGTCGAGCACGGCCGGCAGCGCGCGCGCGTTGGCCTGCAGCGCGCCGAGCGCGTCGAAGTCCATGCTGCGGTAGTTCGTCACGTCGGCGGCGTGGTGCGCCAGGAGATCCCAGGGCCCCTCGCGCGCGAGCGCGAGGAACTGCTCGTCGCCGAACGCGACGCCGAACGCGGGCCGGCAGCGCTCCACGGCGAGCTCGACGCGCCTGCGGCGCACGGGGTCCTCGTACGCCTCCGGGCGCCGCCGGAAGGTGGCGGTGACGTCGTGGCCCGCGGCGGCGAGCTCGCGGACGAACCAGGCGCCGGTGAAGGAGCTCGCGCCGGTTAAGAGGATGCGCACGGGCGGCTCCGGGTCAGGCGCCGAGGTGCCAGGCCGGGTCGAAGTCGCGGTAAGCGCGGTCCTTGTCGGACATGACCGTCGGCTGGATGGGCCACTCGATGGCGAACTTCGGGTCGTTCCAGCGCACGCCGCGCTCGTGCTCCGGGCTGTAGAACTCGTCCACGAGGTAGAACGCCTCCGTGTCGTCGGCGAGCGTGACGAACCCGTGGGCGAAGCCCTTCGGCACGTACAGCATCTTGCGGTTCTCGGCGGTGAGCTCCACGCCGAAGGTCTTGCCGAACGTGCGCGAGCCCGGGCGGAGGTCGAGCACGATGTCGTGGAGCGCGCCGCGGAGGCAGCGGACGACCTTGGTCTCGGCCTTGGGCGCGAGCTGGTAGTGCATGCCGCGCAGCGTGCCCCTGCGGACGCTGAGCGAGTTGTTCATCTGCACGAGGCGCGTCGAGAGATCGTGCGCGCGGAACTCGTTCTCGCAGAACGCGCGCGCGAAGAACCCGCGGTCGTCGCCGCGCTTCTCCATCTCGATGACGTACACGCCGTCGATGGGGGCCTGGGTGAAGATCATGGGATGACCTCGTTCCGGACGGTGCACCACGGCTGCGGAGTGCGGGAAGCTTCGCACACCCGCGCGCAGGGCGTCGAGCCGCCGGCGGGCGGCGGTCTGTCACGCGATCAAGGGTGCAGCACGAGCGAGAGGAGCCCGCCGACCGCGGCCCCCGCGGCGTAGAACCCGACCGCGCGCAGCTCGAGGAGCGGGCGCAGCATTCCCGCGGCGCGGAACGGGATCCACAGCACGAGGTACACCGGCAGCTCGGAGAGCGCGGTGGCGTAGACGATGCCGGGCAGCCCGAAGAAGTACCACCCGAGCGGGACGAAGACGGCGACCCAGCCCAGCCGGACCAGGTTCTCGTAGAGGCCGTAGCGCGCCTGCCCGGTCGCGAAGAGGCAGCTCTCGCACGGCGCCAGCATGCAGCTCATCGCGACGCGCACCGAGAGCGCCCGGAGCATCCAGCCCGCGGCGGCGTAGCGCGGGTCGTACAGGAGGTGAACGACCCACGGCCCGAGCACGGTGAGCAGGCCGAGCGCGGGCAAGGACAGCGCGTCGAGGCCGAGCCGCGCCCGGTAGTAGATGTCCCGCAGCCGCGCCGTGCCCTCCTCCTGGATGCGGCTGAAGATCGGGAAGAGGACGTGCGCGGTGATGGCCGTGACGGCCGCCTTCACGGCCTCGCTCAGGAAGATCGCGATCGAGTAGACGCCGAGGTCGGCGACGCCCATGAGGCGCCCGAGCAGGATCCGGTCCCCCTGCTGGCCGACGAAGAACACGGCGGACGAGGCGAAGATCCACTTGCCGAAGTCGAAGAGCGCGCGGCGCGCCTCGGGCTCGAGGTGCAGCCGGTTCCGGTAGCCCACGTCGACCACGTGGCTCGCCACGGTGCGGAACAGCGGGCCGGCGAGCACCCCGCCGACCAGCGCCCAGACCGAGCGGTGGAGCAGCGCCCACGGGATCATCACCAGGACGCCCGCCACCTGCGAGCCCACCTCGATCACCGCGGTCGTGCCGAGCGCGAGCCTCCGCCGCAGCGTGAAGACGGAGGTCGACGCGAGCCCCTGGATGACGGCGGAGAGCGAGCCGACCAGGATGAGGGGGGCGAGCTGCGGCTCGCGGTAGATCGCGGCGAGCGGCCACGCCATCACCACCGCCACGCCGTACAGCATGAAGCCGCGCATCACCTGCACGGTCCAGGCGGTGTTCAGGAAGTCCGGCTCGTCGCCGCGCGGGCTCTGGATGACGGCGGGGCGGATGCCCACGTCCGAGAGCATCTGGAGCGCCGTGTTGAAGATGTTCACGAGCGCGACGAGCCCGAACGCCTCCGGGAAGAGGAGCCGGCTCAGCACGAGGTTGCTGCCGAGCCGGATCACCTGCGTCGCGGCGTAGCCGCCGATCTCGAAGAACGACGCGCGCAGCGCCAGGCGGCGCAGGCCGCCGCCCATCTTGCCGAGCAGGCCGGCGGGCGCGGGCGCCGCGCCTGCGGGCGTCCCGGAGGGCTCCGGGGGGGGGGACGGCGAGGGCGACTCGGAGGGGATTGCCGGCATGGACGGAAGGCCGGGGGACGCGGCATCACGCCGGCTCACGGAGGGCGAACGCTACCAGACGCGCGCGCGGACCGGCAACCGCGCCGCCGTCGCGGATCCCGGGGACATCGGGTCGCGCGAGGGGTCACCCGGCGGCGGCCCGCTCCGGCTCCGCCGCCGCGCGCAGGGCGGGGGAGGGGGAGACCGCGAGCGCCGGCCGGCGCAGCCGCGCGGCGAGCGTGTGGAGCGCCCCCGCGTAGGCGAGCGGGAGGAAGTCGAACATCGAGTTGGGGAGCGAGTCGACGCCGTACAGCGCGACGACGAGCGCGAGCGTGCTCGCGAGGACCTGGGCGCTCGGGCTCATGCGCGCGCGGTGGCGCAGCACCGCGAACACCGGCACGATCACGAGGGCGAAGAAGCCGAACAGCCCGACGAGCCCCGAGTTGCCGAAGAAGATGATCCACAGCCCGTCCGTGACGGTCGTCGTCGAGCCGTCCGCCCCGTACACCCACGCGCGCGCCGAGTAGCCCCAGCCGAAGATCGGGCGCTCGAGCGCACGCAGGATGAGCGCGTCCTCGTTCTTGAACCGGTACGCGAGCGAGAGAGCGCGCGCGGGATCGATCCGCGCGAAGAGCTCGATGAGCCGGTCGATCGGGACGAGGAGGCCCATCCGCAGGACCGGAAACGCGAGGACGAGCACGGAGAGCGCGGCGGCGGCGCGGCTCACGAGCGCGCTCGAGAGCAGCCGGAGCGGGGCGGCGAAGGCGGCGTACAGGATCGCCGCCAGGCTCTTGCAGAGCAGCACGAGCAAGCCGGTCACCGCGGTCCGCAGCCGCGGCGACGGGGGACCCACGCGGACGCGGGCTCGGCCGAGCGCCAGCGCGGCGGCGAAGGTCGTGAACGAGAAGATCGCGACCGCGAGCCCGTTGTCCATGAACACGATCGGGCGATAGCCGCTCCCGCGCAGCGCCTCGGCGAAGGTCCCCGGCGTGAACCCGTACACCCAGTGGTGGAACTGGGGGCTCAGCCGCAGCTCGACGAGGCAGAACGGCAGGTAGACGAGCCCGCACAGGCTCAGGACCTCGAGGAGGTCGCGCAGGTCCCGCTCGGTCCGGTAGACCTGCTGCCCGACCACGAACGGCACGTACACGCTCACCACGAGCCGGATCACCATGCTCGCCGCGTCGCCCAGCCCGAGGCCGGGCAGGACCCGCGGGCCGAAGGTGAGCACGTCCCCGTTGGTGAACACCGTGAGGAAAGCACCCGCCGCCAGCGCGGCCAGCACGGTGCGCGGAAAGGCGCGCGACGGCGCTCCCGGCGCGAGATCGCGCTGGTGGAACACCTGCAGCGCGACCCAGATCGACAGGAACGCGATGCGGTCCTTGTTGAGCGCGCCTGGACCGCCGAACGTCACGCCCGACGGCAGGAACATCACCGGCAGCAGCATCATCCAGGTGGTGGTCCGCGCGACGCTGGCGCGCCCCCGGCGCAACGCGTAGACGGCGAGCGCCACGAGGGGCCAGGCCGCGAGGGCCACCCACGCGAACGCGTTCGGCATCACGCCTCGATCCGGATCGCGGGGCCCACCCCGACGACCCTAGCCGCGGGCGGACCACACTTCAACCGCGCGCCCGCCCCGCGCCCACCCGCGGGAACCGTACGGAGGGTCGACGTGGCCTCCGGGGCGTGCTGTGATCCCGCCGCCGCGCCGCCATGCTGCGCCTGCCGGCCGCGCGCCTGCGCGAAGGGACGCCCCGCACATGACCGCGACGCTCCGGTTCGCCGCCCCGCTCCTCGCGCTGCTCGCCTGCACCGGGGAGCTCTCGCGGGTCGAGGGAGACGGGCACCTGCCCCCGTTCTTCCTCGAGGGCACCTGCTCCCTCGAGCCGCTGCGGGAGACGGGGACGACCACCTTCTACTGCGACTGCGCGGCGGGGTCGGCGGACGGGTGCCTGCCGGGAGACGACGCCGACGCGGGGACGAGCGCGTCGGCGCCGCGGCGGACCGGCTGGAAGGAGCGCTTCACCTCGATGGCCGCGGGGGACACGGTGGCGCTGTGCCGGGGCGGGGCCTTCGCGGGGAGCGGCGACAACACGCGGAACGCGAGCTGCAGCGCGGCGAGCACGTGCGACCTGCGGGACTACGTGGACCCGCGCTTCGCGCTGCCAGCGGGGGAGACGCGGCCGCTCATCGACGGCGGCCGGCTGGTGTGCCTGCCGGACGACGGCTCGCACTACGAGGGGTTCCGGTTCTTCAACCTGCAGGTGGCGAACAGCGTGACGGGCCAGGGGGCGGTGTTCGGGTCGGGCGACTCCACCGACGTGGACGTCTGCAACGTGTACTTCCACGACGGCGACCTCGCGGTCTACTGGTCGGATCCGGTGGTGTCGCGCTGGACGGTGCGGCAGTCGCAGTTCGACCGGCTGAGCAACCCGATCCTGGGGGGGTGCACGGACTGCGTGCTGGACTCGAACTACTTCACGAACACGAGCTACACGCCGAACAGCAACCGGGAGCACCCGATCTACATCTCGGGTGAGGGCGTGCAGCGGATGCGGGTGACGAACAACGAGGTGCACGGGTGTCCGCCGGGGGTGACGGCCGGGACGGTGCTGCTGGTGGTGCACGGGAACCACACGGACCTGCTGATCGAGAACAACCTGGTGCAGTGCGACAACCCGGGGTCGGACGCCGGGAACTACGGCATCGCGCTCGACAACGGGGCGTACACCTCGGGCGACGTCGGGCAGGCGCGCCAGTCGTTGGTGCGGCGGAACCGGGTGATCGACTGCGGGGAGTACGGCATCGCGGTCTCGCAGGCGCCGGACACGGTCATCGAGGACAACGTCGTGGTGCTCCCGTCCACGGCGAGCGGGTACACGGGGATCATCGCCGGGAACCACGCGCGGCGGTCGCAGGATCCGGTGAACGACCGGATCACGGTGCGGAACAACACGGTGTACGCGGCGACGTCGCACACCGGGATCAGCGTGACGCGCGAGGGGACGGGCCACGTCGTGACGAACAACGTCGTGTTCTACGGCGAGTCGGCGGGGCAGTGCCTCGATCTGCCGCTCGGCGCCGGCTCGTACGCGCTGGTCTCCACCAACGCGTGCAACGGCACGTGGGGCACGACGTACGACCCGGCCCGCGTGACGCTGGCGACCTCACCGTTCGTGAATGTGGGCACGGACTTCACGCCGGCCTCCGGCTCGGCGCTGGTGGACGCGGGCACGACGGCGAGCGCGTCGAGCCGGGCGATCGGGACGGCGACGTGGAGCGCGACGGACCCCGGCAGGCTGCGGGACGCCCAGCCCGACATAGGGGCCCACGAACGCTGACGCGGTGCGCCCATCTCCGCACATGGACCTACCTCTCGCGCGCACTGATCGTGCGTAGCTCCCCGTAACTACAAAGGATCACGACTCTTCGGGCGATTGTGGCCGTCGCGGCCGGATGTTTATCTCCGCGGACCCGTCGTTGAGATGGGTGACGTGGATGAGCGGGACACGGTTTTGTCCTCTCGGTGCCGCGACAGCCCCGAAGGGCTCATCGAGCCCTCCAGAAAGGCCGCCCGAATGACCCACGGACAGATGCGCCGCGCCATCCTCTGCGTGCTGCTCGGCCTGTCAGCATGCAGCGGCGAGGTGGAGGGCATCGGGCCCAGCGCGGCCCAGGGCGTCGTCGTCGAGGTCACGCCGCCTGCGCCCGAGATCCTGCCGGGCGGCGCGGTGACCTTCGTCGGAACCGTCACCGGCGCCGCGGACACCGGCGTGCTCTGGGACGTGGTCGAGCCCGGCGGCGGGACGGTGGACGACACGGGCCGCTACACCGCCCCGCTCACCACGGGTCGCTACCAGGTCCGGGCCTCGAGCCGCGCCTCGCCGGCGGTGCAGGCGATCGCGCTCGTCACCGTGACCACCACGCCTGCCATCCTCGTGGCGATCTCGCCGTCCTCCTCCTCGCTGCTCGCCGGCGGCACCACCTCGTTCACCGCGATCGTGACGGGCGCGACGGACACCGCCGTCACGTGGTCCGTGCGGGAGACCTCCGGGTGCGGGTCGATCACGCAGGCCGGCGTCTACAGCGCGCCGGCCTCCGCCGCCACCTGCCACGTCGTGGCGACGAGCCGCGCGCAGACGTCGAGCAGCGCCACCGCGACGGTCACCGTCACCGCTGCGCCGCAGCCGCCGCCGAGCGGGACGTGCTCGGCGGAGCCGCTGCGGACGACGGGGACGACCTACTTCTACTGCGACTGCGCCGCCGGTGCGGCCGCGGGGTGCGTGCCGGGGAACGACGCGAACGCGGGGACGAGCGCGTCGGCGCCGCGGCGGACGGGCTGGAAGGATCGGTTCACGTCGATGGCGGCAGGCAGCACGGTTGCGCTGTGCCGGGGCGGGGCCTTCGCGGGGGACGGCAACCACACGCGGAACGCGAACTGCAGCGCGGCGAGCACGTGCGACCTGCGGGACTACGTGGACCCGCGGTTCACGCTGCCGGCGGGGGAGACGCGGCCGGTGATCAACGGGGGCCGGCTGGTATACCTGCCCGACAACGGCGCGCACTACGAGGGCTTCCGGTTCTTCAACCTGCAGGTGGCGAACAGCATGACGGGGCAGGGCGCGGTGTTCGGATCTGGGAACTCGACGGACCTGGACGTGTGCAACGTCTACATCCACGACGGCGATCTGGCGGTCTACTGGTCGGATCCGGTGGTGTCGCGCTGGACGGTGCGGCAGTCGCAGTTCGACCGGCTGAGCAACCCGATCCTGGGGGGTTGCACGGACTGCGTGCTGGACTCGAACTACTTCGCGAACACGAGCTACACGCCGAACAGCAACCGGGAGCACCCGATCTACATCTCGGGTGAGGGCGTGCAGCGGATGCGGGTGACGAACAACGAGGTGCACGGGTGTCCGCCGGGGGTGACGACCGGGACGGTGCTGCTGGTGGTGCACGGGAACCACACGGACCTGCTGATCGAGAACAACCTGGTGCAGTGCGACAACCCGGGGTCGGTGAACCCTGGGAACTACGGGATCTCGCTGGACAACGGGTCGTACACGAGCGGGAACGTGGGGCAGGAGCGGAACTCGATCGTGCGGCGGAACCGGGTGATCCACAACGGAGAGTACGGGATCTCGCTGTCGCAGGCGCCGGGGAGCATCGTGGAGGACAACATCGTGGTGCTGCCGCCCGGCGCGAGCGGGTACACGGGGATCATCGCCGGGAACCACGCGCCGCGGTCGCAGGACCCGGTGAACGAGCGGATCACGATCCGGAACAACACGATCTACGCGCCGTCGAGCTCGCACACCGGGATCACGGTGATGCGCGAGGGAACGGGGCACGTCGTGGCGAACAACGTCGTGTACTACGGCGGGACGGCGGGGCAGTGCTTCGACCTGCCGCTCGCGGCGAGCGCGTACGCGTCGCTGACGACCAACGCGTGCAACGGGTCGTGGGGGACGTCGCTGGACTCGAACCGGGTGGTGCTGACGGGGTTGCCGTTCGTGGCGGCCGGGGCGGACTTCACGCCGGCGGCGGGGTCGCCGCTGGTGGACGCGGCGACGACGAGCAGCTTCTCGTCGGTGGCGGTCGGCAGCCCCACCTGGAGCGCGACGGACACGGGGATGGCGCGCGACGGCCAGCCGGACATCGGCGCTCACGAGCGCTGAGCGCTGCGGGGCGCCGGCGCCCCCTCGACCGGCGCGCCGGGCGGGACCCGGCCGCGGGCGGCGTGGACGAGGTCGACGAGCCTCGCCGCCTCCCGCGCCGCGTCGTGGCGGCGCGCCACCAGCGCCGCCCCGCGCCTGCCCATCTCCTCGAGCCGCGCGGGCGGGGCCGCGAGGACCTCCCGCAGCGCGCGGGCGAGCGGCTCGGCGGAGCCGGCGGGCACCAGCCAGCCGGTGACGCCGGGCTCCACGAGCTCTGGGATGCCCGAGATCGCGGTCGCGACCACCGGGCGGCCGAGCGCCAGCGCCTCCATGATCACCACCGGCAGTCCCTCGGAGAGGCTGGGGAGCACCATCGCGCGCGCCTCGAGGAGGGCGTCGCGCACCTGCGCGGCGTTCATCCAGCCCGCGACCTTCACGCGGTCCTCGAGGCCGTGCATGCGGATCATCTCCACGATGCGCGCGCGGTACGGTCCGTCGCCGGCGAGCACGAGCTCGAACGCGATCCCCTCCGCGGCGAGCAGCGCGGCGGCCTCGAGCAACACGGCGTGCCCCTTGAGGCGGACGAGCCGCGCGACGCAGACGAGGCGCGGCGCGGCGGGGACGGCGGTCGGCGGCGCGCGGAGCAGGCCGGCGTCGAGCCCGGTGTGGACGACGTGGATCTTGCCCCAGTCCTCGTCGCGCGCCCACCGGCAGAGCTGCGCGCGCCCGTAGCTGCTCACCGCCACGGCGAACGCCGCGTGACGGATCTTCTCGCCGAGGCCGAGGAACTCGGGCTTGTCGAACTCCGAGCCGTGGACCGTGAAGCTGTACGAGGGGCCGCCCAGCGCGTGGCAGAGCAGCGCGACGGCGGCGGAGTTCGTCCCGAAGTGCGCGTGCACGTGATCGACGTGATCCTGCTCGAGCCACCGCGCGAGCACCGCCGCCTCCGCGAGGTACGCGAGGTGTCGCAGGAGCCCGCGGTCGGAACGCCAGCCCACCCGTACGGCGAGCGCGGCCGCCCGGGCGAACGCGGCGGGGCGGCGGAGGGCCGCGCCCGCGAGCGCGAGCGCGTGCCGGACGGCGCCGGCGTCCAGCACCACGCGCGTGAGCTCGAGCTCGCGCACGTCGGCGGGATCGACGAGCTGCTCGTCGAGCGGGCGCAGGCTGAACCGCAGCACCTCGTGCCCGAGCGCCTCGACGGCGTGGATCTCGCGGCGGATGAAGCTGTGGCTCGTGCGCGGGTTCCGATTGACGAGGTAGGCGATCCTCAACCAGGCACCTTTCGTGAGGTCGCGGGCACACTACCAGCGCGTCGGGCCCGCCGTCAGCGCCGTGATCGCGCTACACGTCGGCTGCGTGTCACGCGTGGGCGGCGCGACGGTCCGGCGACTGGCCTCGCCCGCTTCTGGGGTAGGCTCGCCCAGGGGGCCGTGTGATGGCTATGGGGCGCGGCGGGCGCGAACCGGCAGGAGACGGACGGGCGGACGATGCGCCCGTTCGAGCGCCCGCGCGCGCCGCCGGCGCCGCCGGTGCGCCCGGTCGGGCGCGCGCGGCCGCGGGCCGGATCGCCGGGGCCGTCGTGGTGGCAGCGAGCGGCCTGCTCTACGCGACGCTCCCGCCGAGCCCCGACCAGTGGTTCCTCGGCTACACCGGCTGGCGCATGACCGAGGGTGCGATCCCGTACCAGGGCTTCGCCGACGGGAACTGGCCCGCCTGCCACGCCCTGCACGCCGCCTCCGTGCTCCTCCTCGGGAACACCCCGTACACCTGGCGCGTGTTCGACTTCGGGATCATGCTCGTGTGCACGGCGTTCGCGGCCCTGACGGCGCGGAGCCTCTGGGGCGCGCGCGCCGCGCGGTGGCTCCTCGTGCTCTACCCGGCCCTGTACGCCGTGCTCGGCCGCTGGTTTGCGGGCGAGCGCGACGTCGTCGGCGCACACTTCCTGTTCGTCGCGCTCTGGTTCTACTGGACCGGGATCACCCGGCGGCGCGCGGCCTGGCAGGTCGGCACGGGGGCGCTCCTCGCGCTCGCCGTCCTCGTCAAGCCAACCTTCGCGGTGTTCGGCCCGCTCCTCGCGCTGCACGCGCTGCTCGCGGTCCGCGCGAGCCTGTGCCCGCTCCGCGAGCGGCTCGCCCACGTGCTCGTGGCGGGGGGGGCGTCGATCGCGGCGCTCGGCGCGGCGTTCGCGCTGCTCTTCGCGGCCGGGACCCCGCCGCAAGCGTTCTGGGAGCTCGCGGTCGAGTCGATCGTGGTGCGGTACGGGAACGACGCGGCCACTTCCGGCGCGTTCCTCCGCACGTTCCTCCAGTACTTCGCGAAGCACTGGCACTGGATCTCGCTCGGGGCCGTGCTCGGGCTCGGCGCGAACCTTCTGCGGCGCGAGCCGGACTCCGCCGCCCGGAACCTGCTCTTCCCGACGCTCTGGCTCACGGGGCTGGCGTCGTACCTCGCGCAGGCGCAGGGGCTCGGGTACACGCTCGGCGTCTCCTACGCCGCCACCATCCCCATCCTCTGCTCCGGCCTGGGGCTCCTCTCGTTCCGGGCTCCCGCCGCGCGCGGCTGGCGCCGCCTCGTGGTCGTCGCGCTCGTCGCCGTCCCGATCCTCGGCACGGCGAAGAAGTGGTCCGCCGAGTTCGGCTCGTCCGTCCGGTGGCTCACCGGCCGGATCACCGCGCAGGAGCACTACGGCGGCTTCGACGCCGGCGACGGCATCTCGGCGGGCGAGGCGATCGCGCTCGCGGCCGAGCTGCGGCGCGCGGTGCCGGAGGGGGGTACGATCCTCGTCTGGGGCCGCGCCAACGTGATCAACTTCCTCGCCGAGCGGCCGCAGCCGACGCGCTTCCACCACAACGTCGTGATCATGCGCCGGTACCTCCCCGAGCGGCTCGCCGGCAAGTGGAACGCGTGGTTCCACGAGGAGGTGGAGGCGGCGCGCCCGGCGGCGTGCCTCGTGAACGAGGCGGAGCTCGACGAGACGCCGCCCGTCCCGGGGTCGATCGCGTTCCTGCGTGCCTACCTCGCGGCGGATTACGTCCGCGTGCGGACCGTCGGCCTGTCGGGGCTCTACCTCAGGCGGTGACGCCGGCCCCGCCGGCCCCGTCGAACCAGAGGTGAAACGTGTAGTACGCGCGGTCGAGCTCGAACCCGAGCCGCGCCCACGTCTTCTGCACGCCGACGTTGGTGAGCTGGGTGGAGACGACGAGCCGCCGGGCGCGCTCGGCCCGGGCGTGCTGGATCGCCGCGAGGACCAGCGCGCGGTAGAGCCCGTGGCGCTGGAACGCGGGATCGACGCCGTTCAGGACGATCTCCTGCTCGTCGGGGCCGCGCCCGAGCAGCGTGAGGAACCCCGCGACGCGCCCCTCGTGCTCGACCCCGAGCACCTTCGAGGCCACGGCGGGGTCCGCACAGGAGCGCTCCGCCCAGGAGGCATAGGCCTCGTCGCTCTTCCGCCGGTCGAGCCGCGGGTCGGCGTGGTAGTGGCCGAAGTAGCCCTGGAACGCGGCCGCCGCGACGCGCCGGACCGCGTCCGTGTCGGCGGGCGCGAGCGCGCGCACCGGCGCGCGCGGGGCCTCGTCCGGCCCGGGCCGCGCGAGGTCGCGCCCCCAGTAGACGAGGGTGTCCATGAGCCGCCCGCCGGCGGCCTCCATCGCCTGGGCGGCCGGCAGGTCCGCCGCGTCGCAGCGGGCGACGAGCATCCGCACCGAGCGCTCCCTGCAGAAGCGGAGCGTCTCGGGCAGCGTCCCGACCGTGAACCGCGGGTCACGCGCCGTGACGATGCCGAACCGGTCCTCGTCGATCGCGGACAGGGAGACCATGGCGGAGCTCCTCGCCCCGGCGGCGGGCGCGCTCAGGCGGCGCCCGCCCCGGTGCGGCGCGGCGCGGCGGGCGCCTCGGGGCGCGCGAGCGGGCCGCGCTCCCCGGTGTGGTGCGAGCGCGTCCAGACGAGGTCCCGCTCGTTGAGCGAGACGTACATCCGGCCGAGGTACGCGCTGATGATCCCGAGGAAGGCGAACAGCACGCTGAAGAGGAAGGTGACCGACACGAACAGCGACAGCCAGCCCGCGGGCGCCTTGTTCTCCACGAGCACCCGCACGAGCTGGACGGCGCCGAGCACGAAGCCGAGCAGCGAGACGCCGAAGGAGCCGACCATCGCGAACTGGAGCGGCAGGATCGTGAGGCTGGTGAGGTGGGAGACCCAGAGCTTCAGCAGGCGCCCGAGCGTGTAGGTCGACTCCCCCGCGTCGCGCGCGCGGTGCTCGACCGGCACCTCGCCGATGTGGCGCGTCATCCGGAAGATCAGCGCGTCGATGTAGGGGTAGGGGGAATCGATCGCGCCGAGCGCGCGCGCCAGGTCCCCGCGGATCGCCCGCACGTTGGTGATGGCGACGTCGCTCCAGTTCTGGATGGTCCGGCGCGAGAGCCAGCGGTTCGCGCGCGACGCGAGGCGCCGCAGCCCGGTCTGCTCCACCGACTGGAAGCGGCCGTACGCGACGTCGAGATCGCCCGCGACGAGCGCCTCGGCGACCGCGAGCGCGGCGTGGGGCGGGTTCTGGCCGTCGTCGTCCACCGTCACGACGACGTCGCCGCGCGAGAGGGCGAAGCCGCGCAGCGTCGCGCGGTGCTGGCCGATGTTCCGGCCGAGGCTCACCGCGCGGATGCGCCCGTCCGCGGCGCACAGCCCGTCGATCACCCGCGCGACGCCGTCGGGCGACCCGTCGTTCACGAGGACCACCTCGAAGCGCATCCGCGGCTCGAAGAACGCCACGAGGTCGTGGACGGTCCGCGCGAGGTACGCCTCCGACCGGTAGACCGGGATCACGATGGACAACAGGCCGTCAAACGGCATTCAGGAACTCCCGGGTGCGCTCGATGACCTCGTCCTGCTCGCGATCCGTCATGTTGAAGTAGAGCGGCAGCCGCACCAGGCAGGTGGTGAGCCGCTCCGACACCGGCAGGGGGCGGTCCCCGTGGAAGCGGCGGCCCATCGGCGACTGGTGGAGCGCCACGTAGTGGAACGGCGCGATGATGTGGTGCGCCTTCATGTGCGCGATGAACCGGTCGCGCTGCTCGCCCGCGCGGAAGACGATCCCGAAGAGGTGCTGGTTCGGCGTGACGCGGGTCTGGTGCTGGATGACGTACCCGCCCTTCTGCTCGACGAGGCCGGCGAGCTCCCGGAAGTAGCGGCCGTGGAGCTCGGTGCGCCGGGCCTGGATCCGCTCGAGCTGGTCGAGCTGCGCGGCGAGGTACGCCGCGTTCAGGTCGGAGAGCACGTAGCTCGAGCCCACGTCGACCCAGGTGTACTTGTCGACGAGCCCCGAGAGGAACCGCCGGCGGTTGGTGCCCTTGTCCCGGATGTACTCGGCGCGCTCGAGGAGCCGCTCGTCGCGCACCGAGAGGGCGCCGCCCTCGCCGCAGCCGACGTTCTTCGTCTCGTGGAAGCTGAAGGCGCCGCAGACCCCGAACGTGCCGAGCGGCCTGCCGTCGAAGCGGGAGCCGAGGGCCTGCGCCGCGTCCTCGACGATGGGCACCTTCCCGCAGACCTCCGCGAGCTGCCGCATGTCGCACGAGCTGCCCGCGTAGTGCACGACCACGACCGCCTTGGTGCGCGGCGTGAGGAGCCTGCTCACCTCGCGGGGCTCGAGGTTGCCGTGGCGGTCCACGTCCGCGAACACCGGCCGGGCGCCGCGGAGCGCGAAGGCGTTGGCCGTCGAGACGAACGTGTACGACGGGACGATGAACTCGTCGCCCTCGCGGAGCTCGAGCAGCATGCCCGCCATCTCCAGCGCGTGCGTGCAGGAGGTCACGAGGAGCGCCGGCTGGTCGAGGAGGCGCGACAGGAACTGCTCGCAGTACTTGCCGAACGGCCCCCCGCCGGCGACGTGGCCATGCAGCGTGATCGCCTCGGTGATGCGCTGGATCTCGGTGCCCAGCCACACCGGCTTGTTGAACGGGATCACGCAAGCGCTCCAGCCGCGGCAGGGGCCTCGGATCGATCGAGCCGTGGATGGGGCATTCTTGGTGCGGAGGTCCCGGGCGTTCAAGTACCCACGTCGCCAGACAGGGGGAGCGGTGGAGCGCGCCGCTCCCCCCGCCGCGCGCGTCAGGGGGTGAACACGACGTCCACCCAGTAGTTCGTCGCCTGGAACGTCCCGTTCGGGAACGTGCTCCCCGTCCCGTAGCCGTACACCCCGTTTCCGCCGGCGACCGCACCCAACGCGGGCGCGTGCAGCGGGCCGCGGTCGACGCCGGAGTTCCGGAAGAAGTTCCGGTCGGAGCTGTAGTGGCCGACGTCCGTGTGGTACGAGGCGACGTAGACGGTGTTCGCGGCGATCGGCACCGGCGTCGCGAAGCTCACCTGCTGCCAGCCCGACGCGGTCTCGGACGTGAACGTGGCCTGCGCGAGCAACGTGCCGGTGCTCGTCCACAGGCTCGCCACGTGCGTGCCGGTGTTGGTGCTCGCCTTGTAGAAGCGGATCGCGGTGATCGTGCCGCTCACGTCCGAGCGGAACTGGACCCCGAGCTCGACCGCGCCGTCCGCGCCGCGATCGAGGATCGCGGGCACGGCCGTGGACGGCCACAGCGAGAAGGTCTGGGTCACGACCGGGAGCGCGAGGGCGCCCGTCGCGGTCCGGGCCGCCGCGTCCCTCGCGAGCACGGTGAACGAGAACGTGCCGGTCGCGGTCGGGGTGCCGGTGATCGCGCCCGCGGCGGAGAGCGACAGCCCGGGCGGCAGGGCGCCGGAGGCGAGGGACCACGTGTACGGGGGCGAGCCCCCGCTCGCGGAGAGCGCGGCGGAGTACGCGACCGAGAGGGCCGCGCCGGGCAGCGCCGCCGTGGTCACGACGAGGGGCGCCGTCTGCACCGTGAGCGACGCGCTGTCCGTCGTGCCGCCACCCGCGGCGGAGATCGTCGCGGTCCCGTCCGCGACGGCGGTCGCGACGCCGCCGGCCGAGACCGTGGCGACGGCCGTGTTCGAGGAGGCCCAGGTGACGCCGGCGGTGAGGTCCTGCGTGCTGCCGTCCGAGTACACGCCGGTCGCCGCGAAGGCCTGAGTGGCCCCGGGCGCGACGGTGAGCGCGGCCGGGGTCACCTCGATCGACACGAGCGTCGGCGCCGGCCCGGACGGCGCGAAGAGCACGTCCACCCAGTAGTTGGTCGCGGAGAACGTGCCGCTCGGGAACGCGCTCGTCGCGCCGTACGCGTACACCCCGTTCCCGCCCGCGACCGCGCCCGTGGCGGGCGCGTGCAGCGGCGAGCGGTCCACGCCGGTGGTGGCGAAGGTGTCCCGGTCGGCGGCGTAGTGTCCCACGTCCGTGTGGTACGAGGCCACGTAGATGGTGTTCGCGGTGATGGGCACCGGGCTCGAGAAGGTCACCTGCTGCCAGCCGGAGGCGGTCTCGGCGGTGAACGTCGCGGACGCGAGCCGCGTGCCGCTCGCGGTCCACAGGTTGCCGACGTGGGTGCCCGTGTTGGCCGCCGACTTGTAGAAGCGGATCCCGTTGATCGTGCCATTCATGTCGGCGCGGAACTTCACGCCGAGCTCCACGGCGCCGTCGGCGCCCCGGTCGGCGACGCCGGGCAGGCTCGAGGACGCCCACAGCGAGGCCATCTGCACGAGAACGGCCAGGTCGAGCGACCGCGTCGCGGTGCGCCCCGCCGCGTCGGTGACGCCCACCGTGAACGTGGACGTACCCGTCGAGGTCGGCGTCCCGGAGAGCGCGCCCGACGGGGTGAGGCCGAGGCCCGCGGGAAGGCTGCCCGCCGCGATGGACCAGGCGTACGGCGGCGTCCCGCCCGACGCGGCGAGCGAGGTCGCGTACGCGAGGTTGAGCGTCGCGTCCGGCAGCGCCGCCGTGGACACGGCGAGCGGCGTGATGAACACGGTGACCGAGGTCGAGCCCGAGACGCTCCCCTGGAGCGCCGTCACGGTGGCGGTGCCCGGCGAGATCGCGGTCACCAGGCCGGCGCTCGAGACGGTCGCGACGGCGGAACTGGAGGACGACCAGGTCACCTCGCTGGTCACGTTCTGCGTCGTGCCGTCGTCGTAGGTGGCCGTGGCCGAGAGCTGCTGCGTCGCGCCGGTCGCGATCGACGGGCCGGCCGGGGAGACCGTGACGGACGCCGGGGTGGGCGCCGGGCCGTCCGGCCGGAACACCACGTCGACCCAGTAGTTCGTGCCGAGGAACGAGCCGCCGGGGAACGTGCTCGAGGCGGCGTACGCGTAGACGCCGTTCCCGCCGACGAGCCCCGAGGCCGGCGCGCGCAGCGGCGGGTTGTCGAACCCGGTCGCGCCGAAGTAGTTCCGGTCGTTGCTGAAGTGGCCGACGTCCGTGTGGTACGAGGCGACGTAGACCGTGTTGCGCGTGATCGCCACGGGCGTCGCGAAGTTGACCTGCTGCCAGCCCGACGCGGTCTCGGACGTGAACGTCGCCCGCGCGAGCAGCGCGCCGGAGCTCGTCCACAGGCTCCCGGCGTGCGTCCCGGTGTTGGTGCTCGCCTTGTAGAAGCGCAGGCCCGTGATCGACCCGCTCATGTCGGAGGTGAACTTCACGCCGAGCTCGACCGGGCTGTCGGGCCCCGCGTCGAGGACGCTGGGCGTCGCGGTCGCGGGCCAGATCGTCACGAGCGCCGGCATCGTCACCTCGACGGAGGCCTGGCCCGTCGCGGCGCCGCTCGTCGCCCGCACGGCGCCGGCGTAGACGCCGGTGGTCGGCCCCGCGGTGAACAGGCCGTTCGCGTCGATCGAGCC
>Ga0184637_10000094_pt1 | contig 57639 bp, 54 predicted proteins | sample PLM3_127_b2_FD_133143 | JGI IMG/M metagenome (GOLD analysis project Ga0184637, IMG submission 133143) | Groundwater sediment microbial communities from an aquifer in East River, Colorado, USA - PLM3_127_b2 | ecosystem: Environmental > Terrestrial > Soil > Riparian zone | place: USA: East River...
GCGGCGGTGTCATCGGGGCCCTCGAGCGGCGACCGACCCAGGCCGTCACCCCAGCTCTCACCGATCCCGTACGACGAAGACCTTGCCAGCCTCCGTCAAGAAGAGGGTGCACCAGTGACCGACCACGACCCGATTGCCGAGCTGCACCCCGGCTTCAGCAGCCCCGACGCGACGGCCACGCCGTGGCAGAGGCGCGCACGCAGCTCGGACAGGCGGAGATCTTCTGGCTGTCGACGGTGCGGCCCGACGGGCGGCCCCACGTCACGCCGTTGATATCGGTCTGGGTGGATGGGGCGCTGTACTTCTGCACCGGGCCGACCGAGCGCAAGGCGAAGAACCTGGAGAGCAACACGCATTGCGTGCTGACGACCGGGTGCAACGCCATCGGCGAGGGGCTCGACCTGGTGGTCGAGGGCGACGCCGTTCGCATGACCGATGCGGCGACCCTCCAGCGCGTGGCCGACGCCTACGCGTCGAGGTACGGCGAGCCCTTCGTCTTCACGGTCCGCGACGGCGCCTTCCATGGCGACGGCGGCGAGGCGCTGGTCTTCGAGGTCCGACCGATGAAGGCCTTCGGGTTCGGCAAGGACGAGACATTCAGTCAGACCCGGTGGCGCTTTCAGGAGGATGACCGATGAGCAACGACACCATGACCCAACCCACGACCCCACCGTCCGAGCCGCATCCCTCGCTGAGGCAGCTCGACGCGCTGGTCGGCACCTGGCAGGTCGCTGGCCCGGAGGTCAGCGGACAGGTGTCGTTCCGCTGGCTGGACGGCGGCTTCTTCCTGGCACAGGACGTCGACATGGTGCAGGGCGGCGCGACGATCAAGGGGCTCGAGATCATCGGCCACGACGAGGAGAGCGACGCGCTCGCCTCGCACTACTTCGACGACGCGGGCAATCACCTCACCTATACCTGGGAGCTGGAGGGCGATCGCCTGACCATCTGGTTCGGGCCGGCCGGGTCGGCCGGGGTCTTCAGGGGCACGTTCGCCGAGGACCGCAACAGCCTGAGCGGGGCGTGGACGTGGCCGGGAGGCGGCTACGAGTCCACCATGACCAGGGTCGCCGACGGGCCGGCATGAGCGACCAGGAGCTCCGCGCCGTCGCGAGGGGGATCATCGACGCCAACCTGTACATGGTGCTCGGTACGGCCGATGCGACCGGGCGACCCTGGGCCTCGCCCGTCTACTACGCGGTGGCGGGGTACAGGGAGTTCTACTGGGTCTCGTCGCCGCAGGCGAGGCACTCGCGGAACATCGCCGCGCGGCCCGCGGTGAGCATCGTCGTCTTCGACTCCCAGGTGCCCATCGGTACCGGTCAGGGCGTGTACATGTCGGCCCGCGCCGAGGAGGTGACGGGCGCCGACCTCGAACGGGGGATCGATGTGTTCTCGCGGCGATCGCTCGGCCACCTGGGCCAGGCGTGGACGCCGGATGACGTGCGGGGGCCGGCGGGCCTACGCCTGTACCGGGCTACCGCGTCGGAGCACTCGATCCTGGCGAAGGATGGCCGCCCGGACCATCGTGTCGTGGTGGCGATGGACGTCGAGGTCGGGGCGTAGGCTCCGACGTCTCCGGTGAGGACCCGTCCCGGACGCCCGGCATCGCAAGGAGTGACGACGTGAAGTACGTGGTGCTGATCTACAGCAACCCCGCCACGTGGGGAGCCCTCCCCGCGGAGGAAGCGGACCAGGTGATCAAGGTCCACAACGACCTGATCGACGAGCTCACCGAGTCCGGCGAGTTCCTGAGCATCTACCGGCTGGCCGATGCGGCGAACACGAAGACAGTGACCCTCCTGAACGGGGTCCCCGCCGTGACCGACGGGCCGTTCGGCGAGTCCAAGGAGGTCCTGGCCAGCCTGTGGGAGATCGACGTCGAGCGCGTCGAACGCGCGATCGAGATCGCCGGACCGCTCACACGCTACTGCACGGTGGAGGTGCGGCCGCTCATGGACGCAGCCGGCATGGAGATGTGACCACGGAGCCGGGGGTCGAGGAGCTGCTGCGCCAGCTGACGCCGCAGGTTCTCGGCGCCCTCCTCCGGCGCTACGGCCAGTTCGACCTCTGCGAGGACGCGGTCCAGGAGGCACTGCTGGCCGCGGCCGTCCAGTGGCCGGAGAGGGGGATCCCGGAGAGCCCGCGCGGCTGGCTGATCACCGTCGCCTCGCGGCGGATGACGGACCAGCTCCGCGGCGAGTCCGCCCGCCGGCGCCGGGAGGAGACGGCCGCGGCGCTTTCGCCGTCCGACGGGCTGGTCGCCATGGTGCGCGGACCGCGCGCCGGTCTCGACCTGCTCGCCACCCTGGACGCGGACGACCGGTTGGCCGGGCACCACCGCCTCGACGCGGTCAGCGCGCATCTCCTGGAAATGGCCGGCGACACCGTCGCCGCGCGCGAGCGCTACCGGGCCGCCGCGCGCCGCACGACCAGCCTTCCCGAGCAGCGCTACCTCGAGCCGGGCGGCCCGCGTCAAGCACGATGCGCGGTAGCGCCGCATCGGGATGTCGAGAACGCGTCGGCTGCTCCGACCTCCCCATGAATGGCGCCGATGAACGGCACCGCAACGCACGCACATGACCGAGAGGGCGCCTTCGCGGGCGGCAGCAAGCACCCGAGTAATACATCGCAGCTCTGCCGCCGCCCGGCGGGGCAGGACTGGAAGGAGATCCCATGAACACGGTCACGTCGAAGGACGGCACCCGGATCACGTCCGATCGGTCCGGCCAGGGCGACCCGGTCATCCTGGTCGACGGGGCGCTGTCGAGCCGCACCTCCGGCCTGAACGGGCCGCTGGCCGAGCTGCTGGCGCCGCACTTCACCGTCTACACCTACGACCGGCGGGGCCGCGGCGACAGCGGCGACACGCCGCCGTATGCGATCGAGCGCGAGATCGAGGACATCGAGGCGCTGGTCGACCACGCCGGGGGATCGGCCTACCTGTACGGCATCAGCTCGGGCGGGGTGCTGGCGCTCGACGTCGCCAACCGGCTCGGCACCAAGATCACCAAGCTGGCCGTGTACGAGGCCCCGTTCGTCGTCGACGACACGCGCGCTCCGCTCCCGGACGGCTACCTGGCGCGCATGAAGGAGCTGGTGGCCTCGGATCGCCGCGGCGACGCCGTCGACCTGTTCATGGGCAAGGGGATCGGCCTGCCCGGCTGGATGCTCTTCATGATGCGGCTCCTGCCTTCCCGGTCGGGCCAGAAGGCGCTCGCGCACACGCTCCCGTACGACGCCACGATCATGGGCGACACCCAGTCCGGCAACCCGCTCCCGAAGGACCGATGGGCCTCCATCACCGTCCCCACGCTCGTGGTCGCCGGCGGGAAGAGCCCGGCCTGGATGAAGAACGGCCAGCGCGCCCTCGCCGACCTCCTCCCCACCGCGCAGCACCGGACCCTCGAGGGCCAGATGCACATCGTCAAGGCGGCGGCGCTGGCGCCGCTGCTGGACGAGTTCTTCGCCGCCGGACACGCGACCTCGCGATGAGCTCGCGACATCCCAGCGGTCTCAATCTGGACTGGCTCTCCCACGACCACCTGACAAGGAGCTACCGATGCACAACGTGACGTCGCGCGACGGCACCACCATCGCCTTCGACCGACTCGGCGACGGACCGCCGGTCGTCCTCGTCTGGAGTTCATCGCCGGCTGAGGCTGGACCGATGGCCGGCGCCGTCGCGGGCACCGGCGTTCCGCCAAGGAGGATCGACATGCGATTCCGCACCACCATCCTGCAGAGCGGCAAGACCGCGACCGGCATCCAGGTTCCCGAGGAGGTCGTCGATGCCCTCGGGTCGGGCAAGCGGCCCGCGGTCAGGGTCACGATCAACGGCTACACGTACCGCAGCACCGTGGCGGTGATGGGCGGCGTGTACATGGTCGGCGTCAACGCGGAGAACCGCGCCGGCGCCGACGTCGCCGGGGGCGACGAGGTCGACGTCGACATCGAGCTCGACACCGCCCCGCGCGAGGTGACCGTCCCGGCCGACTTCGCCGCCGCCCTCGATGCCGAGCCGAACGCCCGGCGCACCTTCGACGGCCTGTCGTACAGCAACAAGTCGTGGCACGTGCTCCAGGTCGCCGGAGCAAAGACCGACGAGACGCGGCAGCGCCGCATCGCCAAGTCGGTCGACATCCTGAAGGAGGGTCGCGCCCGCTGAGCGGCGGGCGTGCCATCACCCAATTGCAAGTGGATATCGGACACAGCGGGCACGCCCGTGCTGTCAGCCGTCATGGCAGCCTCCTGTTGGCGACGAGTCACGCCCCGGCCGCCTCTCTGCCGCGCTGGGCCGAGGCGGCCGCCGCGGCCGGGCGGCCGGGGCCGTCCAGCCAGGCGGTCACGGTCGCGGCGAACCGGTCCGGGTCCTCGATCTGTGGGACGTGCCCGATGCCGTCGAGCACCTCGAAGGTCCAGTCCGGCCGCAGCCGGGCGACGTTGCGGCTGCTCCCGAGCGGGACCAGGCGGTCACCGCTGCCGTGGACGAGCAGGGTGGGTGCCGTGACCGAGCCGATCACCCGCAGGTAGGCGCCCGGGCGGGCGAGCACGGCGAGCAGCGAGCGGGCCGCCTGCAGGAACGCGGCGTCCGCCCACGGCATCCCCTCCCGCTCGCGGGCGAGCGCCAGCCCGGCCGTCAGCACCTCCGGTGGCACCCGGCCCGCGTCCACGCAGCACAGCCGCAGGGTCTCGCGCACGAGCCCCTCGGTGCCGAGCTGCGCGCGGCGGCGGGCCAGGAACCGCTCCCCCACCCCCGGGATCGCGTAGGCGGCGAAGGCGACACCGACCAGGCGGTCCAGCGGCACGCCGCGGGGCCGCGGCACGGTCGGGGCGACCAGCACGAGCCCGGCCACCCGCCCAGGGTGCTGGGCCGCCTCGAGCACCGAGATCATGCCGCCCATGGAGTTGCCGACCAGGACCGCGGGCGCGCCGGCGACCTCCTCCACGAAGCGGCCGAGCAGCCGCTGGTTGGCCCGCACCCTGGACGAGCGGCCGGCCGGCGGGGTGCGGCCGAACCCGGCCAGGTCGACCGCGAGCACGCGCGCCCGAGCGGCCAGCCGCGGCCCGGCCGCGAGCCAGTTGACGTGCGAGCCGCCGAGCCCGTGGACCAGCACCACCGTGGGGCCGGCGCCACCGAAGTCGAGGTAGTGGACGGGGCCGCCGAGATCGGCGGACCGCGACACCGCGCCGACCGCTTCCATGCCGCCTCCTTCTTCCGCCTCCGCCGACAGGGTACGCACCCGACGCCCACGGCGGACAGGGCCAGGATGGTGCACGGGCCCGCGCAGGCGAGCGCGCGGGGGCCTGGCGCGGCCCGGGCCGGGCGCGGTCAGTGGGCGGCGCTGCCGCCGTCGACGACCAGGACGTGCCCGGTCACGTAGTCGGACGAGGCCGAGGCGAGGTAGGCGACGGCGCCCTTGAGGTCGTCGGGGCCGCCGAACCGGCGCAGGGGGATGAACTGGCTGAGGGTGTCGCCGCGGTGCTCGAGCGTCCAGGCGCTCATGCGGGACGGGAACCAGCCTGGCGCGATCCCGTTCACGTTGATGCCGTGCCGAGCCCACTTGACGGCCAGGTCGCGGGTGAGGGTGATCAGCCCACCCTTGCTCGCGTTGTAGGCGACCGTGTCCATGAGCTCCGGCGGCAACCCACCGAAGCCCGCGACCGAGGCGATGTTGACGATCTTGCCGCCGCCCTGCCCGATCATCACCCGGCCCGCGGCCTGGCAGCACAGGAACGCGCCGGTCAGGTTGACGTCGAGCACCCTGCGCCAGTCCTCCAGGCGCATCGACGCGGCCGGCGCCGCCCAGGTCGTGCCGGCGTTGTTGACCAGCACGTCGACCCGGCCGAAGCGGTCCACGGCAGCGGCCACCATGGCCTCCACCTGCTCGGGGTCGGCCACGTCGCAGCCGACCCCGAGCGCCTGGACCCCGGCCGCGGCGGCCAGCTCGGCGGCCACCTCGGCGCAGCGCTCGGCCTTGCGGGCGCCAAGCACCAGGTCGGCGCCGAGCTCAGCCAGGCCCTCGGCCATCTGCCGGCCGATCCCAGCCGCGCCACCGGTCACGATCGCGACCTTGCCGCGCAGGTCGAACAGGTCCAGCGTGCGCACGTCCCCTCCTCGTCCCCGCAGCCGGATTGCAGGGCGCAGCCTACCCGCCTCCGGGGTTATCGTCGGTGGGGTGCCGAGAGGAGGCGCGATGCGCGAGCTTGAGATGACCGCGGACCTGCGCGAGCTGCGCGGCCGCGTCCGCTCCTTCATGGACGAGCACGTCTACCCGGCCGAGCCGGTCTTCGACCAGGAGGACGACGAGGCCGAGGCGCTGGTCAAGGAGCTGCAGGGCCGGGTCAAGGCGGCCGGGATGTGGGCGCCCCACATCGGGCCCGAGGCGGGCGGGACCGGCACCGGCTTCCTCCCCTACGCCTACCTCAACGAGATCATCGGGCGCAGCCACTGGGCCCCGCTGGTGTTCGGCTGCCAGGCCCCGGACGCCGGCAACGCCGAGATCCTCAACCTGTTCGGCTCGCCCGAGCTGCGGCGGCGCTGGCTCCGGCCGCTGGTGGCCGGCGACGTCCGTTCGTTCTTCTCCATGACCGAGCCCGAGGTGTCCGGCTCCGACCCGACCAGCCTGCGCACCCGCGCCGTCCGCGACGGCGACGACTGGGTGGTCGACGGCCACAAGTGGTTCAGCTCCGGGGCGGAGGGCGCCGCCTTCGGGATCGTCATGGCCGTCACCGACCCGGACGCGCCGCCGCACCGGCGTGCGTCGCAGATCGTCGTGCCCGCCGACACCCCCGGCGTGGAGGTGGTGCGCGCCATCCCGACCATGGGCCACCGGGGACGCGGCTGGAGCACCCACTGCGAGGTCCGCTACACCGGCGCGCGGGTGCCGGTGGCCAACACCATCGGCGAGCCGGGCGACGGCTTCCGCATCGCCCAGAAGCGCCTCGGGCCGGGACGCATCCACCACGTCATGCGCTGGCTCGGCCAGATGCAGCGCGCCTTCGAGCTGCTCTGCTCCTACTCGCTGGAGCGCGAGGCGTTCGGCGGCCCGCTGGCCGGCAAGCAGACGGTGCAGAACTGGATCGCCGACTCGGCCGCCGGGATCCAGGCCTGCCGCCTGCTGACCCTCGACACCGCCCACAAGATCGACCAGGGCGACGAGGCGCGGGTGGAGGTCTCGCTCGTCAAGTTCCACGCCGCCGCCGTGCTCCACGACGTGATCGACCGCGCCATCCAGGTCCACGGCGCCCTCGGCCTGACCGACGGCACGCCGCTGGCCGGCATGTACCGGGAGGCGCGGGCGGCGCGCATCTACGACGGCCCCGACGAGGTCCACCGGATGGTGGTGAGCCGCCGCATCCTCAAGGCGTTCCAGGAGGGCGCCGGCTGGGACTTCGCCGAAGGCGGCCCGGCCCAGGCCGGAGCTGGCGGGCCGCGGTGACCGGTCCGGCTCCGTGGTCTCCCCGGTCAGGGCCGATCCCAGCCCGCGCGGGTCACCGGCCGGCGCTGCCCGCGGCCGCCCTGAGGGCCTCGACCTCCCGTCTGATGGCCTCGACGTCGGCCTTGATCGCGGCCAGGTCGAGTTCCTGGGCCTGCAGGGCGGCGTTGGTGGCCTGGCCCTGCTGCCAGACGGTCTCCAGGTTCTGGGGGTGGGTCTCGCCCTGGGGGGGCTCCGGCTCGTCCCCCTTCCACATCAACTTCAGCAGGCCCTCGATGCGGTCGAGGCGGTGCAGCACGTTCTCGAAGCTGTAGGGGTGGGTGTCGCCGGTCTTGGGGTCGGGGTTGTCCCCGACCCGCAGCAGCTCGAACTGCTTGTCGAAGTAGGCTTTGGTGCCCGCGTCCAAGATGAGATCCTCCTTTGCCAGCATCGAGGCGACGGCCTCGCGCAGGGGCCCCCGGTAGCTCATGTCGACCTTTCGCCGGGTCCATTCCCGATGCTGCACGCAGCGGTTGGCGGTCCAGCCCATCTCCTCGCACAAGGCCGCGCAGGTGCGTTGCAGCGAGTCGATCTGGGTCCGAGGGTAGGGGTCCCCGGGGGTGCCGAAGTTCTCGACCTCGATGCCGACGTAGACGCCGTTGCCCACGGTCGAGTCGTCCAGGCCGACGTCGGCGGCGTCGCCGAGCGGGGCGAGGTCCCGCAGGGTGCGGCGGTACACCTCGACCGCGCCGGCTCCCAAGTGGTTGGCTCGCCCGGCTGCGACCACGTACACCTTGCCGTCCCTGGCCACGTAGAGGTTGGCGAGCGGGCCGGGAAGGCCTGGCCTGCCGTTGACGACGACGTCGAGGTCGTCGTGCCCGGCGGTGTGGTGCAGGCCGATCCCGGCGAACCTGGTGGCTGCCGGGTAGGCCGGGTCGCGCGGGTTGGTGCTGGGCGGGCGGCCGCGCCGCCGCCACCCGCTCACCTCACGGACCGGTAGGCCCGCCGCCCTGAGAATGCTCGCAAACTCGATCATGTCCATCGCCTGGTCGACAGCCGGCACAGGGTAACGCAATTCGCAACCCCGCTGTAACCGGAGTCCGCGCCACCGGAAGTCGGCTGGGCGATGTTGACGGGACAGGGTACCGCCTCAGTAACATATGGCTCCCCCGCAGCTCCGCCCACTCCCCCCGTCGGTTCGGCCCACAAGGCCCGAACGCCCCTACGGAAGGCGGATCCCCCGTGAGCGTGCACTCCTTCAACGGCAGGCTCGCCGGTCAGGATGTCGAGCGTTCCGGGGGTGGAGCCCCGCGAGCCCCGGCGGCCGAGCAGCAGGCGGTCGTCAAGCGGCTGACCGCCGACCTGTACCGGCTGGACACCGGGCAGCTCTACGACCAGGTCTTCGCCAACCTGGCCCGGATCGACCCCGCCGTGCTGTTCGAGCGGGTGTTCGCCAACCTCTCCCGGCTTCGCAGCGCCCAGCTCTCCGACCAGGCGTTTGCCGCCCTGCGGACCTCCGACAGCTGGCCGGTCATGAAGTGGACCATGGCCAACCTGTCGCGGCTGGAGACGGCGCGGCTGTACGGGCAGGTCTCGGTGACGCTGAGCAAGGTGGCCGACGGGTTCCAGGCCGCCGGGGCGTTCATGGTGCTGCTCCACGAGGGCCTGGCCGAGCTGGGCTGGTTCTTCGAGGAACGCGCCGGCGACCAGGCGGCCGAGGCGGTCGCCCGCGACCTGGCCCGGCTCGCAAGCTCCCTGCCCGCCCAGCCCGGGCCGGGCATCGACGTGCGCGCCACCTGGGACCCGTGGTTCCGCACCGGGCTGTTCATCGCGGCCACGCTGCTGGTCGCGGCGGAAGGGCCGGTCGGCCCGGGCGGCAGCGTGCGCGCCACCCGCATGGTCGACACCAGCGCCGGCCTGGTGTCCCTGGTCCTCGCCTACGACGCGTTCCCGGACGCCAACCGCACGGCGAACCTGCCGGGCAGCCATTCGGCGAACCTGCCGGGCAGCCATTCGGCGAACCTGCCGGGCGGCCACTCGGCGAACCTGCCGGGCGGATCTGAATCATCTGCGCCGTAGGCGCTCCGAGCCTTCCCTGGCCGTCGGGCCGACTACTGATAGATCGACTCGATCTCGGTCGCGTACTTCTCCACGATGACGCGCCGCTTGAGCTTGAGGGTAGGGGTCAGCTCCTCGCTGGCCGCGGTCCACTCCGCCGGCAGGATGACGAACTTCTTGACCCGCTCGACCTGCGAGACGTGCTCGTTGGCGTCGTCGACGGCCCGCTGGACCTCGGCCACGACACGCTCGTCCCTGGCCAGGTCCTCGACGCTCACCGAGGGCAGGCCGTGCTGCTTGGCCCAGGCAGGCGCCGCCTCCGGGTCGAGCACGACCAGGGCGGACACGAACGGGCGGAGGTCGCCGATCGCGCAGGCCTGGCCGACCAGCGGGTGGCGCTTGAGCAGGAGCTCGAGGTTGGCGGGCGAGATGTTCTTGCCGCCGGCGGTGACGATCAGCTCCTTCTTGCGGTCGACGACCCGGACGAAGCCGTCAGGATCGATGCTGCCGATGTCGCCGGTGTGCAGCCAGCCGTCTGCGTCGAAGGTCTCGGCGGTCTTGTCCTCTTCCTTGTAGTAGCCGGCGGTCACGTTGCCGCCGCGGATCAGGATCTCGCCGTCGTCGGCCAGGCGGACCTCGACGCCGGGCAGGGGCTTGCCGACCGTGCCGACCCTGGTCTGGCCGACCGGGTTGAGGGTGGCGCCGGCGGTGTTCTCGGTCAGGCCGTACCCCTCAGCGATGGGCAGGCCGATGGCCAGGAAGAACTCGAGGACCTCGCCGGAGATGGGGGCGGCCCCGCTGATGGCCGCGAGGCAGTTGTCCAGGCCGAGCCTGGCCCTGATCTTGGCGAACACGAGCCGGTCGAACAGGGCGCGCTGCAGCCGCAGGGCGAGCGGGACGGGCTTGCCCTCCTGCTCGAGGCGGACGGCCCTGCGGCCGACCTCGAGGGCGCGGGCCACGAGCTTGCGCCGGCGCTCGTCCGGCTCGGCGGCGAGCGCCGCGGTGACGCCGGCGTGGGCCTTCTCCCACAGCCGGGGGACGGCCACGAAGGTGACCGGCCTGACCTCGGGGAGGTACTTCATGACCTCGAGGATCTCCGGGCAGAAGTGCACCTGCTGGGCACTCCACAGGCAGGCGTAGTGCCCGGAGAGCCGCTCGAAGCTGTGCGCCAGCGGCAGGTAGGAGAGGTATGGCGTGCCGTCGGCGATCGGCTCGGCCCAGTTCCGCTCCACCGACGCGGCCGTCCACAGCGCGTTGCGGTGGGTGATGACGACCCCCTTGGGCGGGCCGGTGGTGCCCGAGGTGTAGATCAGCGTGGCCGGGTCCTCCGGCCTGACCTGCCTCCAGCTCCTCTCGAACGCGTCCCGGTCGGCGGCCAGCGCCTCCCGGCCGACCGCGCGCAGGCGCTCCCAGGAGAGCACCCAGTCGCGGCCGGCGGCGCCGTCGCTGACCAGCACGACCCGCTCGAGCTTGGGCAGCTGGTCGCGCACCTTCTCGAAGCGCTCGAGGAAGCCGGGGTCCTCCACGATGGCCACCTTTGCCTCGCAGTGGGCCACGATGTAGGCGAGCTGCTCGGGGGCCAGCGTGTTGTACAACGACACCGCGGTGGCGCCGGCGTGGGTGGCGCCGAGGTCGGCGATCAGGTGCTCGGGCCGGTTGCGGGTCATGATGGCGACGAAGTCCCCGCGGCCGACGCCGAGCGCCGCCAGCCCCATGGCGACCTCGGCGACCTGCTGGCGGTAGTCGGCCCACGACAGCCGCTGCCAGGCGTCCCCGTCCTTCCAGGCCAGCGCGGGCTGGTCGCCGCGCTCCTCGGCGTGGCGGAGCAGGATGTCGCAGAGCGTCTGGCCCTCGATGGTGGCGTCGATCGAGGCGCGGACGGCGGAGGCGTCGGTTGTCGGCATGGCGACCTCTTCCACGTGGGGGCTGCTCGCCCCAATCAGAGCATCCGTCCCAGGTCCGATCAAGGCCCGGCCATGGCCACGCGGGCCGACGGGACCGGCGACCGCAGGGTCTCCGCCGCCGCCCGCGGCTGGCTCAGTCCTTGGCCTCGTACTTGAAGGAGATCTTCACCCGGGCCCGGTAGGCGCGCACCTGGCCGTTCTCGAGCACCATGTCGAGCTCGACGATCTCGGCCACGCGGAGGTCCCTGAGCGACTTGGCGGCGGTCTCCACGGCCGCCGCCGCGGCCCGCTCCCAGGACTCGCTGCTGGTCCCGACGATCTCGGTGAAGGTGTAGACGCTGTCCGCCATCGGAGGTCCTTCCGTGGGGCGAATGGGTGCCGCGTACGCTCGCCGTCCCCGGGCCGGCTGTCAAGCAGCGCCGGCGCCTGGCGGCCGGTCCGCGTGCCTGGGCCGGGGCGGCGAGGACCCCGGTCACCCGTCGAGCAGGGCGGTGGCCAGCTCGCGCCGGTGGGCGGCGCCGTGGCCTTCGAACGCGTCGATCCACTGGGCACGCTTGTAGAGGCGGTGCAGGGGGTGGTCCCAGGTGAAGCCGATGCCGCCCATGCACTGGATGGCGTTCTCGGCGGCCAGCACGGCGGCCTCCCCAGCGGCCGACTTGGCCGCGGCGCAGGCGGCCGGCGCCTGCTCGTCGTCGCTGGCCACGCACCAGGCAGCCCAGTAGGCGAGCGAGCGGGCCAGCTCGGTGGCGACGTAGGCGTCGGCGATGCGGTGCGACACCGCCTGGTAGGACCCGATCAGGCGGCCGAACTGCTCGCGCTGGCCGGCGTACTCGACGGCGAAGCCGCGGGCCCGCTCGGCCACGCCGACCGCCTCGCAGGCGACCGCGGCGAGGGCGCGCAGGCGGGTCGCGGCGAGCACGGGCGCCGCCTCGCCGGGCGCGACCAGCTCCGTGGCGGGCGTGGCGTCGAGCACGAGGTCGCCGAGCCGGCGCGTGCCGTCCATGGTTGACCGGGACACCACCGCGGCCCCCTCGGCGCCGAGGTCGACCAGCCAGAGGCCGACCCGCGCTGGGTCGCCAACCGCGGCGCCCGGCCGCTGGCCCCCGGAGACGCCGTCCCCGGCGTCCGGGGCCGGCTCGCGCGGCCGGTCGTCTGGGGACCCGGCCCGGGCGACCACCACGGCGTCGTCGGCGATCGCGAGGTCGGGCACGAGCCGCTTGGTCCCGGTCAGGCGCCACCCGCCGCCGTCCCGGGCCGCCGCGCAGCCAGCGCGGCCGCTCTCGGCGATGGTCCGCGGCCCGTCCGGCTCGGCCCAGGCGAGGGTGGCCGAGCGCTCCCCGGCGAGCACGGCCGACAACGCCTCCGGGACGGTCTTGGCGGCTGCCTGCAGCGCGGGCAGGGCGAGCCCGACGGTGGCCAGGAACGGCCCCGGGTAGAGCGCGCGCCCGGTCTCCTCGAACAGCACGGCCTCGTCGACCAGGCTCGCGCCGGCGCCGCCGCGGTCCTCGGCCACCGACAGGCCGAGCCAGCCCAGGCCGGCCAGCCGCGCCCACGACGACGGGTCCCAGCCCGGCTCGCCGTCGGCCAGGGCGGCCACCCGCTCGAGTGGGTACTCCGCGGTGAGGAAGCCGCGGGCCGACGCCCGCAGCATCTCCTGCTCCTCGGAGAAGGCGAAGTCCATCCGGTCCCCCTCAGCGGCTCCGGGGCAGGCCCACGACCCGCTCCGCGATGATGTTGCGCAGGACCTCGGAGGTCCCCGCCTCGATGGTGTTGCCCCGGCTGCGGAGCTGCTGGTACTGCCAGTAGCCGTTCCACACGGCGCCGTCCCCGTCGAGCTGGGCCTCGGGGCCGAGCAGCTCGAGGGCAAGCTTGGTGAGGCGCTGGTTCGACTCCGACCAGTGCAGCTTGGCCACCGACCCCTCGGGACCGGGGACGCCGCTGCGGACCAGGCTGGTGAGGGCCCGGTAGTTGGTGAAGCGCAGGCCCTGCAGCTCCACCCACTGGCGGGCGATGCGGTCGCGTACCAGCGGGTCGTCGGCCGGGCGCTGCCCGGACCCGTCCGGGGCCCGGGCCAGCGCCACGAGCTTGCGCAACAGCACCTCCAGCCGTGTGGTGAGGGCGAAGCCGAGCGTGCCCCGCTCGTGGAGCAGCGTGGTCATGGCCACCGCCCAGCCGCCGTCGACCTCGCCGACGACCTGCCCGGCCGGGACCCGCACGCCGGTCAGGAAGATCTCGTTGAACTCCGGGTCGCCGGTGAGCTGGCGCAGGGGCCGCACCTCCACCCCGGGCGCGTGCATGTCGACCAGGAAGAAGGTGAGGCCGCGGTGCTTGGGTGCCTCAGGGTTGGTGCGGGCGAGCAGGATGCACCAGTCGGCGACGTGCGCGAACGACGACCACACCTTCTGGCCGTCGAGCACGAAGCCGTCGCCGTCCCGGACCGCCCGGGTGCGCAGCGAGGCGAGGTCGGACCCGGCCCCCGGCTCCGAGAACCCCTGGCAGAAGATCTGCTCGGTGGACAGGATCGGCTCGAGGTGGCGGGCCTTCTGCGCTTCGGTGCCGTGGGCCATGAGAGTCGGGCCGGCCATGCCGAGGCCGATGATGTTGAGGTGGTCGGGCGCCTCGGCGCGGGCCAGCTCCTCGAGCAGGATCGCCTGGAAGGTGTAGGGGGCGCCCCCGCCGCCGTACCGCTTCGGCCAGGTCAGCCCGGCGTAGCCGGCCTCGTAGAGCTTGCGGCTCCAGGCGCGGGCCTCCGCCTCGTCGCTGCGGCCGGCCTTGGGCTCACGTTCCTCCCAGCCGGCGGGCAGGTTGTGGCGCAGCCAGTCGCGCAGCCTGGCCCGGAAGCTCGCCTCCTCGGGCGTGTCGCGGAAGTCCATGCCTTGCCTCCGGCTCGCCAGGCGCCCACCGGGCCACGGCGGCAGGGGTGGTGGGCGCCGCACCCGGACGTCACGGGCAGCGGGGTACGGGCACCATCATGCCGCCGATCAGCACCGCCGGGAAGCCCTGGGCGCCCTGAGGGCCGCGAGCCGCGGGCGCCGGGTGGGCCCGGGTCAGCGGGTCGGGCCCTTGGGGGCCTGCACGAGGCCGATGGGCCGGCCGTTGTCACGCTCGTCCCGGTCCCGGCCCGCCTCGGCGGGCACGGCCTTGCCGGCGCCCTTGCCGGGCTGCGGCGGCGCGGCCCCGTCTGCGTTCGCGGTGCCGGCCGGGTGGCCGGGGGCGGGGCTGCTCGCGCCGCTCGGGCTGGCCTTGCTCGGCCGCTGCAGCGACTGCAGCGCGGTGACGGCCGGGCGCAGCTCCCGGAGCAGGCCTCGGGCGGTGCGCAGGTCGACGACGACGCCCTCGGCGGCCAGCGCGTCGACCAGGCCTTCGGGCGTGAGCGTGGCGCCGTCCTCGCGCTCGTCGATGATGCGCGACGCCTCCAGGTACGGGGCCGGGATCCGGCTGCCGTTGCGCCTGGTCGCGCTCGGGCGCACGTCGCCGAGGGCCGAGCCGACCGCGGTCAGCGGCGCGGCCGTGCGCGGGGCCAGCTCGCTGCCCGCGTCGACCACGAGCGTGCTCCGCTGGCGGCCCTCGGCCGGCATGAGCAGCCGCCGCCGGGCCTCCCTGGCCTCCCGCGCCTCCCTGGCCTCCCGCGCCTCCCTGGCCTCCCGGGTCTCGGCGGCGGCCGCCGGGGTGGTGTCGGGCGCGGGGGCCGGGGGCGGCTGCACCTCTCGCTCGATGCTGGCCGACATGTGCTCCTCGGAGGGGGCCGGCGCGTGGCCGCCGGCGGCCTCCAGGGCGGCCTGCACGGCCGCAGGTAGCTGGGCCACCGCGAGCTGCCCGGCCAGCGCGGCCTGGAACTCGTAGGCCTGCTCCTGCAGGCGCGTGGCGCGCAGGGCGGTGGCGCGCCGCAGCACCATCATGAACAGCTCCACGCCGAGCACGAGGGCGGCGGGCGGGATGGCGGCGACCCCCCGGGCGGCCCAGTTGTGGTCGGCGTGGGCGACGTTGAGGATGAAGCTGACCAGGGCGGCGCCGCACAGCAGCAGCTTCGGCCAGATGACCTCCCACCACTTGCGCTGCTTTGCGGTGGTGGCGAACCACAGGTCGGCGCCGGTGGCCACGATGATGAACGAGTCGACCAGCAGCGGGATCGCCCAGCCGTGCTCGGGGGCGATCCCGGCCGAGCGCGTCGCGTAGGCCCGGATGGCCTCGAAGCTGGTGTAGAAGGCCAGGCACGCGATCCCGGCCACGATGGCCCCGAGGATGGCGACCAGGGTCGATCTGAACCGCAGCAGCCACTGGTCGGCGGCGGCGGTGGAGGGCAGCGGCGGCGGTCCAGCGGTCACGGAGCGACTCCCCGTCATGACGGTGCGCAGAGGTCCCAAGACCGCTTCTTCTACATCATTGGCCGCCGAAGTGACGAACCCGCTGGTTCCGGCCTATGTATCCGGAACCGTTCCGGACCGGGCCCGGCTGGTCTGCTCCCCACCGGCCGCCGCCCTGTCAGGCCACCTTGGGGGTGGCGCGCCCCGCTCGGCCCGCTCGGCCCGGGCCTGGAGCTCAGCCTGTCAGGCCACCTTGGGGGTGGCGCGCCCCGCTCGGCCCGCTCGGCCCGGGCCTGGAGCTCAGCCTGTCAGGCCACCTTGGGGGTGGCGCGCTCCACGACCGGGCCGAGGGCGAGGCCGGGCGGCAGGGTGCCGAACGCGGCGCCCCGGTCACCCGCGAGCCGGGAGGCGCAGAACGCGTCGGCGACGGCCGGGTGGCCGTAGCGGACCAGCAGCGAGCCCTGCAGCGCCAGGGCGAGCCGCTCGACCACGCGGCGGGCGCGCGCCTCCAGGTCGGCCGGGTCGGCCAGCTCGCGCTCGACGGCGGCCGCGTGGGCGTCGAGCCGGGCGTCGCCGCCACGGCCGAGCGCCACCTCGTCGAGCAGGGCCGCGACGGCCTCCGGCTGGCGCGCCATGGCGCGCAGGACGTCCAGGCAGTTGACGTTGCCGGCGCCCTCCCAGATGGAGTTCAGCGGCGTCTCCCGGTACAGCCGGGGCAGCCCGCTCTCCTCCACGTAGCCGTTGCCGCCCAGGCACTCGAGCGCCTCGGCGGCGACCGCCGGGGCGCGCTTGCACACCCAGTACTTGGCCACCGCGGTCCCCAGCCGGCGCAGCCCGGCCTCGCCCGGGTCGCCGGCGGCGCGGTCGAACGCGCCCGCGAGCCGCATGGCCAGCAGGGTGGCTGCCTCGCTCTCCACCGCGAGGTCGGCGAGCACGTTGACCATGAGCGGCTGGTCGGCGAGCCGGCGGCCGAACGCGCTCCGGTGGGCGGCGTGGTGGGCCGCCTGGGCGACCGCCTGGCGCATGCACCCCGCCGAGCCGAGCACGCAGTCGAGCCGGGTATGGTTGACCATATCGATGATGGTGGCGATCCCGCGTCCCTCCGGGCCGACCAGCCAGGCCCACGCCCCGTCCAGCTCGACCTCGGCGGAGGCGTTGGCCCGGTTGCCGAGCTTGTCCTTGAGCCGCTGGAGGTGGAACCGGTTGCGGGCACCGTCCGGCAGCACCCTGGGCAGCAGGAAGCAGGACAGGCCGGCGGGCGCCTGGGCGAGCACCAGGAAGGCGTCGCACATCGGTGCCGAGCAGAACCACTTGTGCCCGGTGAGCAGGTACCCGCCGTCGGCAGGCGCGGCTCGGGTGGTATTGGCGCGCACGTCGCTGCCGCCCTGCTTCTCGGTCATGGCCATGCCGCAGAGCGCACCCTGCTTCTCCGCCACCGGCCGCAGGCCGGGCTGGTAGGCGAGCGCGGTCAGCTTCGGCTCCCATCGGGCGGCGAGCGCGGGCTCGGCCCGCAGCGCGGGCACGGCCGCGTGGGTCATGCTGACCGGGCAGCCGTGCCCGGCCTCGACCTGCTGCCACACGTAGAAGGAGGCGGCCCGGGCCACGTGGGCGCCGGGGCGGGCCGTCCGCCAGGACAGCGCGTGCAGGCCGTGCTCGACCGCGGTGGCGAGCAGCCGGTGCCAGGCAGGATGGAACTCGACCTCGTCGACCCGGTGGCCGTAGCGGTCATGGGTGCGCAGCACGGGCGGGTTGGTGTCGGCCTGCACCCCCCACCCGATCGCCTCCTCGGTCCCGGCCAGGCCGCCGAGCAGCCGCACCGGGTCGGCGGACCAGCCCGCCCCCTCCCGGGCCAGCGCGTCGGGCAGGACCGGGTCGGCCTCGTACAGGTTCCACCCGGCCAGTGGCGGCGGCTGGTTCGAGACCTCGTGGGTCGGCGCCATGGGCCCAGTAGAGCCCTGCGCCGGCAGACCGTCAACCGGCCGCGCCGGCGCTGCTCTGGGATGCACCTGGTGAACCATCGGCGCCCGGCGCTCGTCGGAATACCTCGACAGCGGTCCCCAGGTCCATGCGGGCTACCTGGTCGCCGGCCACCTGTCCACAAGGAACCCGGGCACGAAGCCGGCGGAATCACGGGGCAAGGTCCGCCAGGTGGAGCGCCCCGGGCGATCAGGGGCGGTACAGCAGGTCGATGTACTTCTTGAGCAGATCTTGCACCATCCCTCGGAACGGGATGGTGGCTGCCAGGCCGTAGACCGGCGCCAGCCCCTCCTTCTCCGCCGGTTGTGACAGGACCTCGTCCACGCATGCCCGCAGGTCGGCCAGGAACCGCTTGGCCACTCCTGGCTGGGTGTGGCGAAGCGTCACGCAGATGTGCACGGCGGCCGGCTTGTGCAGGCCGTTCAGGTTCCAGCCTCGCCGCACCATCTGCTCGAGCACGCGGTAGACGTCGACAGTATCGGACGCGAATGCGACGACCCACAGCGGGTCGCCCAGCACCCGCAAGTGGGAGATGGCCTGGATGCCGCGGCGGATCGCCGCGTGGCCTCCAGGTACCCGTCCTCGCCGGTGGCGACCATGGCCGCCCAGCACACGGCGCTCAGCGCGCCGGGCCTGCTCCCGGCCAGGGTCGGGGAGAAGTAGAGCCCGCCAGGCCACTCGGTGGCGGTGAAGTACTGGAACGAGCGCAGGTGGGCGCCTCGGTACAGCACCACTGAGGTTCCCTTCGCGGCATAGCCGAACTTGTGGGTATCGGCCGACATCGAGGTGACACCGGGGACGTTGAAATCGAACCCCGGCACGTCGTACCCGAGCCGCCGGGCCCACGGCAGGACGAACCCGCCCAGGCACGCGTCGGTGTGGAAGCCGATCCCCCGTTCCCGTGCGACCGCGGCGAGGCCCTCGATGGGGTCGATGACCCCGTGCGGGAACGTGGGCGCCGAGCCGGCCAGTGCCACGGTGTTGCGGGTGATCGCCCGACGCATCGCGTCCACGTCTGCCCGGTAGTCGGCTGCCACGGGCACGCGGACGAGCCTGATCCGGAAGTACTGGGCCGCCTTGTCGAAGGCGACGTGGGCGGTGGCGGGGGCGACCAGCTCCGGCCGGGTGATCCGCCGAGTGGCCCGGGCCCAGTCCCGGTAGGCCCGCATGGCGAGCAGGATGCTCTCGGTGCCGCCAGAGGTGACACTGCCCACGATCTGCCGTGCGGAGTCGTCGGTGAGCACGGCGTCGCCGCCGAGCATGCCAGCGGTCATGGCCACGATCTCCGCCTCGTACTTGGTGGCGCTCGGCCACAGGTCGGCGTGGAGCGGGTTCACCTGCGAGGTGATCGCGTACACACGGCTCAGGAACGCGATGTGGTCGTCGTCCCCGTGGTACACGGCCCCCGAGACCATGCCGTCCCTCCAGCGGGGCCGTTCCCGGGCTGCCAGGTCGTCGACCTGCTGCAGGATCTCGTCGCGGGGAACGCCTTGCGCGGGCAGCCGGAGAAACGAGGCAACCTGCCCCCGGTAGGGTTTCACCGACGCCTCCATGCCGGCCAGCATCCGGTCGTGCTCGCGGTCCAGACGTGAGCGAACGGCGGGGATGGCGACCGCCAGGCGCTCAGCCGCCGCCGCGACCCTCGGGTTGAGGCGCTGCAGCTTGGCGGCGATGCCGGCGATGTCCATGGGCTCCTCCAAGGCCATCACGGCCGTGGGCGGCGGCGCCCGGTCCGACCTGTGGTGCCAGATCTACGCCGACGTGCTGGACCCACGCGGCGCTTGATGAACGCCTCCACGTACACCAGCAGCCATCGCGAGTTGTAGGCCACCCCCTCCAACACCGCCCGGACAAGATGGCCACGGGTAGCGCCAAGGGACTGGTTGAAGAATCCGCCGCGGATCGTGCGGTCATCGACCGGAGTGCGCTCTCCGTTCAGCCACGGGGCAAAGATCAGCCCATCACTGCCCGCCGGCACGTCCTGGGCCAGCGCGAACATGGCCGCGTATGGGTCCTCGCCGGTGGGGACCGAACCACGCCCGTCCTGCGGGCACAGCACGTTGCTCCGTAGCTCGGCCAGGCACACGCCGGCCGACTCCTGCTCGTTGGCCAACAGGTAGCGCCCGGGGATCGCCGAGGGAAGCGAGGCCAGGTTGTGGAACAGGTCGGTCTTCTTGTACGGCACGTGGCACACCAGCCACGACGACGTCCCGATGCACAGGTGCGTGTCGAAGTCGCGCACCGCCCCGGCCCCGATCGCCGAGGCCATGATGTCCGGCGCCCCCGTCACCACCCGAACCGTCCGCGACAGCCCAAGCTCGGCCGCGGCCTGCGGCCGGAGCGTCCCCAGGATGGTGGCGGCGGGCACGAGGTCGGGCAGCTTGTCCCGTTCCAGGCCGGCCATGCGCAGCAACCGGTCGTCGTAGCGCACCGCGTTCACATTGCGCGTGTCGGCCGCCCACAGCAGGGTCACGGCGTCAAACGACGTGGCAAACCGGCCGGTCAGCCGCAAATTGATCCAGTCCCGGGGCTCCAGGAACTTGTACGTGCGCTCGTAGGTGGCCGGGACCTGGTCGCGAAGGTAGAGGATGTGCGCGACCGTGTCCTTGCCCGAGTGGCCGGGCGCGCCGCCGGTTCGCCGGATCCACGTGATCAGCCTGCGGAGCCCGTAGCCCTGGAGGGAAGGAAAGCCGCCCGTGACCCGCCGGATCTGTTCGGCACCGCGGGAGTCCATCCAGATGAGCGCACGCATGAGGGGTCGTCCGTCGCGGTCCACCGGCACCGTCCCCGACCACTGGGAGCTGCACCCCACGCCGCCGACCCGGCCGGCATCGATGCCGGCCACGGCCAGGACGCGACGCGTCCCCCACACGATCGCACGCCACCAGTCCTCGGGGTCCTGCTCAACGCCCCCGTGGCCGAGCACGTGCAGCGGGTACGGCTCCACCGCGGACCCCACCGTCTCGCCCCTGGAGGTGGTGAGGGCAACCTTCAGCCCTGACGTCCCAAGGTCAAAGGCCAAGATGTACTCGTCCGCGCTCCTTACCACAGGACCTCCCCTCGCAGACCGTAACCGTACTGGAGCCGCCGGTTGCAGGGCAGCGGGAGGGCGCCGGCGCCGTCAGTCCCGGTCGGTCCGGCGGAGCGGATCCGGGATCGTGACAGCGATCAGTGCGACGATTACGGCCAACGCGGAGATCAGCGCGACGGCGACGCGGAAGTCGCCGCGGGCGCTCTTCAGCGCCGGGCGCAGCCGGACTCCGATAGCCTTGGACGCCATGGAGCGCACCGACGGCAGGGCCGGCGACGCCCCCCTCCGCGTCCTCGTCGTGGGCGCCGGGCGGATGGGCTCGCAGATCGGCTGTGAGTACGCGCGGGCTGGCCACGCCGTGGCGTTCTCGACGCGGGACCCGGCCCGGGCCCGGGCCACGGTCGAGCACGTGCTCGCCGAGGCGCGGGCGCTCGGGGTGTTCTCGCCTGAGGAGGCCGCCGCCGTGACCGCACGCGTCGCCGTGCACGAGCCGGCCCGGGCCGCGCAGGACCCGGCCGACCTGGTGGTCGAGTCCATCCCTGAGGACCTCGAGCTGAAGGCGGCGGTGCTCCGCAGGACCGGACCGGTGACCCCGCCCGCCAGGCCGGACGGCCACGCCCGTCACCGCAGCGGGCTGCGCCACCGGTCGACCGGGTCGACCACCTGGCGCCGGGCGTGGTGCGCGCCCGGCAGCAGGCTCAGGCGCGGGCGGCGAGCACCGCCGGCTCCTCGCGGTGCACCACCTCGACCAGGGCCTTGACGAAGGCGGGGGAGGTGTTCGGCAGCTCGATGCGGTGGAACTCGAGACCCGCCTGCTCGGCCTCCTCCCGGGCGGCCACGTCGATGTCGTACAGGATCTCGAGGTGGTCGGCGAGGAACTGGACCGGCACGACCAGGACACCGGCGTGCCCGGCCGCCCCGATCCCCGGCAGCAGGTCCTTCAGGTCGGGCTTGAGCCACTCCTCGGGAGTATGCCCGGCGCTCTGGTAGGCGAACTGCCAGCGTCCGGCCTCGAGCCCGGTCCGCGCCACCACGGCGTCCACCGTGTCGCGGAGCTGGTCGAGGTAGGCGGGGTCGCGGTCCACCACCGCCTTTGGCAGGCTGTGGGCGGTGAACACGACCGGGACGCCGCCCTGGCCCTTGGCCTGGAGGCGGCCGAGGGCCTGGCCGACCAGCTCGGCCAGCGAGTCCAGGAACGCAGGAGTCTCGTGCCACGGCCCTGCCACGGTGACGACCGCGCCCGGCCCGAGTGCCGGCGCGACCGCGTCCACCGCCCGCCCGTACCCGCCCATGATGATCGGCGAGAACTGGGGGGCGAGCACGACGCCCACGAGCCGCCGCACGCCCGCGCCGGCGAGCCGGTCGACCGCGTCGGCGATCCAGGGTGCCGAGTGCAGCATGCCGACCTCGACCCGGTGGCGGCCGGGGCCGGCCTCGGCGTCGAGCCGCCCCTGCAGGGCCGCGCCCTGGGCGCGGGTGATGTCGACGAGCGGTGACCGGCCGACCAGCCGGTAGCGCCGCTGGAACTCGGCCACCAGCGCCGGGCCCGGGTCGCGGCCCCGGTAGACGCTGCGGAGGTAGGCGGGGACGTCGTCGGCGGTGACGGCCGAGCCGTAGGTCATCAGCAGCACGCCGACCGGGCGCCGCGCGCCTGGGTCTTCTCGCATCGGTACCTCGGGGTCAGGCCTGGCCGGCCGGTGCCATGGCGGCGGAAGCTGCTGCCGCGCGGGCCGTGGCCGCGTGGACCAGCTCCACCAGGGCGGCCAGGCTGTCGGAGGGGGTGTCGGGCAGGACGCCGTGGCCGAGGTTGAAGACGTGCCCGGGCCGGCCGCCGGCGGCGTCCAGGACCCGGCCGGCCTCGCGCTCGACCACCTCCATCGGGGCCAGCATCACGGCCGGGTCGAGGTTGCCCTGGATCCCGAGGCCCGTGCCGGTGCGGTACCAGGCCTCGTCCAGCGGCAGGCGCCAGTCGACGCTGACCAGGTCGCAGCCTGCCGAGGCCATCTGCTCGAGCAGGCCGACGGTGCCGGTGCCGAAGTGGATGCGGGGCACGCCAGCATCGGCCAGCCCCTCGAAGATGCGCCGGCTGTAGGGCAGGACATGGTCGGCGTACTCGCGCCGGCCGAGGTCGCCCATCCACGAGTCGAACAGCTGCACGACCTGGACGCCCGCGTCGACCTGGGCCCGCAGGTAGCGGATGGTGACCTCGGCCAGGGTGGCCATCAGCCGGTGCCAGAGGTCCGGCCGCCCGTACATGAGCGCCTTGGAGCGGGCGTGGTCCTTGGACGGACGGCCCTCGATGAGGTAGGAGGCGACCGTGTACGGCGCGCCGGCGAAGCCGACGACCGCGGCCCGGCCCGCGAGCTGCCGGCGCACGAGACGGATCGCCTCGAACAGCTCCGGTGTGGCGTCCTCGGCGTCGACCACCCGGAGCCGCTCGATGGCCTGCTCGTCGCGCACGGGCTCGTGGATGATCGGGCCCACGCCCGGGTCGATGGAGAACGGCACGCCCATCCCGTACAGCGGCAGCATGATGTCGGCGTAGAGCACCGCGGCGTCGACCCCGAGCACGTCCACCGGCATCAGGGTGACCTGGGCGCACAGCTCCGGCGTCCTCGTCATGGTGAGGATGTCGTAGCGGTCGCGCAGCTCGCGGTAGGCGGCCAGGCACCGCCCGGCCTGGCGCATGAACCAGACCGGCGTGGCGTCGACCTGCTGGCGACGGCAGGCGGCGAGCATCCGCTGCTCGCCCGTCATGCTCGGCTCCTTCGCTCCTGGCGGCAACGGGCCTCCCTCTCGACGGCATCACCCTGTGACGGCATCACCCTGAAGGGTACGCGCGGCGACCGCGGACGGTTGCGCCCGGCTGTGCACAGGCCGGCCGTGCGGCTGGCCGGGCCAGGGTGGCGCGTATAGGGTCGCGGCACGGACGGCGAGCCCCAAGCGTACGAGGCGGGAGACGTCACCATGGACCTGCACGCCCCCCAGATCCAGGGCTTCTTCCGTATCCCCGTGGACGACCTGTACGCCCGCTCCTACCTGTGCGACGCGATCCGCGCCGAGGGCCTGGCCGCCCCGGTGGTCGTCTCGCCCGACGCCGGCTTCGCCAAGAAGGCCAGGATGTTCGCGAGCTGCCTGGGCGCGCCGCTCGCCATCGCCGACAAGATGCGCTCCGACCACAGCGAGACCGCGCACGTCATCGACGTCATCGGGGAGGTGGACGGCTGCGACGCCGTCCTAGTCGACGACTTCACCATCAGCGCGGGCACGCTGGTCGAGGCGGCCGAGCAGCTGGTGGCCAAGGGCGCCCGCTCGGTGATGGCGGCCGTCAGCCACGGCGTGTTCGCCGCGGGGTCGATGCAGCGGCTGGACGCGAGCCCGATCCGGCGGCTCGTGACCACCGACACGATCGAGACCCAGCCGGTGACGCTCTCGCAGAAGGTGCGGGTGGTCTCGGTCGCACCGCTGTTCGCCGAGGCGATCCGCCGCATCCACCAACGGGAGAGCATCAGCGTGCTCTTCCAGAGCTGACCCGCGGTCACTGCTGGAGTGGCGGCGCCGCCGCCGAGCCGCCAGATGGGGGGAGGGTGGCAGGATGATGGATGCCTGCCCCGAGGCCCAGCAGCCGCAGGCCGGTCCTAGAGCTGGTCGACCGCGGCTCCCCACGCATGGCGGGACACGGCCGTGCCTGGCCAGGTCATACCGAGGAGCTGCGCGCACCGCTCCAGCGGTGCGGCGATCGGCCGGTTGACGTCGAGGTCGTGTGCTTCCCAGGTGCGCATGACCGTTAGCGTAGTCGAACTTATGTTCGAAGGCGAGCGGGAGGGGGTGACGCGAGAATCACATCGATGTAACTTCGACCCGGAGGGAGGGACGGCCATGACAGCGGCGGTCGGCGCGAGCGCGGGGCGGGCTTCCTGGGTGCCCAGGGCCGTCGACCTGTTCTGCGGCGCGGGGGGGCTGGCCGAGGGCTTCCGCCAAGCCGGATTCGAAGTAATCGCAGGAAACGACAGCGACCCAGATGCCTGCGCGACCTTTGCCGCCAACTTCCCCGAGGCGCGGGCCATCTACGGGAGCATCCGCGACAAGCGAGTGCGCGAGCAGCTGCTCGAGGTGGCCCGAGGCGCCGACATCGTGGTCGGCGGCCCGCCCTGCCAGGGGTTCTCCCAGGTGCGCAACCACTCCCGGCTCATGGACGACCCCCGCAACTCGCTGTACCGGGAGTTCGTCCGGGCGGTCGAGAGGCTGCGTCCCCTCGCGGTCGTGATGGAGAACGTCCCCGGCCTGCAGCAGATGGGCGCCAAGGAGCAGGTGCTGCAGGACCTGGCGCTCGACGGCGAGTACCGCGTCGCAGCCCAGCTGCTCGACGCAGCCGACTTCGGGGTCCCCCAGACCCGCAAGCGGCTGGTCTTCATCGGCCTGCACTGCTCGCTCGGAGCCGAGCCGCCCGTGCTGCAGGGGACCGGCGCCACGCTCGCCCTCGACCTGGACCGCCGCAACGGCACGGCGCCGCTGCACTACCAGCTCGTCATCCGCGACGGGGGCCGGCCGGGCCTCCTGGCACGGCTGGTCGACCCAGCTGACCTGACCGCCGTGACCGCAGAGCAGGCCATCGGGGACCTCGAGTGGCTTCCGGCCGGGGAGCGGGCCGAGGACCGCAGCCGCGAGGAGCTGCCACCGGCTGGGTCGGCGTACCAGCGGCTGCTGCGCGACGACGTAGGGGATCTTGTCCGCAATGTTAGTGTCCCGCGCATGAACGCTGACACCGCGCTGCGGCTGGCCGCTGTCCCGCCGGGCGGCAACCACCGCGACCTCGACGAAGGACTGCTCGGCCGCTACCTGACGGGGCAGAAATGGGGTCCGTCCAACGGCAGCGGCCGGCTCGGCCGGCGCCACTACTACGCGTACCGGCGGCTGCACCCGGCGATCTGGTCGTGGACGCTCAACACCAAGGCCGACTCGGTCTACCACTACCGGCATACGCGGGCGCTCAGCGTGCGCGAGTTCGCCCGCCTGCAGTCCTTCCCAGACCGCTTCGCGTTCACCACCGACCCCCGCCGCGGGGAGCTGCCCGGACGCATCGAGGGGGGCGCCGGACACTCCCGGTACCGGCAGGTCGGCAACGCCGTGCCCCCGCTGCTGGCCCAGGCCATCGCCGGAGCCTTGGCCGTTGCCCTGCGCACCGCAGGCGCTGGCCCTGCAGTCATGCAGACGGCCCAGCTGACGTTATGGACGGCATGACCGGGGGGCCGCCCCAGGACGACCAGCCTGACCTTGCCCTGGCCCCCCCGGCCGCCGGCCCGGCAGTCGAGCGGGCATTCGGCGCGGGCAACCGCGCCCGTCTGCTCACGCGCTACTTCGCCCAGGCCGGGGAGGTCAGCGCAGCGAACGCCTGGGAGCATGCCTACCGGCTGCTGCTGTGGATCGACCGTACCACGAGCCTCGCGCACTGCTACGAGAGCGACAAGTGCCAGCCCGGCCGGCCCTGGTACGCTCGGTCCCTGGCCTTCCACGACTGGGTCTCGTCAGCGCTCGGGGCCACCCCAGCGGAGCTCGCCGACAACGTCGATCTCCTGTTCCGCTGGGCGGCCGCCGACCTCGCCGCCTCGGCCGCCGCCCGCCGCAATGCGGTCACTCCCGCCGCGGAGCGGCAGCGGGAGCCCTACGCGGACCGCGGTTTCCCTGAGCCAGGGGAGGACCCCGAGCTTGAGTCAATCATCACCGAGGCGCTCGAGCCGTACCTCAGGAGCCCACCCCCGCCCGATGCCCTGCGCCGGCTGACCGAGCGCATCCAGGCCCACGTAGGCCAGGAGAACAAGCGGAAGAACCTCGTCGGGGAGGGCTTCGAGGACACCATCGCCGCGGTGCTGGAGCGCACTCCGGGCGTCGGCGGCGCCTATGACCTGCACGTCCGCCCGTGGCTGCATGACCTGCCCGGGTTCTACCGGCCCCGCGGGGGGGAGAAGCCCCGGCAGGTCGACCTGGCGCTCGTGCGGCGTGCCGACGGGCGGCGCACGCTGGTCAGCTGCAAGTGGAGCGTGCGCAGCGACCGCGAGGAGCAGTTCGCTACCGACTTCGCCGCCTACGCCCGGCTGGAGGCTGCCGGGCGGGACTTCGGCTACGTCCTGGTCACCAACGAGTTCGACCCGGCCCGGCTCGCCGCTGCCTGCGGCAACCGGCGGGAGAACGCCTTGCTGTTCAGCGCCGTGGTCCACGTGAACCCCGACGGCCCCCGCGCCGCCTACCGCGCCCCGGTCCCCCACCGCGGCACGGGGATCAGCCGCGCGCTCGCCTACGCTGACAGCGGCCGGCTGTCCAGCCTCGCCACCTGGCTGTCCGACCTCGCCACGCCACTGGCCCAATGACATCTTCCGCAACCGCGCCACCGTCCTGGGCCTCAACCCCAGGCGTGCGCAGCCGCATGCGCCAGCAGCGCTCCCGCGACACCCGGCCCGAACTCGCCGTCCGCCGCGAGCTGCACCGCTTCGGCCTCCGCTACCGGGTCCACACTGCGCCCCTTGCGAAGCTGCGGCGGCAGGCGGACATCGTGTTCGGGCCCACCCGCGTCGCGGTGTTCATCGACGGCTGCTTCTGGCACGGCTGCCCCGACCACGGCAACCCCCAGCCCGCAGCCAATACCTGGTACTGGCCTGACAAGATCGCCGGCAACCGGGCCCGCGACGCCGACACCGACCGGCGGCTGCAGGAGGCCGGGTGGGAGGTAATCCGTGCGTGGGAGCACGAGGACCCCCATGAAGTCAGCGAACGTATCCGCCAGCGGGTAGCCGCCCGCCGCAGCGTGTCTCGATGACACGGCACGGCCGGGGTCGTCCAGCGCATGAGATTAGGTTGGCAGCCCTCCTGGTCGGGCACGCAAGCGCGCACCTCAGGGACCCGACCTAACAGGAAGGGCCGGAGCGCTGGGATGTCCTAGCCGGCGGGGCGGCCGTCGGCGCCGGCGGATGGCTCTGCGATGCAGGCGGTGCCCACGCGGCGGAACCCCAGACGCGCGTACACGCGGGCGACCGCGTCGTCGCCCGCGGACAGGAACACGGTGGTGATGCCTCGGCCAATGGCGTCCTCGACCAGCAGGCCGGTCACGGCCGCGCCCAGGCCCCGGCGCCGCATCGCCGGGAGGGTCCCGACCCCGACGACCTCGGTGACGTCGCCGACGGGCTGGTGGCTGCCGACGGCGACCGGCTGGCCAGCGAGCAGCGCGACCGCCGTCACGGTGTGCCCGGCGGCCAGCCGGTCACGCATGAAGGCCAGACGCAGGGGGGCGAGCTCGGCGGCCGGCCCGGCCAGGGCGTCAAGGCCGGCGTCGCCCACGGCCGTGCCCGGCGCGCCGAACGCGACCTGGGCGACCGCCGTCACCAGCGCGAGGTCGTCCTCGGGGGTGACCAGGCGGAGCTCGACGCCGTCGGGCGGGGGCACGGAGCGGACCTCGCGGGGCTGGTCCACGGCCATGAGCGGCAGCTCGGCGACCGCGAGGCCGGCGGCCTGGGCTGCCCGCTTGAGGTCGGGCGTGGTCTCGGCGACCCACTCGAACGCCTCGGGCGCGCCGAGGGCGCGCTGCAGCCGGCGCACGGCGGCGACGTCCTCGGTCCCGACCGTGGCCGCGCCCAGCCGTGGCCGGGCGTAGTACGGCCAGCCCGGCCCGTCGGTGACGAACAGGGTGAGCGGCCCGACCGTCTCGGCCCTGGCCGCCGTCCGCGGGACGGCGTCGTAGTAGGCCTCGAGGCGGGCCAGCAGCGGGTCGGCGCGACGTTCGGGGTGGACCGTCACTGGTCCACCCGGCCGGGCGGCGGCCCAGCGCTCCCCACGCCGCCGCCGACGGGCGGCAGGTTCGGGTGGCCGCTCACGCCGGGGCCGGCCCTCCCGGTCCCTTCCCCTTGCCCCTGAAGCGGTCGCGCAGGTCGTCGCTGACCTCCGCGAAGGTGGCCGACAGGGCCTCGCCCAGCGAGGCCGCCGCCCGCCTGGTCTCCTCCCCGAACGCCGGGTCGCGTGCGGCGTCGCCCACCGCGGTGAACGCCTGGTCGAGGGAGTCCGCGAGCTTGCGGAGCGCGTCCTCCACCTCCCTGCGGTCGGCCGGCGAGTCCGCTTCCTGCCCGCCCCGCTGCTCGTAGTACTGCTTCACCCGGCGCCCGAGCGCGGCGAAGCGCTCCCCCGCGTCCTCCCATGCCTGCCTGCTCTCGGCCATCCCGCTCCCTTTCGTCTTCGTCCCTTGGCCCGCCCCGCCCGGCGGTCGCGCAGCTGGATCATACGCACGACCACCGGCTCGGGCTGTCCTGTAGCGTTTGTCCCGTCCCGACCGGGTGAACCCGTGGAACGACCTACGGTCCGAGCAGGAGGGCTCTACCTGCCTGTGTCCTCTTTGCCTGAAGCATTCCCTCGGTCGGGATCCCACGATAGGCTCGCGGGCGGGCTCGGACGACGGCCGGTCCAGGGAAGGGCGGCCACGGGAGCCGGTCCCAGGGGGTTGCCCGATGCGGCGCTGTCTGCTGGTCGCCCTGGCCCTGCTCCTGCTGCTGCCCGCCGGGGCGGCGGCGCGGCCAGCCGCCCCGGCGGCGGCCGGGACGCCCGGCTGGGCCGCCGGCCGGGGCGCGAGCGTCACCCGTGACGCGGCTGGCATCGCCCGCATCCACGCCCGCTCCGCCCACGACCTGTACTTCCTCCAGGGCTGGGTGCACGCCCAGGACCGCCTGTTCCAGATGGACGCCCGCCGCAGGCAGGGCGAGGGCACGCTGGCCGAGCTGCTCGGTCCGGGCGCGCTCGCCCGCGACGTGCAGCTGCGCACGATCGGCCTGCACCGGGCCGCGGCGCGGTCGCTCCCGGCGATCTCCGCGCGGGCCAGGGCGGCGCTGGCCGCCTACGCCGAAGGGGTCAACGCCTGGGTCGCCGGTCACCGGCTCCCGCCCGAGTACGCCGCGCTCCACCTGACCGCGTTCCGGCCCTGGACGCCGGTTGACAGCCTGACCGTGACCAAGCTGGCCGCCGTAGCCCGGTCGGCACCGCACATCGAGAGAGTCATCCGGTCACACTGGGAGTGACCCGCTCTCACCGGGCACAAGCCGCGTCGTTCAGGATGGGGAGGACGTCAACGTGCAGATGCAGCCAGAGCTCATCGTGGTGGCCCGGCCCGAGGCTGGGCTGCGGGCGGCCGACGCCGGCCTGACCGCGACCGAGGCCGACCCGGGGCTGCTCGCCGCCGCCCTGGACGAGGCAGGCGCCCGGCTGCGCCCGCTGTTCGGCGCGAGCGAGCAGCGCCTGCGCCACGAGGCCGAGGTCCTCGCTGCGCCGGGCGCGGGGCCGGAGGGCGGGACCGGCGGCCAGGAGGCCGGCCCGGGGCAGACCGCCGTCCAGCGGTACGGCGGGGGCGAGACCGGCCGTGAGGAGCTCCCGCCCCCGCCCGACCTGTCGGTCTACTACCGGGTGGAGGCTCCCGGGGAGCAGGACCTGGTCGCCCTGGCCGCGCGCCTGCGCGAGCAGGCGCTCGTGCAGGGCGCCTATGTCAAGCCCCCGACCGGGCTCCCCCTGCGCCTCAACGCCATGGCCGCGCTGCCCGACGAGGCCCCGGTGGCCACGCCCAGCTTCGAGGCAAGGCAGGGGTACCTGAACGCCGCGCCAGGCGGGGTCGAGGCGCGGTGGGCATGGGCCAGGGCCGGGGGCGAGGGGGACGGCACGGCAGTGATCGACGTGGAGGGTGCCTGGCGCTTCACCCACGAGGACCTGCTGCTGAACCAGGGCGGCGTGGTCGCCGGCCCGGAGATCTCCGACCTGGGCTGGCGCAACCATGGCACCGCCGTGCTCGGGCAGTTCAGCGGCGACCGGAACGCGCGCGGGGTGACCGGCATCTGCCCGCGGGCGGTCGTGCGGGCGGTCTCCGTCGCCTCCCTCGGCTCCTCGGGTGCGATCCATCTCGCGGCCAACGCGCTCCGTCCGGGGGACCTCCTGCTGGTGGAGCTCCACCGCCCCGGCCCCCGCTACGGCTACCAGGCCCGCGCCGACCAGCGCGGCTACATCGCGGTCGAGTGGTGGCCGGACGACTACGACGCGATCCGCTACGCCGTGCGGCGCGGTGTGGTGGTGGTCGAGGCGGCCGGCAACGGCGCCGAGGACCTGGACGACCCGCTGTACGACACGCCCGGCACGGGCTTCCCGGCCGGCTGGGCCAACCCGTTCCGGCGGGGCGCTCGCGACAGCGGGGCGGTCCTGGTCGGCGCGGGCGCCCCGCCGCCGGGCACCCACGGCACCGACTGGGGCCCGGACCGCTCGCGCCTGGACTTCTCCAACCACGGGGCGGCCGTCGACGCCCAGGGCTGGGGCCGGGAGGTCACCACCACCGGCTACGGCGACCTCCAGGGCGGCCCGGGCGAGGACGTGTGGTACACCGACTCGTTCGCGGGTACCTCGAGCGCCTCGCCGATCGTGGTCGGGGCGGTCGGGAGCCTGCAGGGCGTCGCGCGGGCGGTCGGCAGGCCGCCGCGCACCCCGTTCCAGGCCCGCCGGCTGGTGCGCAGCACAGGCTCGCCCCAGCAGGACGGCCCCGGCGCCACGGCCGGGCAGCGCATCGGGGCCCGCCCGAACCTGCGCCAGCTCGTCGCGCAGGTCACCTCGACTCCGGGCGCCGCCACCGCCTCCCCGGCGCCGGACAGGTTCGACGTGTTCGTGATCGGCACCGACCTGGCCCTGTACCAGAAGGCCATGCACGGCGGGGCCTGGCACCCGTCGCAGACCGGTGGCTGGACGCGGCTGGGCGGCATCGTCCCGGAGGGGCCGGCGGCGGTGGCCTCCCCCAGCCCTGGCCGCCTCGAGGTGTTCACGGTCGGGACCACCCAGGCGATCTACCACAAGGCGTGGGACGGGAGCGGCTGGAAGCCGTCCCAGGCCGGCTGGGTGCGGCTCGGCGACCCTGTGGAGAGCGCGCCGGTGGCCGTGTCCCGCGACACCGGCCTGGTCGACCTGTTCGCCGTCGGCTCCGACCGGGCCGTCTACCACAAGGCGTGGGACGGCAAGGCCTGGCAGCCGTCCCCGGCCTGGGAGCGGCTCGGCGGCACGGTCGTTGGCGTCCCAGCGGCGGCCTCCTGGGGCCCAGGCCGGCTCGACGTGGTCGCGCTGGGACCGGACCGGCAGGTGTGGCACATGGCCTGGGGCCCCAAGGACTGGCGGCCTGCGTGGGAGCCGATCGGCGGCACCATGGAGGGCGGGCTGACCGCGGTGTCCTGGGGCCCCGACCGCCTCGACCTGTTCGCCGTCGGCGCCGACCGGGCCGTGTACCACAAGGCGTGGGACGCGGGCGGCTGGCTGCCGTCGCAGCTCGGCTGGGAGCGGCTCCCGAGCCAGGTCGAGGGCGCCCCGGTCGCGGTCTCCTGGGGCCCGGGGCGGCTCGACGTCTTCGTGGTCGGCACCAACCGGAACCTCTACCACAAGGCGCTGAGCGCGACCACCGGGTGGATGCCGGCTGGTACCTGGGAGCGGCTCGGCGGCAACGTCCTGGCCAGCCCGGCGGCCGCAGCCTGGGGGCCGAACCGGCTGGACGTGGTGGCGGTCGGCACCGACCGGGCCGTGCTCCACAAGGCGTGGGACGGTGCCGCCTGGCGGCCGTCGTCGCTCACCTGGACCTCGCTGGCGGGCATCGTCACCTACTGACCCGCCCGCCCGAGCACGCTAGCCGGCCGCGTCGTACACCTCGGGGTTCACACAGTGTGGCAGGCGCTCGCCGCGGAGGGCGGCGAGGGCGTTGTCAGCGGCCAGCCCGGCCATCTTGGCGCGGGTGGCCACGGTGGCGGAGCCGATGTGGGGCAGGACGATGCAGTTGTCGAGCGACCGCCGGCGGCGGCGGCTCTTGCTACCGCCAGCGACCGGTGGCGGTCAAGGACGGGCGGGCCACCCGCTTCCCTCGCGGCATTTGGGATACTGCGGCAGGAGCACACCAACAGCAGCAGGCGACGACATGAGTGGTGACGCGGTGCCGGTGCCAGAGGGGTTACCAACCCGGTCCCAAGCGCCGACGGGCGCGCGGTCCGGGACGATGCGGTCCAGCCCGGGGTGGGCGAGCCCCTGCCCGGCCGGCCGGAGGGCCAGGCGCGCAGCCGGCTCCGCGGCTACCTGCTCGCCGAGGCGCTGGCCGTGGCCCTCGGCTACGCGGCGGCGACGCTCAAGGACGGGCCGCCGAGCACGCCCGGGGAGTGGAGCCTGGTCGCGGCCGGCGCGGTCGCGGTCGGCATCCCCCTGTGGGTCAAGTCGCGGCGGGAGGTCCGCCAGGAGGCGGCGGCCCGCTCGGCCGAGGCGCTCGCGATCGACACCGACGCGCGGCTGCGGCTCATCGTCGGGGACGTGACCGCGCCCATCGCCGAGGTGGTGGGCCGTGTCCACCAGGCCCGCCCAGGGCCGGAGCGGAGCTCGCTGCAGGGCCAGCTCAAGCAGCTCATCGTCGAGGCGGCCGCCAACCTGTGCGACGGCGACCGGACCAGAGCCACCTTCTTCCAGCTGGACGGCGGGGTGATGCACCCGCAGGCGTGGACCGGCCGCTCGGACCGGCCGGGCCGGGTGTTCACCAACCGCCCCGACGACCGGTCGGGCCAGGAGGCACTCCTGCTGGTCCGCTTCCACGACTTCCTGTTCGTCGAGGACGTCCACGCCGAGGCGCTCCCGCCCGGGGTGCAGCCCAAGCCGAGCAGCAAGTACCGGTCGTTCATCAGCGCGGCGGTCTTCTGCGGCGAGCAGAGCTTCGGGATGCTCTCGGTCGACGCGCCGGTGGCCTACGCGTTCGACGAGACCGACCTGAACGTGGTGCGGGCCATGGCCCAGCTCCTCGGCGCCGGGCTTGTCGAAGGGCCGGTGGAGCTGGCAAGGTAGTGGAGCTGGCAAGGTAGTGGTGTCCGACCGGAGGGAGGCGGGATGGTTCGGGGCCGCGTGATGCCGGAGGAGGCGCGGGCGTGGAGCACCGGCCGGCTGCGTTCCAGCGAGTACTTCGCCTGGGCGCGGCGGCGCGCCTTCACCCGGGCCGGGGACACCATCCGCACCCGCCTGCGTGAGCTCAACGGGCTGGGCGCCCACGAGGCGCTCCCGGAGCCCCCCAGGCACCGCTGACCTTGCGCGGGGTGGTCAGGCGCGGGTCGGTCCAGTCGGCGCTGCAGACTGCCAGGATCGTGCCTGGCGTCCTCGGCGAGCGGGCCGAGGTGCTCGGAGCGGTTGCGCTCGTCCTGCGAGAGTCGGATCGTTTCGTCTCGTTCCATCCGCCGGTCGCGGGCGCGGCCGGGTAGCCGACCAGGAGGTGATGGCGGCAGCGTAGTGTTCGCATGCGAGGGCAGGGCTCCGCCGGCCAGGTGCGGCGGGCCACAACCAGGAAGAAGGTGGGAAGGTTGCTCGATACACGGATCGGCCGGACCGTGCGGGTGGTCGCCATCGGTGCGCTGGTCGCGCTGATGGCGGCCGCCTGCTCGACCACGGACTCGTCGGGTGGAGGCGGGGGGACGCCCGCGGGCGGGGGCAAGAAGATCGCCCTGCTGCTGCCCGAGACCAAGACCACCCGCTACGAGGCGCAGGACCGGCCGCTGTTCGAGGCCAAGGTCAAGGCGCTCTGCAGCGACTGCGAGATCCTCTACTCCAACGCCGACCAGGACGCGGCCAAGCAGCAGAACCAGGCCGACGCCGCGCTCACCAACGGCGCCAAGGTGCTGGTCCTCGACCCGGTCGACTCGGCATCGGCGGGCTCGATCGTGAGCAACGCCAAGGCCAAGGGCGTCCCGGTGATCAGCTATGACCGCCTGATCACCAACGCCGACGTCGACTACTACATCTCGTTCGACAACGAGAAGGTCGGCAAGCTGCAGGGCCAGGCGCTGGTCGACAAGCTCAAGGCTGACGGCAAGTCGGGCCAGATCGTGATGATCAACGGCGCCCCCACCGACAACAACGCCAAGCTGTTCAAGGAGGGCGCCCACAGCGTGATCGACTCGAGCGGGTTCAAGGTCGCCAAGGAGTACGACACCCCGGACTGGAGCCCGAACAAGGCCCAGGACGAGATGGAGCAGGCGATCACCGCGGTCGGCAAGGGCAACTTCGTGGGCGTCTACGCGGCCAACGACGGCACCGCCGGCGGGGCCATCGCGGCCATGAAGGGCCAGGGCATCAGCCCGCTGCCGCCGGTCACCGGCCAGGACGCCGAGCTCGCGGCCATCCAGCGGATCCTCACCGGCGAGCAGTTCATGACCGTCTACAAGGCGATCAAGCCGGAGGCCGAGCAGGCCGCCGAGCTGGCGGTCAACCTGGTCAACGGCAAGACCGCCGAGGCCGCCGCGCTGGCCAAGGCCACCGTCGCCAACGGCCAGAAGGACGTCCCGTCGATCCTGCTCGACCCGGTGACGGTGACCAAGGACAACGTCAAGGACACCATCATCGCCGACAACTTCCTGAAGGCGACCGACATCTGCGCCGGCCCGGCCGCCTCGGCCTGCACGGCCGCCGGGATCGGCTCCTGACCGCCCCGGTGGGCGGCGGGCCCTGCCGGGCCCGCCGCCCACCGGGCACCCCTCTCCGCCCCATTCCCGAAGGAGGCGCGGTGGCCACCAGCACGCCACTTCTCGAGCTGCGCGGTGTGAGCAAGCGCTTCGGCGCCGTGCAGGCGCTCAGCGCCGTCGACTTCGCAGCCCACGCCGGCCAGGTCACCGCGCTCGTCGGTGACAACGGGGCCGGCAAGTCGACCCTCATCAAGACCATCTCGGGCATCAACACCTACGACGAGGGCGAGTACCGGTTCGACGGCGAGCCGGTCCATCTCAGCGGGCCCCAGTCGGCCACCGCCCTGGGGATCGCCACCGTCTACCAGGACCTCGCGCTGTGCGACAACCTCGACGTGGTCGCCAACCTCTACCTGGGCCGGGAGGAGGTGGGCGGGAGCCGGCTGCTGAACGAGACCGCGATGGAGCGCGAGACCTCGTCGGTGCTCAGGCGCCTGGCCGTGCGCCTCCCGAGCGTCCGCACCCAGGTCGCCTCGCTGTCGGGCGGCCAGCGCCAGTCGGTCGCGATCGCCCGCTCGATGCTCGGCGAGCCGAGGATGGTCCTGCTCGACGAGCCGACCGCCGCCCTCGGGGTGGCCCAGACCGCCCAGGTCCTCAACCTCATCCGCCGCCTGCGCGACCAGGGCCTGGCGGTCGTGGTGATCAGCCACAACCTGGGCGACGTGTTCCAGGTCGCCGACCGCATCGAGGTGCTGCGCCTGGGCAAGCACGTGGCCGCCTTCGACGCCGGCACGACCAACTCCGACGAGGTCGTCTCGGCCATCACCGGGGCCAAGGCGGGCGACGAGAAGGCGTCCCTGGAGGTGAGCGAGGAATGACCGTCAGCGACCTCGACCCCAGGCTCATCTCCGACCAGCCCGGCCTGGCCGGCGCCTGGGCCGGGTTCCGCCGGCGGGTGGCCCAGGGGGAGCTCGGCACCCTCCCGGTGATCATCGGCATCGCGATCATCTGGGCGATCTTCCAGATCGCCAACCCCAACTTCCTCACCCCGGGCAACCTCACCAACCTGGTCCTGCAGATCACCGCGCTGGGCACCATCGCGGTCGGCATGGTGCTGGTGCTGCTCCTCGGCGAGATCGACCTGTCGGTCGGGGCGGTCAGCGGCCTGGCCGCCGCGGTCGTGGCCGTCCTCAGTGTCAAGCAGGGCGTGTCCGGACCGCTGGCCATCCTGGCCGGGCTCGCCGCGGGCGCCGCCATCGGCCTGGTCCAGGGGTTCTGGGTCACGCGCTTCCGCATCCCGGCGTTCGTGGTCACCCTGGCCGGACTGCTCGCCTGGCAGGGCGCGCTGCTGTTCGTGCTCGGCGAGACCGGCACGGTGAACCTCACCGACAAGGCGATCACCGGGCTGACCAACACCTTCTTCATCCCGCTGTACGCCTGGCTCCTGGCGGTCTTCGCGATCGTCGCCTATGCCGGGGCCAAGCTGCTGGAGCGGCGCACGCGTGTCGCAGCGGGGCTGCCGGCACCGCCGATGCGCGCGCTCGTGACCCGGATCGTCGTCATCGCGGTGGTGTTGCTCGCCGCCGCCGCCGTGCTGGCGGCCGACCGAGGGCTGCCGCTGGCCGCCGTGATCTTCATCGGCGTGGTGGTGGTGTTCGACCAGCTCATCAAGCGGACGCGCTTCGGCCGGCACATCCTTGCCGTCGGCGGCAACGCCGAGGCGGCCCACCGGGCCGGCATCAAGGTCAACAACGTCCGCCTGTTGGTGTTCGTGCTGGCGTCCACGCTGGCCGCGGCCGGCGGCATCCTGGCCGCCTCCCGCCTGTTCGCGGTCAACCAGTCCTCTGGCGCGAGCGACCTGCTGCTCAACGTCGTCGCCGCGGCCGTGATCGGCGGCACGAGCCTGTTCGGGGGCCGCGGGTCGGCCTACTCCGCGCTGCTCGGCGCGCTGGTGATCGGGTCGATCTCCAACGGCATGGACCTGCTCGGGGTCACCTCTGACAAGAAGTTCATGGTCACCGGGGCGGTGCTGCTGCTGGCCGCCACCGTCGACGCGCTGTCGCGGCGCGGCCGCCAGGCCCACGGGCGCGCCTGACCCTGGCTGGGGGCGCCGGGACCCGGCGCCCCCAGCGCCCGCCACGGCTGCGGCTGCCCGCTCCCCCGCATGGTCGCCGCGAACCGTGCGGCGATGTGCTCCGGGCGGGTGATCGCGCCACCGACCTCGCGCATCCCGCCTCCCACCCGCCGACCCCGGCGACAGGGACGCCGGCACGACGGCGTACCCGCGCGGCCAGACGGGCATACTGGCACCCGTGACCCACCCCCGAGGGAGGACGAGGTGACCCGCGGGTCCTTGCCGCCGGCCGGCACGCCCGGGCGTCGCATGGCCGCGGAGATCGCCGAGCAGCCGGCGGTGTGGGAGCGGCTGCTCGACGTCGGCCGGGCCGACGTCGAGGCCGCGGCCCGGCGCGTCCGCGAACACCGTCCCCGCTTCGTGCTCCTGGTCGCCCGCGGCACCAGCGACAACGCAGCGCTCTACGCGAAGTACCTGGTCGAGATCCTGCTGGAGCTGCCGGCCGGCCTGGTGTCGCCGTCCACGATGACCGCCTACGGCGCCCGCCCGGACCTGACTGGCGTGCTCATGATCGGCGTGAGCCAGTCGGGCGGCTCGCCCGATCTGGTGCACTCCATGTCCCTGGCCCGGGACCAGGGCGCGCTCACCCTCGCCGTCACCAACGCACCCCGGTCGCCGCTGGCCCAGGCCGCCGAGCTCCACGTCGACGTGCTCGCCGGCCCAGAGCGCGCCGTGGCCGCCACCAAGTCCTACACCGCCCAGCTGCTCGCGCTGTACCTGGTGGTGGACCACTGGCGGGGGGGCACGGGCCAGGGCTGCGACCGGCTGCCCGAGCTGGGACGGCAGCTGCTCGGCAACGCCGGCGTGGTCGCGGACCTAGCCGCGCGGTACCGGTTCGCGACGCGCCTGGTGACGACCGGCCGGGGGTATTCCTACGCGACCGCCTGCGAGGCGGCCCTCAAGCTCATGGAGACCTCCTACCTGTCGGCCCAGGCGTTCTCAGGCGCCGACCTGCTGCACGGGCCGCTGGCCATGATCGACCCCCAGGTGCCCGTGCTGGCCGTCATGGCCCGGGGGGTCGGGGGCGACGCCATGGGGCAGGTGCTCCGCAAGCTGCGCGACCTGGGCGCCGACCTGTTCGTGGTCGGCAGCGCGGACGCGGTGGCCCGGGCCACGGTCGGGCTCGAGCTGCCCGACGGCGTGCCCGAGGAGCTCTCCCCCCTGCTCGAGATCCTGCCGTTCCAGCAGCTCGCGCTGGACCTCGCAAGCGCCCGCGGCAGCGACCCGGACACCCCCAGGGGCTTGCGGAAGGTCACCGAGACCCTCTGACCATGGTGGCCTGCTCAGCCGGCCGAGCGCTGCGCCTGGGCCGCTGAGGCGGTGCGGTGCATCGGGGCGGCGACGCTCGTCTGCGGCCTGTGGGGGAGGGTCACCCGCGAGGCGAGCGGCGGTGCCGCCTTGCCCGCCCACGGCACCGCGTTGGGCAGCAGCACGTGGAACGCGGCGCCGCCCCCCGGACGCTCCCCGACCCAGGCCCGGCCGCCGTGGAGCTGGGCGAAGCGGGCGACCAGCGACAGCCCGATGCCGACCCCGGGCGCGACCCCGGGGGCGCCCCGCCGGAACGGCTCGAAGATGGTGCCAGCCAGCTCGGGCGGCACGCCAGGGCCCGAGTCCTCCACGACCAGCTCGAGGTCGGGCCCGCGCGCGAGGGCCCGGATCCACACCGGCGTCCCGGCCGGCGTGTGCCGCACGGTGTTGACCAGCAGGTTCTCGACGATGCGCTCGACCTTGGGCCCGTCGACGTCGGCGACCAGCTCGCCGACCTCCACCGACATGGGCCATCCCTCGAGCTGGTCGACCTCGCGGACGACCCGCTGCACCAGCTCGACGATGTCGGTCCGGGAGCGGTTGGGCTCGAGCACGTCCTGCTCGAGCCGGTTCAGGTCGAGCAGGTCGGTCAGCAGCCGGTCGAGCTTGTGGGACTTGTTCACCAGCATGCCGAGCAGCTCCATGCTCTGGTCGCGGGGCAGCTCCATCTTGGTCCGCTCCAGGGTGAGGGCCACCCCGAGGATCGCGGTCAGCGGGTTGCGCAGGTCGTGGGAGACCGCCCGCAGGAAGGTGTCCTTCATCTGGTCGGCGGTGCGCAGGCCCTCGGCGGCCGCCTGCCCGCGGGCCAGCGCCAGCCCGAGCTGCGCCTCCCGCTCCGACAGCTCCTCCACCGTCCGCTCCATGCGGTGGTTGAGCTGGCGGTTCTCCACGAACATGACGAGCTGGCGCAGGACCACCAGGGCGAGCACGGTCACGCCGTCCCAGAACAGGAACGCATCGAAGGTGTCGTTGCGGGCATGCACGACCCAGATGGTGACGATGGCGGCGGCCAGTGCGCCGTAGGGCAGGCAGACGCGGGCGAACGAACCCCGCTCGTCGACGTCCGGGCTGATCCGGGCCTCGGCGGGCCGCAGCGCGCTCAGCATCAGCAGCAGGTAGCCGACCACGTAGCCGGTGTCGAGGACGTTGCCGTTGCCGTAGAGGTCGAGCTGGGTCAGGTACAGGAACGTCGAGTCGGCGACCGCCAGGGCGAGCACGGCCAGGGCGATGAAGGTCAGCGGGACCACGCCGCGGCCGCGTGAGCGGGCCAGCACCGCGAGCGCGATCGTCCCGGTGACGATGTCGCGCAGGGGGTAGGCCAGGCCGACCACCCGCTCGGCCGTCGTGCTGTCGGCCGCGAGGTAGACGGCCTCGCCGAGGGTCGCCCAGCTCACGGCGAGCAGGCAGGCGGCGATGAGCAGGCCGTCGAGCAGGGTGCGCAGGCGGGCGGCGGCCAGCACCGGCGCGGTCGGGAAGGCGAGCACGCCGGCCGCGGTCAGCGGCACGGCGCCGAGGTAGACGACGTCGGCCCAGGACGGGAAGGGGATCTCGGCCCCGAGGCCGAACTCGTACCAGGTCCAGATGACGTCACCGAGGCCCCAGGCGAAGGCGCCCAGCCCGAGCAGCCACCAGGCCCGGCGCATCGACATCGTCCAGGCGCGGCCGAGCCCCGACGGTCCGCGCCGGGCGGCCAGGAAGCATGCCAGCGCGGCCGCCCACGCGGTCAGCAACGAGCCGAGGTCGTTCACCAGCGAGCTGGCCGTGGGCCCGCCCAGCTCCAAGCCGAGCCAGACCGCGAAGGTGACCCCCCACACCAGCGAGGCGAGCACTGCGAGACGGAAGCGGCGCTGGTCCCTGGCCGCGTCCCGGCTGAGCGACCGGCCCGTCACCGCCAAGCTCCCACGGGCGGCCCGGTGGGGGCCGCGCGCCAGGCTTGCGCCCGGCCGGCCACCGCTGCGGTGCCGCCGACCCTACCGCTGGGAACGCTCACGCTGGCCTCGTCGAGATCCTCCAGGTTGGCAAGGGGCCGTGAATCGGGATCAATGGGGGTAGGAGGGTCTTCTACGATACACGAGCAGGACCGATGTTTCGCGTGCCTGGACAAAGTTCCGCATAGCTGGACACGCCGGCCGGGAACGGGACTCTCCAGGGGTTCGGAAGCGGCCGGCCTGGGTAGGCGAGACCGGACGCGGCCTCCACGGCCCGACCCCCGACGGGAGGAGGGTAGGGATCGGCGTGGACCTCGGGCAGGAAGGGGTTGAACTCCAGGGTCGGTGGTCCCGCCATGCGGCCTCGCTTCGGTCGGTGCCGTCGTCAACGGATACGGCGGCCGACCACGGTCGATCCGGTAGGATCCTGGGTTCGGACGGGCCTGGGAGGTGGCAGCATGCGCGGGTACGGCGCCATCGTCGTCGGCGGCGGCCACAACGGCCTCGTCGCCGCCGCCTACCTGGCCAGGGCGGGCCTGTCGACCGTGGTCTGCGAGGCCCGCCAGGTGGTGGGCGGCGCCGCCGTCACCGAGCAGCCCTTCGGTCCCGGCTACCGGGTGACGTCGCTCTCCTACGTGGTCAGCCTGCTGCCGCCCGCCCTCGTGCGCGACCTCGACCTGGCCAGCCACGGCTACGAGGTCTACCCCCAGGGCCCCTACTTCGTGGCCTACCCGGACGGGCGCTACCTGCAGCTCCCCGACGACCCGGCCAGGCGCCGGGGAGAGATCTCCAAGTTCTCAGCGGCCGACGCCGACGCGATGGAGCGCTGGGACGCCTGGATGGGCGGGCTGGCCGCGGTCCTCGGGCCGCTGCTGTCGGAGGTCCCGCCCCGCCTGGGGTCGCGCCGGCCGGGCGACCTGGCCAGGCAGGCGCGGCTGGCCTGGCGGCTGCGCGCGCTCGACGAGCGGCGGGTGGCCGACGCGACCCGGTTGTTCACCATGAGCATCGCCGACCTGCTCGACGACTTCTTCGAGTCGCCCGAGCTGCAGGGCGTGCTGAGCGTCAGCGGGGTGATCGGCACCTGGGCCGGGCCGCGCTCCCCGGGCACCGCCTACGTCATGGCCCACCATCACATCGGCGACGTGGGCGGCAAGCTCGGCGGCTGGGGCTTCCCCAAGGGTGGGATGGGCGGGGTCACCCAGGCGCTGGCCGGCGCCGCCCGCGCGTTCGGGGCCGAGGTCCGCACCTCCGCCCCGGTGGCACGCATCACCACCAGGGAAGGCCGGGTCACCGGGGTGGTGCTCGAGGGCGGCGAGGAGCTGCGCGCCGGCCTGGTGGTCACCACCACCCACCCGAAGATCGCCTTCCTGCGCCACCTCGACCGGCACGAGCTGCCGGCGGACTTCGTCGCCGACATCGAGCGCTGGAAGACCCGCAGCGGCACCGTCAAGGTCAACCTCGCGGTCGACCGGCTGCCCGAGTTCGCCGCCAAGCCCGGCTTCGACCCGGAGGTCCACGGCGGCACGATCGTGCTGGCGCAGTCCCTCGACGACGTCGAGGGGGCCTTCCAGGACGCGGTGGCCGGGCGGCCCTCGGCCAAGCCGTTCGCCGACATCTGCATCCCGTCGGTGTTCGACAGGACCCTCTGTCCCGAGGGCCACCACATCGTGTCGATGTTCACCCAATGGGTGCCGCACGAGTGGTCGGCCAAGCCCATGGGCTCGGAGCTGGAACGCCACGCCGACCGGGTGGTGGCCCGCGTCGAGGAGCTGGCGCCCGGGTTCAGCAGCTCGATCCTGCACCAGCAGGTGATCGGCCCCTACCAGATGGAGCACGAGTACGGCCTGGTCGGGGGCAACATCTTCCACGGCGAGCTGTCGGCCAGCCAGCTCTTCCACGTCCGCCCGGCCGCGGGGTACGCCGACTTCCGCACCCCCATACGCGGCCTCTACCAGGCCAGCTCGGCCACGCACGGCGGCGGCGGGGTGACCGGCATCCCGGGCCGCAACGCGGCCGCCCAGATCCGCGCCGACCTGCGCCGGGCCGAGCGGCGCGGCAAGCTCCGCCCACCCCGAGTCAGTTGAAGAGCTGGAGGCCCGATGATGCTGCCCGCACGCGGACCAGACCCGCCCCCGGCCGCGACCGACCTCCACGACAGCCTGCTCCCTTCGGCCAGAGCCGCATGCTGCCACGGGCCGCCTACGTCTCCGAGGCGGTCCTCGCCTGGGAGGCCGAGCACCTGTTCGCCGGGGTGTGGACCTGCGTCGGCTGGGCCGGCCGGCTGGCCGAGCCGGGCAGCCTGCGCGCGGTCCAGGTGGGCCCGGTCGGGGTGCTGCTCGCCCGGGGCGGCGACGGCGAGCTGCGCGCGTTCGCCAACGTCTGCCGGCACCGCGGGCACGAGCTGCTCGGCCCGGCCAGCACCCGGGTCAGCTGCACCTGGTACTTCCCGCGGTCCTCGGCCGGGCGGCCCGGCTTCGACCCCGCCTATGCGATCAGCTTCTGGGACACCACCAACCGGCAGGACTGGGCGGCGTGCGAGTCGGTGCAGCGCGGCCTCGCCTCCCCCCACTTCCGCCCCGGCCCGCTGGCGCCCAGCGAGGATGCGGTGCACCACTTCGTCTCGATGCTGGCCCACGCCTACCTCGGCACCGGCCCAGGCGGGCCGGGAGGTGCCCGGGCCGAGCCGGCCCGGGCCGAGTAGGCAGCCCCCGCTACGCCGGCGCCGGCCCGCCCGCCCGGGCCCAGCGCGCCGCGACCTGCTGCACCTCGGCGCGGAAGCGGGCGCCGTCGATGGGCTTGCACACATACCAGGTCGCACCCAGCCGCAGCGCCTGCTCGCGGTCCTCGTCCCGCTCCGAGGAGGTCAGCACGACCACCGGGAGGGTGCGCAGGACGGTGTCGGCGCGGATGCGGCCCAGGACCGCGAGCCCGTCGAGCCTCGGGATCCTGAGGTCGAGCAGCACGAGCTCGGGCAGGGCCCCGCTGTCGATCCGGCCCCGCCGCAGGCGGTCGAGAGCCTGCTCGCCGGTGCGGGCGACGTCGACGGACACGGCCACGCCGGCCAGGTCCCTGAGCGAGCGCCGGATCAGGAACAGGTGGTCGTCGTCGTCTTCCACCAACAGCACGCGCAGGGCCCGCGTGGGCGCAGGCTCCACGTCCGCCGTGTTCACCGGCGCACCCTCCTCCCGCGCCAGCCCGTCTGCGCGCCCGCCCCGCTCATACCAGCGCCCCGCGGTCGTGCAGGCTCCGGCCCGGCTCTGGCCAGCGTTCGACCAGGTCGCCGGGCAGCAGCAGCCGCACGTGGGTGCCGCCGCTGCCGTCGGTGCCGTGGAGGACGATGCTGCCGCCGAGCAGCTGGACGATCTTGCGGCAGATGGCCAGCCCCATCCCGGTCCCGCCGCTGGTGGAGGGCCCGTCCAGCCGCTCGAAGACGCCGAACGCGCGCTCCCGGTGCTCGGGCGGGATGCCCTTGCCGTCGTCGCGCACCGACAGCACGAGCGCGCCGTCCGTGCCGGCCGCGGCGTCGACCGTCACGTTGACGTCGGGCCGGCCGGCGTGGCGGACGGCGTTCTCGACCAGGTTGGTGAAGAGCTGGCGGAAGCTGACCGGGTCACCGACGACGACCGGGAGCCGGCCCAGGTGGAACCTGGCTGCCGGGTGGGCCACGGCGGTCTCCTCGACCACGGTCCGGGCCAGCTCGGCGAGGTCGACCTCGACGAGGTCGACGGCGAGCCGGCCCACCCGCGACAGGTCGATCAGGTCGTGGATGAGCCGCTGCATGTACAGGGTGCAGTGGGTCATGCGGCCGAGGTAACGGTTGCCCTCCTCGCCGAGCACCTCGCCGTAGTCGAGCTTGAGGTACTCGAGGTAGCCGAGCAGGGAGACCATGGGGCTCTTGAGGTCGTGCGAGGCGCTGTAGACGAGGGTCTCGAGCTCGGCGTTGGTGCGTTCCAGCTCCCGGCTGGCGGCGGCCAGGGTCTCCTCGGCGCGCTTGCGCCCGGTGATGTCGCGGACCACCCCGGAGAACGCCAGGCCCTCGCCCGACCGCCAGGTGCCGATCGACAGCTCCACCGGGAACTCGTGCCCGTCCCGGTGCAACGCCACCAGCTCCACCACGCTGCCGGCCAGCTTGGAACGGCCGCTCTGCCTGACCCGGGCCAGGCCCTCCTCGTGCAGCGCCCGCAGCCGCTCGGGGATGATCACCGTCAACGGCCGGCCCAGCACCTCCTCGGCCGCCCACCCGAACATCCGCTCGGCACCCTCGTTCCACGACTGCAACCGCCCGTCCGCATCGGCCGACACGATCGCGTCCATGGCCGCGCCCGTGACCCCCCGGAACCGCTCCTCGGAGGCGCGCAGCGCCTCCTCGACCCGCCTGCGCTCGATGATCGGGCCGAGCTCGCCGGCCGCCCTGGCGATCCGCTGCAGGCGGCCGGGCTCCCCGCCCCGCTCGTAGGCGACGAAGAACTCGAGCACCGCCACGAGCCCGGTCGGGGTCTCGATGGGGACCGCGACGGCCTCGCCGACCCCGGTCCGGCGCGCCGCTGCGGCCCGGTCGAACCGGTCCAGGTCGTCGGCGTCGCGGAGCAGGCACGGCTGGCCGGTCGTCCACACCTGGCCCGGGAGCCCGGCGCCGTACTGGTAGCGGAGCCGCTCGCTGGCCGAGCGGAGCTGGTCGAAGCCGTAGCCGGCGGCGTACCACCCGGGGCTGCACACCAGGACGCCGTCCACCGGCACCCAGGCCTGGCCCATCGCGCACCTGGTGAAGTGGCAGATGGTCTGCACCGCTGCGGTCAGCATGGCGTCACTGTCGCTCGCCTCGCCGATGATCTTGAGAAGGAACTCGAAGAACCGGCGCTCGTGCTCGGAGCGCATGGCCTGGGTCAGGTCGCGCGCCACGGCCAGCGCGAGCCGGGGCCGTCCCCGGCCGTCGCGGACGGCCGACAGGTCCCACGCGGCCCAGACCAGCTCCTCGTTGTCGAGCCGCTGGCAGCGCGCATCGACCAGGTGGCGGTCGAGGCCCTCGCCGAACACCGCCGCCAGCGCGCCGCGGATGAGCTCGATGTCGGGCGGGTAGGCGAGCGACCCGAGCGACCGGCCACCCAGCCCGCCGCCGACCGACCCGAGGAGCTCCTCCAGCCGACGGTTGGCGGTGACGACGCAACCCTGCGGGTCGAGCACGCACGCCGGCGACGGCGCCTGCTCGACGACCGCGACCGACCGCACGCTGGTCGGCAGCACCCGCCCCCTGGAGCGTCGCCCTCGCGCAACGCGCCTAACCATCCGCATCGCCACACCCCCCAACCGGACCGACCGCGCGTTGCGGACCAGAGGTCCGGATACCGCGAATTGGGCGCCTTTATAGCATCGCGCTCTTCGCAAGGCGAAACGGCACTACCACCTGTCAGCGCTGTTCCCGGCGGTCCGGCAGTCGTCGAGCGGGATCCAGACAGGGACGCCCGGCCTCATCCCAGCCGGGCCGTCCGGGAGGTCCCGAACCGCCTGGCGACGAGGTCCTTGAGGCCGTGAGGGAAGTCGCGGCGGGCGGCGACGTGGCTGCCGACCAGCTCGAGCTGGGCGCTGGTGTCCCCGGCAAAGGCCCGGACGCACACCTCGGGCATGGCGTTGGCGAGCGCGATGATGGCGCCCTGGCAGCCGAGCGGCCCGGCGTAGGCGAGCAGGGCCGACGAGCCAACGTAGACCCAGCCCTGGAACCCGTTCAGCTCGGCGAGCAGGCGCTCCGGGTCGCCAGAGGAGTCCTTGACGCCCTGCACGGCCAGCTCGGGCAGCAGGTCGAGGGGGACGCCGGGCAACGACGCCTCGGGGTAGTGGTAGGCGAGCACCGGCCGGCCGGCGGCGGCGCCCGCCACCGCCTCGTAGTAGGCGCGCGGGTCCCTGACCCGCGGGGGCGAGAGCACCAGCACGGCGTCGGCGCCGTGCTCGATGGCCGCCTTGGTCAGCGCCACGGCCTGGCGGCTGGCCGGGGCGCCGGTGCCGGCGATCACCGGGATCCTGGCCGGCACGGCCCGGCGGACCTCGGTGAGCAGCTCGGTGCGCTCGTCCAAGGTGAGCGTGGCGGCCTCGCCGGTCGAGCCGGCGACCACGACGGCTCGCATGCCGAGGTCGGCGAGCTGGGCGGCGTGGTCGGCGGTGGCCTTGGCGTCGATCTCGCCGATGGCGTCGAACAGGGTGACCAGCGCGACGCCCACGCCGGTGAACAGCGGCGGCGCGGTTATGCCCGGCCCTCCGGGCGGCAGCTGGAGCGGCACCGCCACGCGGCGGTGGGCGCCTCTGTCCCGGGTCGCGGCACCGGCGACCTCCTTCCGGTCGGTGAGGGCACGACTGCGCTCGCGAGGATACGCCCCGCCGCTGGGGTGGCGGCCGCCTCGCCCCGGGGTGCCGCCGGTCCCGCGCGCCAGGCCTGCCCGGCGCTCTCGCCGATGGCTTTACGCCCGCGTCCGGCCTTGGGTAGGTTCCGGTCCATGAGCACCGCACGCCAGCCAGCCGCCCGCAGGGTGGTCATGGCGCTGTTCTTCTTCCCACGGGGTGGCTCCGCCTACCTCGCCCGCCACCTGGCCCGGCTGCTGCCCGCCGCCGGCTGGGAGGTGACGCTGGTCGCCGGGTCGCTCGGCGCACCGGGGGAGGCGACCCACGCGAACGGCTTCTTCGCCGGGTCCGACGTCCGCCCGGTCGACTACACCGACGCGGCAGCCCTCCCCGACCCGCTCGACGGGGACGTGCCGTTCCAGCCCTCCTACGAGGACCGCCCGGGCGCGCCCGACCGCGTGTTCGCGCGGGTGGGCGACGGCGCCTACGAACGGCTGGTTGCGGCCTGGGAGAAGGCGCTCGGCCAGGCAGGCACCGGCAGCGCCGACGTGCTCCACCTGCACCATCTCACCCCGGCCAACGAGGCGGCGGCGCGTTCGTTCCCGGCCGTGCCCGTCGTCGGCCACCTGCACGGCACCGAGCTGCTCATGCTGAACGAGATCCAGGCCGGCCCGCCGCCCACCTGGGTCTTCGCCCGGGCCTGGGTCGAGCGGATGCGCCGGTGGGCCGGGGCCTGCGACCAGATCGTGGTCCAGTCCCCCGACGCCGCCGCGCAGGCCGAGGTCCTGCTCGGGGTCGACCCGGCCCGGGTGACCTGCGTGCCGAACGGGGTCGACGTGGCCCGCTTCGACCGCTGGCCGGTGCGCGGCGACGACCGGGTGGCGTTCTGGCGTCGCTGGCTGGTGGACGACCCGCAGGGCTGGGACGCGTCCGGGGTGCCTGGCAGCGTCCGCTACGCCGAGGCCGACCTGGACGCGTTCCGGGAAGGCGGGCCGGTGCTGCTCTACGTCGGCCGATTCACCGCCGTCAAGCGGGTCGGCCTGCTGGTCCGCGCCTACGCGCAGGCCCGGCGGCGGTTCCGGGTGCGGGCGCCGCTGGTGCTGCTCGGCGGCCACCCCGGCGAGCTGGAGGGCCGGCACCCGCTCGACGAGGTCGCCGACGCCGGCGTGCCCGACGTGTTCCTGGCCGGCTGGCGGCCCCAGGACGCGCTGCCCGGCGCCCTCAACGCGGCCGACCTGCTGGTCCTGCCGTCGGTGCGGGAGCAGTTCGGCCAGGTGCTGGTGGAGGCGATGGCCTGCGGGGTGCCGGTGGTCGCGGTGGACGCCCACGGCCCGGCCACCATCGTCGAGCCAGGCCGGACCGGCTGGCTGGTGCCGCCCGACGACCTGGAGGCGCTGGCCGCCGCGCTGGCCGCGGCCGTGAACGACCCGGCAGGGCGGGCCCGGATGGGCGACGCCGGCTGGCACACGAGCCGGGCCCGCTACTCCCTCGAGGCGGTGGTGGCCGGGGTTGCCGGCGCCTACGAGCAGACCCGGACGGCCCGCCCGTGAGGGGCGCCGCGCCAGGCGGCGGCGACCGGACGGCCCGCCCGTCGGGCGGGCCGGCGGTCAGGCTCCGGCTGGCCCGTGGGCGGCGCCGTCCATGGCCAGCACCGGCAGGACCCGGGTTTCGGGCACGCGACGGCATCGTCGTGTTGTAGGCTGCCGGTCCGTAGGAAAGCCTCTCGACAGGTGGTGGGCCCGTGCGACGAGTTGCCGTCGCGAACCAGAAGGGCGGCGTCGGGAAGACGACCACGGTGGTGAACCTCGGCGCAGCCCTGGCCGAGTTCGGCCGTCGCGTGCTCGTCGTCGACCTGGACCCGCAGGCCAACGCCAGCACCTGGCTCGGCACGGTCGACGCCCGAGCCCTCTACGAGGTCTTCGAGAACGGCGCGCCCTTGGAGGGCGCGGTCCGCCCCACCGACGTCAAGGGCCTGGACCTGGTCCCCTCCTCGTCGTGGATGACCCGGGCCGAGCGGAACGCCACCACCCAGGCGGGCGCGGAGATGATCCTGCGCCAGGCGGTGGAGGAGCTGCCACCCGACGCCTGGGACGTGATCCTCATGGACTGCCCGCCAGCGCTCGGCCTGCTGTCCTACTCGGCCCTGGCCGCCTGCGACGAGGTGCTGATCCCGGTCCAGACGCGGGTCATGCCGCTCGGGGGGCTGGTCGCCCTCACCCAGACCATCGACACCGTCAAGGTCCGGCTGAACCGGCGCCTGCGCCTGTCGGCCGTGCTGCCCTGCCAGGTCGACCGCACCACGCTGTCCCGGGAGATCGTCGACGCACTGCGCAAGCGCTTCGGCGACGTCGTCATGCAGACGAGCATCCGCGACAGCGTGCGGGTGGCCGAGGCACCCGGCCACCGGCAGCCGGTCACCGTGTACGCCCCCGGCAGCGCCGCGGCAGCCGACTACCGCACGGCCGCGGCCGAGTTCGACGCAAGGAGCGCTGCGCATGGTCAGGCGCAAGCGGATGGGCGCGCACAACGCGCTTGACGAGCTGCTGCCCGGGCCGCCGGCTGCGCGGACCGGCGCCGAACGATCCGCCCACCCCGCGCCCGGCCCACCCAAGCGGAGCACCAGGCCGAAGCAGATGGGCCGGTACAACGCGCTCGACGACCTGCTGCCCGGGCCCGGGTCGGGACCCGAGCCGCCCGGCCTGGACTGGTCCGGCCTCGCCTGGTCCGGCCCGGCCGACGACGGTGCCAGGACCGGCGCCGGGGGGACCGCCTTCTTCGACGCGCTCGACGACCTGCTCCCCGGCCCGCCCGCACCGGCCACCCGCCCGGCCCGGGTCCGGGCCAGCTTCTCCCTGCCGCCAGAGGTCCTCGACGCCGTCCGCGACGCCGCCGCCCACCTGTCGTCCGGCACCGGCCGGATGACCATGGCCGAGCTGGCCGAGCAGGCCCTGCGCACCGAAGTCGACCGCCTGGCCGCCCGGCACAACCGCGGCCGGCCGTTCCCCCGCCGCCCGGGCAGGTAGGGTCCCGGCTGGCCAGCCCGGGCCAGAACCAGCCTTCGAGGCTCCCTTGGGCGCCGTCGACGTCTATGCGCCAGGTGAGTCCGCACCCCTCGACCTGGCTGGTGACATCCCGCCGAGGTCCAGTACCGCCCCCGCTGGAGTCTCGTGGCGACCCGCAGGGCCGGTGCTGCGCTCGCCGAGCGGCTCGGGGCCTACCTGCGCACGATCGTTGCGATCCTCACCGACCCCGGAGGGCCGGTGCTGCGCGCGCCTAGGCGACGGCCTTCTCCAAGTTGTCGAAGTTGCGATCCTCACCGACCCCGGAGGGCCGGTGCTGCCGCTCCGCCTCGGCGGCGAGGCCGGCGGCGCGCAGGTTGCGATCCTCACCGACCCCGGAGGGCCGGTGCTGCCAACACGACCATCGGGCTGCTGCTGCTCGCCTGCGGGCGCGCAGGTTGCGATCCTCACCGGCCCCGGAGGGCCGGTGCTGCCCAGGCCAGCTTCGGCCGGATCGTCCTGGACGCCAAGTTGCGATCCTCACCGGCCCCGGAGGGCCGGTGCTGCGACGCCGCGATGCTGTGCGGCTGGCGAGCCGTGCGGATGTTGCGATCCTCACCGGCCCCGGAGGGCCGGTGCTGCCGTTCGTGACCAGCATTCATGGTGCCTGAGCTTGTTGCACCCGTCATGGGTGTCGGCGTCTTGGGAGCGTTTGTGCGGGGATGTCGGTTCGGAACCCCATGGGTGAGCAGGAGAACTTCGGGTTCCTAGATGACGAGGGGGCCTCGCGGGTCAATCTCGCGAGATTTGCCGAGGTGCTCCACCTCGTCGAGGGCTCGGGTCGGTAGCTGGTACAGCCGAATGCTGTCGTGCGCGTGGTCGATGACCACGTGCAGCGCGGCGATGAGGCGGAGTTTGTCCTTTTCTTGGCAGACGACCTCGAAGACGGACTTCTGGACTCGGTGCCCGTATGCCTCGCAGACCCTTGCGACGCGACGAAGCCGGGCCTCGCCAGCCTTGGTGGTTGTGTCCACGTCGTAGGTGACGAGGAGATCCACGGTCAGGTCACCGTCCAGGGGAGGTACTGGTCGAGGTCGGCGCGCAGGTGACGGGCGAGCAGCCGGGACTGCACCAGCGGCAGGAGGGCGGCGGGCACGTCACGGTCGAGCTGGGCGTGGGGCCAGGAGCGGTCACGGCTGCGCTGCCATGCGTTGAGCACCGAGCGCCGGCCTTGGTCGGTGAGTCGTACCGCGCCGCCGGGAAGGTGCTCGAAGTCGGTGTCGTGGAGCTCCTGGCGGTTGAGCAGGGTGAGCGCGAGCCGGTCGGCGAGCAGTGGCCTGAACTCCTCCATCAGGTCGAGGGCGAGTGCTGGCTTGCCTGGGCGCAAGCCGTGGAGGTAGCCGACGTACGGGTCGAGCCCGACCTGTTCCAGGGCGCCGTGCGCGGCGACGCGGAGCAGGCCGTACAGGAAGGAGAGCAGGCAGTTGAGCGGGTCGGCGGGTGGACGGCGGGAGCGGCGAAAGGAGCCGCCCACGCGGCTGGAGATGGTGGGGAAGGCGGCGAAGTAGGCGCGTGCCGCGGTGCCTTCGATCCCGAGCAGTGCGTCAATGCCGGAGGCGCGTCCGGTCTCGGCCAGCAACTGTGCCTGCTGCTGCGCTGCGGTCCGCAGCTGGGCCTGCGGGTGGCCGGTTGCGTCGCGGGCTGCTCGGAGCAGAACCTGCCGGCTGTTGTGGATCTTGGCGGCCACCATGTGCTGCGCGATGGCGAGACGACGCCCCGGGTCGTTGTGTGCCTGGTGTTGGGCGTGGCGGAGCAGCGGGTTGCCGGCGGTCGGGCCGCAGAGGCGTGCCCGGAAGCGACCGAACCCGGTCAGCCAACTCACGGTGCGCCGGTCGTCAGCGCACCGCAGCACCAGCTCGTCGGTGGCGGTGACGCCACTGAAGAGCACGACGTGGTCGATGCGGGCGAGCGGAAGGATCTTGCGTCCGGGCTGGTCGGGGTGGACGACGCGGACGGTGTCGCCGTCGAGGTGGAGGCTGGTTCCCGGGGTCTGCACGTAGAGGGTGTTGAGGAGCTCAGCCACCCCAGGTCCCCAGCCGCCGGGGGGTGAACAGGTCGACCTTGCGGTGGCTGTGGTGGGTGAGCTCGGGCAGGCAGTCGTCCCGCAAGGAACAGCGGCGGCACCTGGCATCGTTGCGGGCCGGTGGGAGCCTGTCGTCAGCCAAGAGGGCCCGCATCACCACAGCGGCCTGCTGCATCCGGTCGAGCAGCGCAGCGGAGATCGGCACCTCGTGGCGGCGGCGGTCGGTGGCCGAGTACAGGTAGCCGACCGGCGCGTGGAAGCCTGCCTCGGCAAGGCAGGCGGCTTGTCCGGCGAGCTGGACATCTGCCGGCCCGCCTGGCCGGTACGGGCCGGCCTTGTACTCGACCGGCATTGCCCGCTGACCGCTGAACTCGACCAGGTCGCAGACGCCGTGCAGACCGTAGACCTGGCTGTGGACTGGAAGCGCGCGGATCACGGTGGTCCCTCGCCGGCGGCGGACCCCGGGAAGGTCCACACCCTGGTGGACGAGGTCACCGCGAACCGTGTCGACGCTTTCAGCCCAGGTGGCCTCCACATGGATCAGCGCGGCTTGGCGCAAGCAGCAGTCGACATGCTCAAGGGCGGACAGCGGGACGCTCACCAGCCCCGCCAGTCCACTCCCCTCATGGTCGATCATCGTGTCATGGCCACAGGTCGACCAGCCTGGTGAAGGCGACGGTGTCAGGCAGGCCATCGCTTTCGATGCTGCGCTGATAGTCGAGGTGGTGGCGTGGCGGCTTCTCGGTGTCGGTGCGGCTGAGCCGCACACGGCTGGTCAGGCTCGCCGCGGGCGCGGCCCCGAACGGGTCCGGGTGGCTGAACACGTACAACCCGCAGAGCTTCATCTCCCCGCGGGTTGCCGACCGGTCGTGGTCGAACATCGCCGCGAGCGCCGTCCACAAGGTCTCCAGGTCGTCTGCGGTGACGCCGGTCTTGGCGGCGCGGCTCGCGGCGTAGAACGCGTGGGCGCGGTACAGCCCGTAGGGGACCGTCCACTTCGACCCCATCTCGGTGCGCTCGCCCTTGTCGATGTCCTCCTGGCGGGTCTGGGTCACCCGGGTGATCGCGTGGTCGCTTGGCAGGACCGGGTCCAGGCTGCGGGCGAAGGTGAGCTGCAGCGGCCCACGCACCTGGCCAGCGCCCCGGGCCTTGCCGGCGCCCTCGGCCCTGCCGGTGCTGAGCACCGCCCCGAACATGCGGATGTCGAAGTAGTGGTCGCACAGCCACCGCTGCGCCTCGTCGCCGCCCCCGCCGCTTGCCGCCAGCGCCTCCTGGATCCGCGTGTTGAGGGCATACCCGGCCTCCACGAAGATCCCGTAGCGGGGGTCGTCGGGGCGGATCTGGGGCACGACGTCGCGGATCTTGCGCTTCAGCGCGACATCGGTGACCAGGCCCTGGCCGGTCTCGTCGTCGGTGCGGGGCTGGTTAAGTAGCGGTCGGCGAAGGTGGTGTTGGGCGCGTCGTCGCCGCGGGCGGTGGCGGCCGATCGCTGGAGGTCTTCCAGGAGCGCGAAGATCCGGCCGGCCAGGTAGGACGGCTGGCGGTGCTCGGGGTTGAGGGTGGGCATGTACGCCTCCGGGTTGGGGGTGTCGGGCCGGCGCACCAGCGCCAGGCGGATGAGGGCGGCGCGTTCGGTGTCCAGGCGCCCGTCGGTGCGGATACGGTGGACGGTGTGGGCGAGCAGCTTAGGCGGCAGCGGCCTGGCCAGCAGCGCGGCCGCCAGCAGGCCGCGGTATACCCCGTCGGGTCGGTCGGCCCCGCGCGCGCCGAGCTTGGCGTAGCTGCCGTGCTGGTCGCCGCGGCCACGGGTCCAGCGTTCGGACACGATGGCGAGCCGGCCCGCGCTGATGTAGCGGGTCTCACCGGTCCACGGGTCGACCATGGCGTGGTCCTGGAACCACCGGCCGAGGTTGGCCTTGATGTGGGGCAGCGGCAGCTCGATCCACTCGCGGACCACTACTCGCGAGACGTTGCCGCCCACCACCAGCCCACAGAACACCCCAAGCTCGGTGTCTGCGGGCTCACGGCCGCGGGCGGCGCTGCCGAGCAACTCGGCGACCTGGCCGGGGTGCGGGTCGTCGAGGGTCTCAAGGCTGAACGCCACCCCGTTGGTGACCCACCAGGCCAGCCGCGCGTCCTGCCCTGGCAGGGTCGAGCTTGAGGTGCCGGTGAGCAGCCGCTCTAGCATGCTCATGGCCTGCAACCCGCAGGTCACGCAGATCGGGGTGTGTGCGAGCTGTTTGTTCAGGTCGAAGCCGTGGGTCGCCTCGTTGAAGCTGACCAGCGCAGCGGTCTGGGTCGCTCCGGGAACCAGCCGGGCGGGCAACTGCTGGGGGATCGTCTGGAGCAACTGTCCCTGCTGCCCGCAGACCAGGCACAGCCCGGTCCTGGCGCTGCCCTTGCGGCCCCCCGCCTCGGCGGCCCAGAACCGTCGGGCCTCCTCGGTGGCGTGCAGGAACCTCCCCGCGCAACGGAACGCGACCAGCTGGCTGCCGGCCAGCTCCTCGGGGCGGACAAGGCTGGCCGTGTGACCCCCGGCGAGAAAGGCGTGCAGCGTGGTCGCCGGCGGGGCCTGCGCAGCCGCGTGCCAGCGGGCAACAAGCGCCTGGAAAGCACGATGGTACTCGGCCGCCTTCGCCTCGCGCGCGGGATCAGACGCCCAGCCCAACGCGTATTCGGCGGTATCCACGATCAGCATGGGCTTGCTCGCGGTCCCAGACCGCTGCACGTACGGCACGGCGTGGACGACGCCGTTACGGCGGGAGCGATCCGACGAGTCGGCCAAGGGGGTGAGATGCTGCGACGCGAGGGAGCCGTCGGGGTTCAGCTCAACCACCCAGCGGACGGTCTTCTGCGCGTAGAACGGCGCGAGCGTGTCAGGGTCGGTGCGGGCGTGCTCGACGAGCCGGGTGAGCAGCATCAGACCTCCCCGTCGGTCACGGTGCGAGCCTGGATGCCGCGGGCGGGGACGTGCAGCACTCCCCGGTCGAGCCGGGCGGTGAACCATTCCATGCGGATCGGTGGGCCGAAGTGGATGGTGTGCAGCATTACACCCAGGTCCTCGGTCCGCTCGATCGGGCGTGTGCCGTCGGGCTCACTGAAGTCCGCGGTGAACTCGCGGGTGCCAAGGAATGGCTGGTGGAAGCAGGCGCCCCGCTGGACCCGGCGGCGGAACTGGTCCCGGTAGGCCGCGGGCTGCTTGGTGGCGTGCTCGGTCAGCTCGACATGGGCGTGGATGCGGTAGGCGACGTCACGCAGGCATACCGCGTTGCGCTGGTCCCGGTGGGCGGCGGTGTCGACCCGCTTGCCACGCCGCGCCTCCTCCAGAGAGACCAGCGCGGTCGTCTCGTTACGGCGAATCGAGAACTGCCGGATCGGGTTGAGGACCTCGATCGCCACCACTCGGTAGCGCATCTCGGGCTTCCAGAAGATCGCCTCCAAGACCCCACGCGCGGCCGTGGGGGTCATCACCGGATAGGTGACCCGCTCGACCTTGAGCTCGGGGCGGGAGAACAGCGCGGCCTCGCCGCAGACCTGGACGACCAGTGGTGGGTGGCCATCAGGGCTGCGGGGCAGCCTAAGTGGGGTGACATCGTTCACTGCACGAACTCCTCGATCGCGGGGTCAAGGCCGATGCCCGTGCTCTCGTCGTAGTCGCCGACCCATTCGGCCAGCGACCCCGGCTCACCAAGTTCGCCGAGCACCGGACGCAGCAGCGCAGTGACGCCCGGGCGGCGAAGTGCCGAGCGGTACACGCTGGTCACAAACGGCTGGAGCCGCCGCAGCGTCGCCATCTCCGGGCGCGGCGCGGTCCGGACCTGGTCGAGCAACTCCCGGACGTGCTGCTGCTCGGCTCTGGTCTCGGCGCCGTCGGGGGTGACCACCGCGACCCCGTCGTCCAGGATCATCCGGAACGAGGCTTCCCGGTCGCGCGCCAGGGTGGCGGCGTCACGCATGGGACCGTCGGTCACCGCGGGGAAGTCGAAGGCGCGCCGGGCGGCCTGGACCTGTTGGCCAGGGTGGTCGGGGTGGTCCAGGTTCAGCGCGCCATACAGCGACCGGTAGTAGTCCCGCAGCGCCACAAGGTCGTCAGGGTCGGCCTTGCCCGGCCCGAAGTACACGCGGGTGACGCCGACCGGGGTCTTGTAGGCGGGCGGGGCGCCCCCGTCGGGTGGGTCCACGATCACCACCCGGCCCGGTGCGCCAAGGTTGCCCTCCCGGTTGGCCCGACCCGCTGCCTGCAGTAGCGAGTCCGCCGGGGCGAGCGCCCGGAACACGACCGGGAAGTCGATGTCCACCCCGGCCTCGATGAGCTGGGTGGCAACCAGCAGGGTGGGGGCGCCGCGGCGCAGGCGGTCGCGCACGCTGGCAAGCACCCGGCGCCGGTGATCGGGGCACATCCGGGTCGAGAGGTGCCAGGCCACCCTGTCGGGAACCGTGGCGCTCCAGCGCTGGAACACCCGGGCCGCGTCGGCGGTGGTGTTGACCACCACCATCGCCTGGCTGGACGTGGCCGCCTCGTCGGCAAGCTCGTCCAGGGTCGGGCTGGGGTCGGTGTGCCACTCAAACCGCACCCGCCGCAGCCGCGAGACCAGCCCGGCGGGGTCGGGCATGATGTCGGTGGCGGTCAGGTCCCGGAACGGGCTCAGCTCCCAGAAGTCGGGCTGGGTGGCGGAGGCCAGCAGCACCGTGGTGCCGAAGCGGGCGACCAGCGTCCGCAGCGCGTCAAGGATCGGCACCAGCAGCCGGTGTGGCAGCGCTTGGACCTCGTCAAGGACGAGCACGGCCCCGGCGAGCCGGTGGACCCGGCGCATCGCGGCTGGTCTGCGGCCAAACAGCGATTCGAACAGCCGCACGGTCGTGGTAACCACAAACGGCGCGTCCCAGTTCTCCGACGCCAGCCGTGCCCACCGGCGTCCGCGCTCGGTGGCGTCGAAGTCCACCCCGGAGTGGTGTTCCAGCACCACAGGGTCGCCACCGTCGCGGCCGGGATCGAGCAGGGTGCGGTAGACCGCCGCGTTCTGCTCGGTGATGGTCAGGAACGGCACCGCGACCACCACCCGGCGATGCCCGTTGGCTGCCGCGTGGTGCAACGCGAACCCCGCCGACGACAGCGTCTTGCCTGACCCGGTCGGAGCCGCTAGCCGGAACACCCCCGACGGTGCGCGGGCGGCGGCAAGACACGCCTGGTAGACCTCGGCTCGGACCGGGTCGACTGTCGACGTCGTCCGGCCCTCGAGCAGCCGCCAGCGCGCCTCGTCGAATCGTTCGCACAGCGCGCCGAAGTCAGCGTCCGGGCGCACCGCCGGGCCGGGCTGGGTAGCGAAATGCGCTGCCGTGTCGAGAAAGTCGGCGTCGCACAGCGCGCTGAACAGCAGCCGCAACGCCATCTCGGCGACCAGCGGGTCAGCCCACGACTCAGGCAGAGTGACCGCATCGGTGACCGACAGCTCCGGCAGCAGCCTGCCCAGCGTCGCCTCGGCATCGGTATGGCGTGCACGGTCGCCCGGCGAGAGTGCTCGCAATCGGTCAGACAACGCTGGCGGGGAGCCGAGACCTCCGTGGTGGCCGTCGATCGCTAATGCCGATTTCCGCGCAGCTGTATCGACCCTTGGGTCAGGCGAAGTCGAAGCGGAGTCGGCGGCCGCCCCACCAGGGGACGGTGGTGTCGGCGGGGAGGTCGGCGCTGCGCAGGACGGGTGAGTA